>ERZ773225.2097-NODE-2097-length-21174-cov-12.429187_pt1 | contig 21174 bp, 19 predicted proteins | sample MGYA00580993_ERZ773225 | MGnify/ENA primary metagenome ERZ773225 (study PRJEB29015, sample SAMEA2737748) | human gut metagenome | biome: human gut; feature: human-associated habitat; material: faeces | place: China | collected 2012 ...
AATCCCTTATTTAGTTTTTTTTGAGGTGGCCGTTGTAACGCAACCTTAGGAGGCGTGTGCTCTATCCAGCTGAGCTACTGAGACATTTTTAAGATTTATGCAATTTTCATTGCTCGAAGGAATCGAACCATCTGCCGCTTAGGAGGCGTGTGCTCTATCCAGCTGAGCTACTGAGACATTTATAAGTTTTATGCAATTTTCAAGGCTCGAAGGAATCGAACAATCTGCCGCTTAGGAGGCGGTCGCTCTATCCAACTGAGCTACTGGTGTATACGCCTTTGTATTCTACCCAAATTTTTCTTGTCTGTCAAGAAAATACGTCACTTTTTTTGCTTCGAGAAGCATATACTGTCAGGTAGCGTTTTCGGGCGGCATTGCGCGAGGGCAGACTGCCGCCCCGGAAGGAAGGTGAAACCATGTACAGCTGTGACGACCCCTACGCCGATCTGGACGATCTGATCTTTGAAAAAGGAGACGGCGGCCCCAGCGAGCGCTGACTCCCCATCCATATCGGCCTGCCTCTCCCTTTTCGACGGGGCGAGGCATTTTTCCTTTTCAAACTATACAATACATAATATTGCACAATTCATTGCCGAAAAGGCGCAAATCTTTGGCGGGATTTCGACTTGCGTCGAACTGCGCAGAATGGTATGATACCGAGGTTGGAATTTTGAAAAAGAGGAATATTATTATGGAAATTTATCTGATTGGTCTAGCCGTAGCGCTGGTCGGCGGACTGCTCATGTCCCGCCTTACCCGGCTGCTGCATCTTCCCGCCGTCACCGCCTATCTGGTGGCCGGACTGCTTCTCGGGCCGTTCTTCCTTGGACGGCTGAACGTTCCCGGACTCGGCTTCAACACCCTTGACGAAGTGAACATCCTCAGCATCGTCAGCCAGACTGCTCTGGGTTTCATTGCCTTTGCCATGGGCAACGAGTTCCGTCTGAGCCAGTTGCGCACCATCGGCTCCCGCGCCATCATCATCGGCATCTTGCAGGCCGTGATCACCACCGTGGTCGTGGATGTTGTGCTTCTGCTGCTGCATCTGTTCTTCCCCCACATCATTTCTGTCCCCTGCGCCATCACTCTGGGTGCCATCGCCGCCGCGACAGCCCCTGCCGCCACGCTGATGGTGGTTCGCCAGTACAAGGCGGACGGCCCCATGACCCGGCTGCTGATGCTGGTGGTCGCCCTGGACGACGCCGTGGGTCTGCTGCTGTTCTCCGTGTCCTTCGGCATTGCAACGGCACTCTCCAACGGACAGGTCAGCGTGCTGGCCGTGGTCGTGGAACCCATTGTGGAGATTCTCCTGTCCGTGGGTCTCGGCGGCTTTATGGGGCTGCTGCTCCACTGGGTGGAGCGGTTCTTCCATTCCCGCAGCAAGCGTATGTCCCTGTCCGTCGCCTTCGTCATGCTGACGGTGGGTCTGAGTATGCTGGAATTCCAGATCGGCCCCGTCCACTGCGGATTCTCCCTGCTGCTGGTGTGCATGATGACCGGCACCATCTTCTGCAACGTCTGCCCCACCTCCGAGGAACTGATGGAGCGTGTGGACGGCTGGACGATGCCGCTGAACATCCTGTTCTTCGTCATCTCCGGCGCGGAGCTTGACCTCAACGTGCTGTCCCAGCCCGTGACCCTGATCGTCGGCATCATCTATATCATCGCCCGCTCCGCCGGCAAGTATTGCGGCGCGAACCTGAGCTGTCGCATCACCAAGGAGCCGAAGTCCATTGTGGATCACCTGGGCATCACGCTGCTGCCCCAGGCCGGTGTGGCGCTGGGTATGGCCATCACCGCCGCCTCCCTCTCCGACGGCGCGCTGGCGAGAAACGTCGTGCTGTTCGCCGTGCTGGTTTACGAGCTGGTTGGCCCCACGCTGACGAAGCGCTCCCTGCTGGCCGTGGGGGAGATTCGCCCCGAAGGCCGCACCAACGCCCGGAAGCAGAACGATCCGAAGGAAGCAAAGTAAACTTCCCCAAAAGCATTATAGCCCGGTTCGGTATACGCCGAACCGGGCTGTTTTTACGATTTAATTCTGTACTCCGTGGTGAACGCCGGGGCTGTTTTCCGTCAGGCGTTCAAAGGAATAGCCGTTATTCAGTCCCCAGACGATGATGTCCTCCACCGCGTCCACGCTGAAATCGTGGATGTCATGCTGCAAAACCACAGAGACGCGGTTCTGGCTGACGCCCGTTGTTACATTGTTGAAAACCGTCTGCGCCTTTTTCGCGCCGCCGGCGTCGTTGCTGTCCACGTTCCAGTCGAAATACTGGAACCCCGCGTCCTGCACCGCCCGGGTCAGCAGGCTCATCAGCCCCACGTAGCTGTGGGCGCTGACGGTGTTGGAGCTGCCGCCGGGGAAGCGCATCAGGGTGGTTTTGACGCCGGTATTCCGGTAAATAACGTCCTGCATCCCCAGCAGGTCCGCAAAATACGCCTCCGGACTGGCATAAATGCGCTCATAAACGTGGGACATGGTGTGAATGCCGATGCTGTGTCCCCTGTCCACGATCTCCTTCATCATCTCGCCGTAGCCCCGGTTGGTGACAAAGAAGGTCGCCTTCACGCCGTAGCTATCCAGCACGTCCAGCAGTTGCTCCGTATAGGGGCCGGGGCCGTCGTCGAAGGTCAGGTAAATGACCTTTCCCTCGGGCCATACGACCTCGGGTCGGGGAACTGCCTGCACCTCCACGGTTCTTGTGACGGTGGTCGTGTTTTTATAGCCATCGGTCACGGTGTAGGTCATGCTGTAGGTTCCGGGCGTCAGCCAGTCCACCTCGCCGTCTACCTGCACCTGCTGGGTCAGGTCGCCGTCCACGTTGTCCAGCGCGGAGTACCCAGGCTCCTGATAGAAGGTACCGGTGGTGATGGCCATATCCGCGTCGCCCTCCAGCGTGATCTCCGGCGGGATCGGATCATAATAGGGCACTTCCCGCTCCGCGTAGCCGGGATTTCCGGAGGAATCCGTCACCGCGTAAATGATCTTTCCGTATTCCTCCGACCGAACCACCCGGTCGGTGATGTCGCCGTCATAATTGTCGATGGCCCTGTAGCCCGCCTCCTGATAGGGCGTGCCGGGAAGCAGCGTCCCGCCCGTGTCGGGCGCCAGGATGATTTCCGGGCATACCGTGTCCACGACACGCACGATGCGCTGTGCCTCGGCGTGCATTCCCCGGTAATCCGCCGCGTAGGTAAGGATATATTTCCCCGTTTTTTCATCATCGACCTTGCCCTGAATGCCGACAGAAACATCCTCCGGGGACATGCCGTCCTTCCAGAGCAGCGAGCCGCGGACGCAGAGGTGTGCTCCCGGGTCCTGAAAATGCCCGCCGTATTCCAGCATCATTTCCGGTTCGCCGTCCAGCTCCACGGAAAGAGAAAGCCGGTTTGCGGTGAGAACAAAGGCCACCGCGCTCAGCAGCAGGACAAACACTGCAGCAATGATCAATATCCACTTTTTCCCGCTTCTGCGAGGCTGTCTGTAAATCTGTTCCTCCATATGCGCCCCTCTTCCATTACGCCATTAGTTTACATAATCTTACACCATTCTATGCAAAAATGGAAGAGGTTTTTCAAAAAAATTTTTGAGCACTGACGTTCTTTTTATCGCCCCAACATTTCCATCAGCTCCGGCAGAAGCGGCTCAAATTTGACGCCGTACCAATGGGCGGGGGCATTCACCGTATTCTTAATGCACCGGCAGGTGAAATCCGCGGCGATTTTCGCCGCATCCAGCCGATTTTTCCCCTGCATCAGCGCCCCGGTGAAGACAGCGGCAAAAATATCGCCGGTTCCGTGGCAGCCATTCCCTATCCGTTTGTGGCGGTATTCGTGCTGCACCGTTCCCTCTTGCAGGACAATGCCGGTGCTGTCCTCATCGAAGTCAACGCCGGTGAGCACGGCGCAGGGGTGATTCAGCCCATTCAGCAGTTGGTTAACATAATTTTTGCCAATATTTTCCTGATATGGTAAACCTGCCAAAATCGCCGCTTCCGTGACATTGGGCAGAATGATGTCCGCCTTCCCGGCCAGCGAACCGATCGCCCGGACATAATCCTCGTCAAATCCGGAATACAGCTTTCCGTTATCCGCCATGGCCGGGTCAACGATGGCAACGCCGCCGGGGGCAAGCAGCCGGTCGATGATCTCTCCCGCCGCCTTAACCGCCTCCAGACTGCCAAGATAGCCCACGAGGATCGCGTCAAACGTAATGCCATTCTCCTGCCAGTGGTGCCAGATATCCGTCAGCGCCCCGTCGAAATGCACCACGGCGGGCTTGCCGAAGCCGCCGGTGTGGGTGGACAGCAGCGCGGTGGGCAGAATGCAGGCTTCCAGACCGCAGGCGGACAAAATCGGCAGCGCCACCGTGGTGGAGCACTGTCCGACGCAGGAAATGTCCTGCATGGTCAAAACACGGCGGTACATTCCTTCAGTCCTCTACATCCATGTCCAGCCCCAGCTCTCTCGGGCGGAACCGGGGGCAAACGCTTTCGGAGGTCACGATCACGGACGCCGCCAGCATGGCGCCGATCTCACAGGCTTCCTTCAGACCCTTGCCGTAGGTCAGGCCGATGGCCGCACCGGCGCAGAAAGCATCCCCCGCGCCGGTGGTGTCCTTCACCTCCAGCTTTCTCGCGGGGCAGTAGCCGCTCTCCCCGTGAAGATTGGCATACACCGCACCGTCCGCGCCCATGGTCACGATCATGGCCGGAATGCGGGCGGCCTGCACCTTCGCGGAAATAATGGGGATCATTTCCTCCGGGGTCTTGCCGGAATAGTCATCGGAAAACAGGATTCCCGCCTCCTGCTGATTGCAGACAAAGCAATCCGTGGACTGAAGAAAATCCCGTCTTTCCAACGCAATGCTCATATTCGCCACCACGGCATAGACAGGCTTTCCATACTTCTGCGCCAGCCGGAAGGTGCGCTTGACGATCTCCTTGTCCATGTCGATCTCGATGACGACGCTGTCCGCGTTTTGGAAAATCTCGTCGCCGTCCTGCTCCAGCGTGTGGGCAATGGGCAGCAGGTTCGGCCGCTGGGAGATGGACGCTGCCACATCCCCGTCGTCGTTGAAGACCGCCAGCCATGTTCCCATGCCGTTTCTGGTCTTGCGGATATAGTCGGTGTTCACCCTGTGGCTTTTCAGCTTGCGCACAACATCCACGCCGGTTCCGCTGTCGTCCACGAGACTGACAAAGGTGGGGCGAAGCTCGCAGTTTGCGATGTCCTCCGCCACATTCCGCCCGACGCCGCCGTGAATCTGCTCCACGCGCCCAGCGTTCCGCCCGGTGGGGATAAACGCCGACGTAGGATACCCCTTGATATCCACAAACACTGCGCCAATGACAACCATTCCCATGACAAGCCCTCCATTTTTCTCCGGATTTTGCGTTTATTATACCATAGCATTTCCATTTTGCAACAAAGCGCCTTTTCTTTTTCCGGAAAACGATTGCAAAAAGTCATTTTATCCGGTATAATGAAGCCATTATCTACCCGGCCGCCGCGCCGGTAGGCAGAAAATGGAGGAAACCAAAATGTCAAGCAATGTACGTCCCGAGTCCATGGAACGCATCACGACCCCCGCCCTCGCCAACGCCTTTATCGCCCAGCAGATCGAGGAGATCCGGGCGCAGGTAGGCAGCAAAAAGGTTCTTCTGGCGCTGTCCGGCGGCGTGGATTCCAGCGTGGTGGCCGCGCTGCTGATCAAGGCCATCGGCAAGCAGCTGGTCTGCGTCCACGTCAACCACGGTCTTCTGCGCAAGGGTGAGCCGGAGCAGGTCGTCAGGGTCTTCCGGGACGAAATGGACGCGAATCTCATCTATGTGGATGCCGTCGATCGTTTTCTCGACAAGCTGGCGGGCGTCTCCGACCCCGAGACCAAGCGGAAGATCATCGGCAAGGAATTCATCGAGGTATTCAACGACGAAGCGAAGAAACTGGAGGGCATTGATTTTCTGGCGCAGGGAACCATCTATCCCGACATTCTGGAGTCCCACGGCGTCAAAGCCCACCACAATGTTGGCGGTCTGCCCGAGGGCATGACCTTCGAACTGGTGGAGCCAGTCAAGCTGTTGTTCAAGGATGAGGTGCGTGTCGTAGGCGAAGCGCTGGGTCTGCCCCACGGCATGGTCTACCGTCAACCCTTCCCCGGCCCCGGTCTGGGCGTGCGCTGCCTCGGTGCCATCACCCGTGACCGTCTGGAAGCTCTGCGGGAAGCCGACGCGATCCTGCGGGAAGAATTTGACAAAAATGGTCTTGCCGGCAAGGTCTGGCAGTACTTCATTGCCGTGCCGGACATGAAGAGTGTCGGCGTAAAGGACGGCAAGCGCTACGAGGGCTGGCCCGCCATCATCCGCGCGGTCAACACCACCGACGCCATGACGGCCACCATCGAAGAGATTCCCTATCCCCTCCTCCACCACATCACCGCCCGCATCACGCATGAGGTTGACGGCATCAACCGCGTAGTGCTTGACCTGACCCCCAAGCCCACTGGAACGATTGAGTGGGAATAAAAATTACAACCCCGGGAAGCCTGTATTGATGCGGGTTTCCGGGGTTTTTCCATGTCTTTTGAGTACAGATTGAGTACATTTAGATTTTTATGCCATGAATAAATGCTATCATCTTGCTATCAAATCAGTTTTTCTGTATTCCCTTGCAGTTCCATTTCAATCAGCTCCAGATTTTCTCTCAGCTCATTGAGAGCAGCAAGTGTTGGTTCGCTGTCACTGTCTCCATATTTCTTGGACATGAGTACATAGCCATTGTAGAGACTCTCCCAACGAAGCAGATTCTGTAAAATGGATTTATCCTGTAATACCACACTGAGGTTATCCAATTGGATGACCTCTTCTTTTTTTGCCTGGTTGCAGCAGAGTGCCAGATAAGTCCCGAAAACTGTATTGGGCTGAAACCGAACGGTGGCAGCGTCCAGAAGGTTATCTTCCCCACGCTCACCCTCAATGGACAGGATGCCGGACTTGTGCCACAGCATCAGCAAGCCCATCAGATCGCCTTTGGTTTCCATGTGAATGATATCAGAATGGGAATCGCTGAGAGCGCCGCTGTTGACCCGTAATGCTTCTGCAATTCGCTCAAGCTGCTGGGACTGGGGCTGCATCTTGTTTGTTTCATATTTGCGGATGGACACCGGATGAATCCCAGTCAATTCAGCCAACTGCGCCTGCGTCATACCTCGCTGTTTGCGAAAATATTTAATTTTATCACCAACTGTAAGCATTAAAAATCCCCTTTCAACCCTTTTTTCATTTAGTATAGCACGGATAGAGCGAATAAGCTACAAAATTTTTGAAAATTATCAAAAATGGGTTGACGTAGCGAATTCGCTACTCTATAATGAATGTAGCGATTAAGCTACAATAAATAAAAAGGAGGATACCATGATGAAAGAACAAAGCTTTATCACAGCCAAGGAACTGGCAGAGATGCTGAACATCTCCACGGGACACGCTTACAAGGTGATTCACAGGCTGAATGATGAACTGGCACGGAAGGGGTATCTGACCTTCTCAGGCAGAATCCCCCGAAAGTACCTGGAAGAGCGCTGCTACGGTCTGGGAGAGGGGGTGAGTGCCTGATGACCACAGAGAAAGACCCCAAAACCGGGAAGTGGCTGATCCAGTACCGATACAAGGACTGGACCGGCAAGAACCGGAAGTCCACCAAGCGAGGGTTCAAGACCAAACGGGAGGCGGAGGAGTGGTACCGGGATTTCATTATGAAGCAGAGCCAAAGCTGTGACATGAAGTTCAAGGATTTCGTGGAGTTGTATCTGGAGGATGCCAGGCACCACCTCTGCCAGCACACCATGATAAACAAGGAGTATATTATCCGGGATAAGATACTCCCTTACTTTGCAGAGAAGCGCATCAACGATATCACAGCCGCAGATGTCCGGGTATGGCAGAACAGTCTCATTGCAAAGGGCTACAAACCCACCTACCTCAAGACCATCAACAACAACCTCTCCACCATCTTCAACTACGCCGTCCGGTACTACGACCTGAAGGAGAATCCCTGTCGAAAGGCGGGGAGCATGGGGAAGTCCAAAGCAGAGGAGATGGAAATCTGGACAAAGGAAGAATTTCAAAGCTTTGCAGACTGTTTGATGGACAAGCGGATCTCCTGGTTGGCCTTTCAGATCCTTTTCTGGACAGGAATCCGTATCGGAGAGCTGCTGGCCCTAACCTTCGGGGATATGGATCTGGAGAAACGAGTGATTAGTATCACCAAATCCTACCAGAGGCTCAAGGGAGAGGATGTCATCACCCCACCCAAGACCCGCAAGAGCAACCGGAAGGTCAATATCCCGCAATTTCTGGCAGAGGATATCCTGGACTACAAGGAAAGCCTGTATGATCCTCAGCCGGGGGATCGGGTGATCCCAGTGGCAAAGACCTTTTTGGAAAAGGAGATGAAACGAGGAATAAAGCTCAGCGGAATGAAAAAAATTCATATTCATTCACTCCGTCATAGCCATACCAGCCTTCTGATTGAGATGGGAGTTTCTCCAAAGGAGATTGCTGAACGCCTGGGACACGAGAATATTGAAACTACCCTGAACACCTATTCTCATCTGTACCCAAACAAACAGGAGCGTTTGGCTGAGCAGCTGGATCAGTTTCATAACGGGAAAAAGGAGATGGAAGAAAAATGAGTCGGTATCACGACCACAACAGGGCACGCAACAAAACAGTAAGTTTTCGTTTGACACCAGAGGAATACCGCCAGATGGAGGAGCGCATCAGAATTGTGGGGCTTCCCAAGAACGAGTTCATAATCCGCTCCATGCTGGAACAGCACATCAGTATCCGGGTTGGTAAATTTGAAAGCGACCGGCTGAGTCTGGAGGTGCGTCGGCTGAAAGATGTTCTGAATGGAGTAAAAGTCCCAGAAGAAGCGGTCGATTTGCTATTAGAATGCCGGGCCCTGATGGAGCAGATCATTCAGATTACCAATGCAGAGGAGGAACGCCATGACATTTGAGAAAAAAGAAAAGATGACTGCCCTAATCCCGTCTGTTGGCGCAGACGGAGGACAGTCACCACTATGTAACGAAACCATTTTAGCAGATAATCAGCAGGATGGCAACCATGAAAGCGTTGAAATGGAAGCTTGGCTCCGGCAAATGCGTCAGATGAACAGTCCGGATTATCTGCATACTATATCGCTGACGGAGCTGTATGATACGGTTTATAGAAGCAGGATGCCTATAATTGAGAATCTGCTCTATACAGGAGCATATATCCTTGCCGGAGCACCCAAAATCGGAAAATCCTTCTTAGTGGCGCAGTTTGCCCACCATGTCAGTACCGGACAGTCTATCTGGGAGTATGAGATCAAACAACCCGGAGCGGTACTCTATCTGGCTTTGGAGGACGATTATCAGAGATTGCAGGAACGTATGGCCCGAATGTTTGGCGTGGAAAGTGCAGGAGAACTTTTCTTTGCTGTAAGCGCCAAACAGGTTGGCAATGGATTGGATGAGCAGTTAGCCTTCTTTCTTCGGGAACACCCCAACACCAGACTGGTAATTGTGGACACCTTGCAGAAGGTGCGTGAGATGTCAGGAGAAGCTTACAGCTATGCTGGTGACTATGAGATTATCAGTCGGCTGAAAGCTTTTGGAGAGCAGAACGGAGTGTGTGTACTGATTGTTCATCACACCAGAAAGCAGCCTGCGGAAGACAGTTTTGAAACGATTTCCGGTACTACAGGATTGCTGGGGTGTGCTGATGGAGCCATTCTGATGCAGAAGGAGAAACGTACCGATAATAAAGCTTCACTGAACATTGTAGGTCGTGACCAACCAGACCAGAAGATTCATCTGATACGAGATGAAGTGACTCTGCAATGGAATTTTGAAAAGGCAGAACGACAGCTGTGGAAAGAGCCGCCAGACCCTATTTTGGCAGCGGTAGCTAAGCTTGTAACAGCAGAATCCCATCAATGGAAAGGCAGTGCTACGGAGCTAGCAGAGGCGCTGCAGGTGACCATTCAGCCCAATGCATTAAGTAAGAAGCTCAATGTCAAAGCTGGAAAACTGATACAGGAGTTTGGTATACGATATGAAAATAATCGCAGTCGGACAGGAAGCAATATTACCTTGACCTTGGTAATGAGCGAAACAACCGGAGAGGAGTGTGCGAAGATATGAAAAAAAGAATTTTCGAAAATGGCATCTATTATGTGTTGGTGGGTGACTACTATGTGCCGGAGCTGAGTTTGCCCAACGAACCCCGATCTATTGGAAGATGGGGGCGACTCCATCGGGAGTATCTGAGGATGACAAATCCAGGCATATTCAATGATATGATTCTTACAGGAAAACTCTGGACATACCTTGCTGATCTCAACGAGCAGGCTGAGAACCAGTTATCCCTGATTATTCAGCAGATGAAGGAGCGAGAGTGCATTACCGAACAGCTCAAGGAAAAGAATCAAATGGTATGGGTTGGAGCGATGAACAGCATTCGCAATCGTGCAGAGGAAATTATAAAATATGAGATGATTTATAGCCCAGTAGGAGGTGGTATGTGAGATGAAAGATGTTTACGAGTTGCCTTTCCCGGACAAGCGGATGAGATAACAGAATAGAACAACGAAAACGATGTGTTCAGTTTGGACACATCGTTTTTTATAATTTCGCAACTTGGTAACCGAGCGTGATTAGCTCAGGTAATGCCACGTAAGGCTGATTACCGCTTCATTACAGATCAGGTTTGAACCGCTGACAGTATTATCAGTGCAACACTGTTTTTGTGGTCGAACATATTGTAGTAAGCAATGCTTGTGGCTATCCATAACCACAAACTGCTTGTTGGTACAGCAGCTCCAAACCCCATTGAACAACATCTTTGATGTTGGCTGTGCCCGCCGTTGGTGTGCTCTCAGTGCAATCCTGGTTTTCAAATTTGCAGATTTTCTCACAGCGGAATATTATATTTCTCAAAATGTGACGGTTGTGACGATGGTGACGATACAAATTGCCCCTGGCTAGCTCTCCGTTTCATCGTCACAACCGTCACCATCGTCACACAACATTTTAGTACAGATATTCTCTCCGGATATTGTCAGCAGCTTAGCTGCGTAGCCATCATCGGCAGATGATGTTCTGGGGGATTGGGGGTCACCCCAACAAGCAAATTTGCGAAGAATGGTCCAAAAGACAATTCGAGAAAATAAGTGAACCTGTACAGGTTTACACTGCTTGCCAATTTGTAACGAAAACACAACTGCCTTTTCAAAGTTTAATTTTTCTTTTTAATGACTCTGTTTTGAGTAGCCGAATAGTAAAACTTCATTATCGTGTATTTTTGTTGATAAATAAAAAGATTTCTGGTATAATAATGACGAATTATAAACTTTAGTTATTGCATGGAAGGTGACAAATATGGCAGTAAGCTACAAGAAGCTATGGAAATTATTGATTGATTTGGATATGAAGAAAAAGGATTTACAGCAAGCTGCCGGGATTAGTCCAGCCTTAATTGCGAAGCTGGGACGAAACGAAAATGTGTCAACAGAGTCTTTGGTGAAAATTTGCACAGCATTGCATTGTGATATTGGGGATATTATGGAGATCGTTTTGGTTGAGGGAGGCGAGTCATGTGATTCACAATGAAAATTCCAGAGTGAAGATTCCGGCGTTGGTTCATTTAACCCGTTTGGGATACAGGTATATAAAACAAAAGGATTTCTCCGGAGCATATTGCCCTAAAACAAATATTTTCAAGGGAATTCTGCGTGACAGCATCAACCGCCTGAATGGCACGGCACTGACTGAAGCTGATGTAGATTCGTTGGTTGAAGAGCTGGCAATTAAACTCAACACAGATGATTTGGGACGTGCGTTTTATAAGATTCTTCTCAGCGGATTCAATGGTTTACGGCTGATTGATTTGGAAGATGAATGCCAAAATTCATATCATGTAGTAACAGAGCTGACATACCAAAATGGTGAAGATGAGTTTCGCCCGGATATTACATTGTTGGTCAATGGTTTGCCGTTAGCGTTCATTGAAGTGAAGAAACCAAATAACCGTGATGGCATCATTGCAGAGCATACTCGTATGAACAAGCGGTTTGCCAAAAAGGTATTTCGTCGGTTTGCCAACATCACACAGATTATGGTGTTCTCCAACAACATGGAGTACGATGACAACGATGTGGAACCAATCGAAGGTGCGTTCTATGCATCCAGCAGCTATGAAAAGCTGTTCTTTAACCGTTTTCGTGAAGAAGATCCTACTATACATAGTTCTGTTCGCCCTGTTGACTCCAATATTGAAGAAACCATTTTGATGGACAACAACTTGGTTACGATCAAAGGAACAGAGGAATATGCCCTTAACATCGATGAACACACGCCCACCAATCGAATGCTGACTTCTTTGTTCACCCACTCCCGTTTCAATATGTTTTTGAAATATGGGTTTGCCTATGTGGAGCGAACAGACAAGAATGGGATCAGAACTCTGCAAAAACATATCATGCGCTATCCTCAGTTTTTTGCAACCTTGGCTATTGAGAAGAAACTGGATGCAGGTGTGAAGCATGGTATCATTTGGCACACCCAAGGCAGTGGAAAAACCGCACTTGCTTTTCATAATGTCCGATACCTCCGTGATTATTTTCAGCGTCAGGGCAAGGTGGCAAAATTCTATTTTGTTGTTGACCGGCTTGATTTGCTTACACAAGCCAGTGAGGAATTTGCTGCTCGTGGTCTTCATGTTGAAAAGGTCAATTCAAAGGAAGATTTTATCAAAAATATTAAAACGATTGGAACCTCTAATAATTCCGGTGAGGACAGCATTACCGTTGTAAATATTCAGAAATTTACAGAGGAATCTGTTGCCAGAAAATCCGATTATGATGTAGATGTGCAGCGTATTTATTTTTTAGATGAAGCGCACCGAAGCTATAAGCCCAATGGTTCCTTCTTGGCAAACTTAATGGCTTCTGACCGTGATGCTGTGATGATTGCATTAACAGGTACGCCATTGATTGGTGACGGATATAACACGAAGGACGTATTTGGAGAGTACATTCACAAATATTATTACAATCGCTCCATCGCCGATGGCTACACTCTGAAATTGATTCGGGAAGGCATTAAAACAGAATATTGCACCAAGATGCAATCCATTTTAGAATCGCTGGAAACAGAGAAAGGTTCCCTATCCAAAAAGGATGTGTATGCACACCCGAAGTATGTGTCAGCTCTGGTGGAGTACATCGTGGAAGATTTCAAGCACAGCAGAATCGCATTGGGAGACAGTACCATCGGCGGTATGATTGTTTGTGACTCCTCATCACAAGCCGTTAAAATTGAGGAAGAACTGGATAAATACCCGGAACTGACCCATGAGTTGATTCTCTGTGATGTGGAAGATAAAGAAACCCGCCGTGGTTATCAGGAGGATTTCAAAAAAGGCAAGATTGACTTGCTGGTGGTTTACAATATGCTGCTTACCGGCTTTGATGCTCCTCGACTGAAAAAACAGTATCTCGGTCGTGTGATCAGGGAGCATAACCTGTTGCAAACCCTTACTCGTGTGAACCGTCCATATAAAACCTTCCGCTATGGCTATGTGGTGGATTTTGCGGACATCCGCAACGAATTTGACAAAACCAACAAGGCATACTTTGAAGAATTGCAGTCTGAGCTTGGCGATGAATTTGAAAAGTATCGGAATATTTTCAAATCTCAAGAGGAGATTGAACAGGACTTAAAGAGCATACAGGACAAGCTGTTTTTGTATGCAACGGACAATGCAGAACTATTCTCTCAGCAGATTACCGCTCTGGATGATAAAAGCGAGCTGCTTTCTCTGCGTCAGGCATTGGATGCCTATAAGGAACTGCTCAATATTATGAAACTATTTGGCTACGATGAGCTTGCAAAGAAGTTTTCTATGGAGCGCCTTCATGCTATGCTCACCGAGGTCAATAATCGTATCAGCATTATCAATCTCAAGCAGAATATGCAGAAAAGCGAGGATATGACGGAGCTGCTTAACACTGCACTAGATCAGGTTGAGTTTCATTTCCGCAAAGTGTCTGAGGGCGAAATGGTGATTGCCGACCAGTTCCAAGACATTCTAGAGAAAACCCGTCGTGAGCTGGAACGTTCCCTTGACCCAAAAGACCCAGAGTATGTTTCCCTGCTTGATGAACTCAAGCGGATTTTCAAAAAGAAAAACATAGAGGAAATGACCGCTGACGAAATGAAAGAGCACATTCAGGACTTGGAGCGGATTCGGAAAGCTGCTGCACAGCAGAACCTTCGAGATCAGATGCTATGCTCCAAGTATGGCAATGATGCAAAATATATGCGTACCCACAAACGATTGAAAGCAAGTCCTCCACCCATTGGAGCAGATTCTGTGATTTTCGATGTTCTTATGGGAGTAAAAGCGGCAGTTGACCAAAAAGTATTGAAAAATCAACGGATGATGGATAACCATGCGTTTTTCTCTCAGGAGATCATGCCGTCCATTATTCAATCCTGTCGCAAGATCGGCGTAAAACCCACTCTCGATCAGGTGAAGTTTATAGACCAATGTATTTCGACTGAATATTTTGCCGAAAGGAATTATACCGCATGATGCAGATTGAATCGATTACCATAAAGACAAAACAGATGATTGATGACCTAAAAGCCATCTGTGCCAATTTTGGCTTGGGTGGTTCTCCGGGCGAATATAAAATCATCACTCAGGTGTTTCTGTACAAATATCTGAGTGACAAATTCGGATATGAAGCCAGCAAAGTGGAACCGTCTATTTCTGAGGCAGAAAATGTGGAAACAGCATTGACTGCCATGTCGGACGAAGACTATGAGATGATGCTCATGATGCTGGGCGGCAATGTGGCGAAACTGAAAAAGAACCACTATATTTCCTATCTGTTTAACCATCAGAACGACGACAGCATGAAGAAAGCAGATGGAACCCCGTATCCGTTCCATGAACTCTTTGATGATACGCTGGTGGATATTGCAAACTACAATCTGGACATTTTTTCCGTCCAGACCGGAAGCGAGGAAAAAATCAAACTATTTGAGCCAATCTCCCAGTATGTCATTGAAACCGCAAAGAAATCACCCTTTTGCCGTGCCATCATCAATAAGCTGGTGGAGTTTAGCTTTGCAGAAGTTTTTGAGCAGAAATACGATTTCTTCTCCCAGATTTTTGAGTATCTGATTAAGGACTACAACAAGGATTTCGGCAAGTATGCGGAATATTACACCCCGCACACTATTGCAGATATCATCGCCCGTATTATGGTGCATGGAGAAGTGACCAATGCTACCGTCTATGACCCTGCGGCCGGCTCCGGTACGCTGGTATTGGCTCTGGCTCACCAGATTGGTGAGGATAACTGCACCATCTATACACAAGACATTTCCTCAAAGTCCAATGAGTTTCTTCGTTTGAACCTGATCCTCAATAATCTGGTTCACTCCCTCAGCAATGTGGTGCATGACGATACGCTGATTGCTCCCCGACACCTGAACCCACAGAAGAATGGACTTGCCAAGTTCCAGTACATTGTGAGCAATCCTCCATTTAATATGGACTTTAGTGATAATCGTGATAAGCTTGCAGGTGAAAATTATAAGGATCGCTTTTGGGCAGGTGTACCCAATATTCCCAATAAGGACAAGAGTAGCATGGCAGTGTACCTGATGTTCTTGCAGCACATCATCTATTCTATGGATACAAACGGCAAAGCTGCAATCGTGGTTCCTACCGGCTTTCTGACTGCCGGTTCCGGTATTCCAAAAAAGATTCGGGAGCATATCGTGAAAAATCGTATGCTGCGTGGCGTTGTGTCCATGCCCTCCAATATCTTCGCCACTACTGGTACTAATGTGTCTATTATCTTCCTGGATAAAGAAAATCGGGATGGACAGGTGATCCTGATGGACGCTTCCAAGCTGGGAACAAAAGAGAAGGTTGACGGTAAAAATCAGCGCACGGTGCTGAGCCAAGAGGAAATCAACAAAATTATTGATACCTTCAATGCAGGTGAAGCAGTCGATGATTTCTGCGTGGCAGTCAGCTACAAAGAGATTGAGGAAAAAAAGCTGTCCTTTTCTGCCGGTCAGTATTTTGAGGTCAAAATTGAGTATGTAGAGCTGACTCCTGATGAATTTGCTGAGAAGATGAACGGATTCACCACCCGACTGGACGAACTGTTTGCAGAGAGCCGTCGGCTGGAGGATGAGATTAAGCAGCAGTTGGGGCGGGTGAAGTATGAATAATATAAAAAAATACCCATTTTCAGAACTGTATGAAATGAGTTCTGGTATTTCTACCACAAAGGCACAGGCTGGTCATGGGTATCCTTTTGTATCGTTCGGAACTGTATTTAACAATTATTTTCTTCCTGAACAGTTGCCAGATTTAATGGACACCTCGGAAAAAGAACAAGATATTTACTCAATCAAAGAGGGCGATATACTTATTACTCGAACCAGTGAAACTATAGATGAGTTAGCCATGAGTTGTGTGGCTACAAAAGACTTTCCTAAAGCTACATACAGCGGGTTTACAAAAAGACTTCGTCCGAAAACGACTGGTATAGCATATCATAAATATTTGGCATTCTATCTGAGAGGTTATTTGTTCAGAACGGCAGTAACAAATAATGCCTTTATGACTTTGAGAGCAAGTTTCAATGAAGACATTTTTTCTTTTCTGAACCTATACCTCCCAGAATACCAAGAGCAGGTTAAAATTGGCGATATGCTATATAATATGGATCGGAAAATTAGGCTTAATCAGAAAATCTGCTCTGAGCTAGAAGCTATGGCAAAGACCCTCTATGATTACTGGTTTGTGCAGTTTGATTTCCCGGATGAAAATGGCAACCCTTACCGCACCTCCGGCGGTGAAATGGTCTGGAATGAGCAGCTCAAACGGGAGATTCCCAAGGGGTGGGATGTCACAAGCTTAGGAGATATTTGTGATTTCAGAAACGGTATAAACTACGATAAGGGTGTTGAAGGGGATCAAGAATATCGTATTATAAATGTTAGAAACATCTCGTCATCCTCATTGTTACTTAATGAAGCCGAATTGGATAAAATCACTTTACCTTCAGTACAAGCTGATAAATATTTGTTATCAAGTAATGATATTGTAATTGCTCGTAGTGGAACTCCAGGAGCAACTCGGTTAATGTGGAAAATCAATGATCCGACAATCTTTTGTGGATTTATTATCTGCTCGACACCACATGAAGCATTACATAAAATATATCTTACCTATTGTCTTAAAAGCCTGGAAGGTACATCAGCAACAAAAACAGGGGGTTCAATACTGCAAAATGTAAGCCAGGACACTCTCAAAAGCCTGTTTGTTTTAATTCCAGATGGAGAAGTATTGAGACAATTTAATGCTGTTATATCACCTATATTAGAAAAAATTCATAGCAATATAGATGAAAATAATGAACTAACAAAACTCCGTGACTGGCTCCTGCCGATGCTGATGAACGGACAGGCACGGGTGGAATGAGGTGGATGTATGCCAGAAAAAGTGTTTAGAGATACAAGGATTCAAATTGGTATTTTGAGAAGCCGAGGCGTTGTAGTTAAGAACCCCAAGCGAGCCAAAGATATTATCAGGAGAACCAATTATTACAATCTGATTAACGGATATAAGGACCCCTTTTTGCAGGCAAAAACTCCGCACGAGAAATATCTGCCCGGAACGACCATAGAAGAAATCTATGCATTATATGAATTTGACCGAAAATTGCGAATTTTAACTCTAGAATATATTCTGGAGATAGAAAAGCATATAAAATCAGTGGTTTCCTATTGCTTTTCAAGAGAACACGGGCATAGAGATTATCTAAAGGTGGAAAATTTTGATACTTATGGAGGCAAAAAGTATGCACAATCATATAATCTTATAGCCAGACTTTATAAAAATGTTGCTGATAACATTGAAAAAGAACCATCTGTTGAGCACTATGTTAACGGAAAAAACTATATACCACTATGGGTTATTGTGAACACTATATCGATGGGAGATATCAGTAAATTTTATTCTAATATGATTCAGAAAGAACGTGCTGATGTTGCACGTCGGATTAAATATGGAGTGAAGCACAATGATTTAGAAAGTTATTTGTTCTTTCTTTCAACAATCCGAAACAGATGTGCTCATGATGAACGTTTATTCTCATATCTGTCGTATGTTGGGATTCCCCAAAATACTTATCTAAGCTATTTTAAAATTCACAAACCAAAAAGTAATTACTTTGCATTGATGACTGTATTTAAACTCTTACTGCCCAGGAATAGATACTGTAACTATCATGATCAATTAGATATCCTTTTAAAAGAATTAAATAGCCAATTGAAAGTTATTCCGTCCAAAGTGATCAGGAATATGATGGGAATGCCAAAAAATTGGACACGGCTGAAAGGCTTATCTTAAAACTCTTTTCCTCTTGACAAATTAGATTTAATCCCCTATAATATATACACTGCATCTAGAGAAATTAATATTTGTAATGACTAATAAAGGATGTAGTGCATATAATATTGTGAAAGTACCTTGATGACCTACGTGGCTCAAGGGCGTATTTTAGGGGGATCAGCGAAAGCTGGTCTCCCTTTGTTTATTCAAGTGTGGAGAAAGACTGGTGATTTTCAAATGGAGAAGATTTGCAAAATAGTATATTTTGATGAAGAATCAGTTACAGATTATGTACAAATCATAGCCGGAGGCAATCTCGAAAACACAACTGAATTATTAAAATCAAGAAATGCTAAAGAAGGTCAAAACATATCTACAAATGGAAAAATAGGAATAAATGGAATTTTCAAAGCGCTATTGGGCTGGGATGCTGGAGTTTCTGCTGATGTGTCAGCTGGGCTGTCATTTAACAGTGAGAAAATGGTTAGAAACATCGTAAAGAATACTATTTTAACTGATTTTCTTAATGCGGTTGAAGGTTGTGACGCCACCGGAAAAGCTGTATCTAAATTGCCGAAAGGGACTATAAAAAAATTTAAGGGATACAAAGTAACGGCAGAAAAAGATTCACTGTCGTATATGGTTATGGTTTCCCCCTACTTAAGTATGCTAAATAATGGTAGTTCGTTACCCGCTGGTGAATTTAATATCGCTATTGATAAATTGGATAATGCCCTGCGCAATGCGAAAGGATATTATGAATTTGTTGGAACTAAAGCACGTAGCAGAGTAGTCTTAAGATTCAATATCAATGCCTTCCGAAATAGCTATACAATTAGTGATCTTTTAAAAATGGATTTAAGCATTTATGCAATTAAGGTGGGGAAAACAGCGATTGAAAACCTCAATGTAAATAAAGAGCTTGGGATGGATGTTTCTATTTTGCCTAAAGACAATCCATCATATGAGGAGTCAAGAGAAGATGATGATATATCAAAAGATGCCATATTAGATGTTTTTGATGTCTTACTTGCGGGAGTTGAGGCTGATGACCAATAGAATAGTTATTTTTTATGGTTCAAAAAAAGACTTTGAGAAATTAGTTGCAAGAGAAACCTATGAAGATCAAATCACCATACCCTTTATGGAATTGATCCAGCACTACAATGCTCGTCTGCGTCCAAATGAATCTGGTGTGCGAGAGTCTGCGCTTAATCGAAATATTGATGTTGATAACTGTGTTGTTCGAGCCGATGATTATGGTTCTGTTTTAGAGCATGTTCTGTCTAATTTTGTTAATGTAGTCACGCTAAACCATGACATAGGTACTTTATTTGTTCACAATCCTCCAAGAAAAGTGAGAGATTCTTTGCGTTCTGCCTATGGCGACGCCATTGAGTACTTTAGTACAGAATATCCAGCACTGTCTCGAAAACGGCTTAAAGAAGTTTATGTAAATATTGAAGCAGATATTTTGGGACAGAGTAAATGTAAAAAGCAAATCATAAGTGGGATGTACCGTCTGTTTACAAAGACAACTAACAAACCTGTAGTTTTGATGTTATATGGTCCGTCAGGAGTTGGTAAGACTGAAAGTGCTAAGAGTATAAGCAAAACAATGGGAGGCGAGCTTTTAAGAGTCCAATTTTCAATGATGCAAACTAACGAAGCATACAATTATGTGTTTGGAGCAGAACATTCTAAAGGTAGTTTTGCCAGAGATATGATGGCCAGGGAGTCAAATGTTATTCTGATTGATGAATTTGACAAGGTTAATCCTGCTTTTTATAACGCCTTTTATGAACTGTTTGATGAAGGGCACTACGTAGATACAAATTATGATGTGAATTTGGGACAAGCTATCTTCCTTTTAACCTGTAATTTTAGCAGTGAAGAAGAAATTAAAAAGGTGCTTGGTCCAGCTATGTTCTCAAGAATAGGATGTTGTATTGCCTACGAAGAACTTTCTACAGAGCAAAAGCAGACTATTGTTGCTAATTGGTATGAAACTATACTTATATCCCTAAAGGAAGATGAAAAAGAGACGATCCGGCAAACAGATATATTGAATTGGTTTACTAAGAATGCTGAAAGATATGATAATATACGTATTTTGAAAACAAAATTAGAAAATGCTATTTTTGATAAATTGGCTGACAAATTTATCATTAACTAAGTAAGCGAATAGAGAATGTAGATCATTAATAGCAACAATGGTTTTTGAATCTTGCATATTTGACTGAGTACATTTTGAGTACACTATTTGTGAGACACAGAAATACACCGGAGAATATGGCGAAAAACGCACCGAATTGTAGCGCATACGCTATATGAAATATGTATATCTCAAAACCCTACCTTGAGTGGGAATAAAAAATCCGTGATACTTGTGGCAAAAAGCCCTAGGGAAATCACAACTTTTTGATTCGCCACGGCTGGTTTGATAGCAAAATGATAGCAGCTCTTTTCAGCCAATTGTTCATTCCCATCAAAAGGGACAGGTGGCTTGCAGGTTGCTTTCCAATCCGATAATGAGCAAAATGCTCTGCTGAGTTTTTGAAACGAACTCGGCAGAGCATTTTTTGTTTGTCTTACAAAATGTCCTTGAACTTGGAAACCAAGTAATCGCTTCTCTTTCCGGCTGACTGTAAATGTCAATGAATATTTGAGCCAGGTGCTAGCCAATATTTGAGCCACTTAT
>ERZ773225.2130-NODE-2130-length-20930-cov-2.845701_pt1 | contig 20930 bp, 15 predicted proteins | sample MGYA00580993_ERZ773225 | MGnify/ENA primary metagenome ERZ773225 (study PRJEB29015, sample SAMEA2737748) | human gut metagenome | biome: human gut; feature: human-associated habitat; material: faeces | place: China | collected 2012 ...
TAATCATAAAAGTTTCTTGGAGTGATTGGTCCAAGCTTGTACTCATCCCTAATCAGATTAATACCATCTGAATAATCCCTTACTAACGCCTCAAATGCTTTCTGAGGGTCTTTAAATACCGCTTTTCCATTTTCATCTGCCCCAATTGCAAATTCTTCTCCATGTTCAAGAAAATCCTTAACATTAACACTGCCTGTCTTATAACTGGCTACATATTCCTTTACATATGGATGTGCAACCTTAGGTGGCTTTGTTTTACAACCTGTCATAGAAGCAAAACACATCAATGTAAACCCAATTAAAAATACTTTTTAATATTTCACATTCAGTCTGTGACTGTAGCCTTCCATTCTCTTTGCAAATACATCAAGCTGTCCTTTATATTTACCATACGCTTTCTCATCAATCAAAGACTCATTATGATACCGTTCAACAAGCTCTGATGAGTCTTTGAAAGCCTTAATTGCTAAATCCTTGTAATTATTCTCAAGATTAATCTGGATTTCATTGAGTGATGTTTCTATCTCTTTCTTGGTTGTGTTCTTCTTAAATATTGACATGTGCATATCCCCCTTTTACTTGATTTTATCATTGATTGGCATAATTACAAGTATTGTTTTATAAGTGTTTCAGGATGTTTATCAGGCTGATTACTAAATATGTTGTTTATAAATAATTTAAGCATGTTCTACACATATAAATGAATCCTTTCCTATAAATTATATTTTTTAATATACTTTATAGGTGTTTTTTGACGGATTTAGGGTGATTTTTGGTGATTAATATCAGATTAGATGGGCATATACCTATAAGATACAATTTTAAAATAGTTTTATAGGTTTATTATATAAATGCCAAAAGAAGAAGGAAATACAGAATCAGAGATGAGGTAACCAAGCATGCACCTGAATGGAATTGCAAAGCGCATTACAGCGCTGGTCCTGGGCGCGGCACTGCTTACAGCCACTGCCCTGCCTGCGTTTGCCGAGGGCACACAGAAAATAACGTATAATGCAGGAAATTACACGTTTGAAAAGATTTCACACCCCACCAAGGGCACTATGTCGGCAGACGGCATCGTGGACTATATCGGGGACGGTGCAGTGAACGTGATTACCGACCCCAGCGACCCGAACTACAACGCGGGCGACCGCGGCCAGAACTACAGCTGGTCCGCTGTTGCTTACGGTGACTGGATGTATGTGGGTACCTGCTACTCGGCTATGGGCAACACGCTGACCCTGATGCAGAATATCCTGGGCGACAAGTTCGATAAGGACGTTATGGAAGCCGGCCTGAAGGCCATGTTCAACGGCACCTTCTATTATGGCCACGAGGACGGCGCTGACAGCGGCGGCATCCTGGTCAAGGTAAACACCAAGACCGGCGAGATCAAGCTGCTGATGTCCAACACCCTCAACGGCTATGCACCGCTGTTCCGCAACGCGATCGCCTATAACGGCAAGCTGTACTTCTGCGGCAGTGTGCATGTAAACGGCCGAAGCGGCCTGCCCAGCGTGTATGAGATCGACCCCACGGACGACAGCTACAAGGCCGTTTACGTGGGCCTGTCCTCCATGCAGGACTACGGCGCAGCCTACAAAAAGGGCATCTCCACCGGTATCCGCGGCATGTGCGTGTATAACGGCAAGCTCGTGATCAGCAATGTTTTCGCCGATGCCACCACCGGCGAGAGCGGCGCTACCATCCTGGCTTCGTCGAACCCCTCTGAGGGCTTTACCGTGATTGCCAGCCAGGACGACCTGTTTGACTACCCGGCCTACACCTACCGCGACAGCATCTACGGCGGTTCCGTGTGGGATATGGTCGAGTACAACGGCCACCTGTATGTTTCCATCTGCACCGGCACCGAGGAGAATGCCCCCGATGACAACACGATGCAGTCCTTCGCCATCGTGCGCGGCGACGAAAAAGCCGATGGCACCTTTACCTGGACCCCGCTGATCGGCGACCAGGAGAAGGACGACGCCCGCTACACCTTCGGCATCGACCCGGAGCGTACCCGTTCCGGCGCAGCCAACCTGATCGTTTACAAAGACCACCTCTATATCGGCGAGTACAACGACGAGCAGATCGCCATGGAGCGCATCCTTTTCAACAAGACCGGCGAGGGCAACGATGGCTCCCTGGGCGGTGTGGATTGCAGCTTCGTCAACGCCAACCTGGAACAGTCGGTAAACCTGTACCGCATGGACAAGGACGAAAACATTGAGCTGCTGGTCGGTGATGCCACCACCATGTTCCCCAACGGCGGTATTTCCGGCATTGGTTCCGGTTTCGGCCATAACGAGAACCAGTACATCTGGCGTATGGAAGTGTACGATGGCAAGCTGTACATCGGCACTTTTGATACCAGCAGCCTGTTGGAGCCCATCGGCCAGTTCTCCAACGGCGATATTATCGGCATGACGCCCGAGCAGTGGGCGACCCAGCTGCAGTACATCAAGGAGCTGCTGGAACTGCTGTACGAAAAGAACAAAACCAACCCGGTGGCTACCTATGAAATGCAGGCTACGCCGGAGACCGCCACCCCGGAAACGGCTATGTATATGGATGACATGGCAGTGGAAGTTGAAGATTCCTTCGCCAGTGAGGCAGCTGACCTGACTGACATGATGGAGATAGCCCCCGATGTGTTGGGCAATGATACGGAGGTGGCAGTACTGTCCCCGGAAAATTCTGTGGAGGATCGTATTACCAGTCTGCAGGATTTCTCTGACTACTACGAGACCATGCTGGACCAGTATGAACAGCTGGCCGCTGAGTATGATCTGGGTGATGACCTGAAAGCTGCTTTTGAAAAGCTGTTGAACCAGGAGACCTGGGACAAGATCAAGAGCGTCCTTGTCTGCCTGCATTACATGCGCACCGCAAGCCGCGGCTTTGACATGTATGTTACTTCTGACGGTGTGAACTTTGAAACGCTGACCACCAGCGGCTTCGGTGACCCGTACAACCACGGCCTGCGCGTGTTTGCTGTTACCAACCAGGGCCTGTGCCTCGGCACGGCAAACCCGTTCTATGGCACGCAGCTGTGGATCCAGCGCAAAACCGAGACCAAGCCGCAGCCGACGGCCCCTGCCGCTACTCAGAAGCCCACTACCGTGACCGCTACCGCGGCCGAGACCACCGCACCGGTGGTTAAGACTACGGCTACCATCCCGCAGACTTCGGATGATATGCCTATCGTCCCGCTGGCGGTTGCCTGCCTGGGTGCTTTGGGTGCCTTTGGCGTGGCCTTTGCCCTGAAAAAGCGTAACCACCAGTAACCCGAACCGCAATTTCCCATAAAGCTGAATCAGCTTTTTCTGCATGCTGACGTCCCCGTCGTTGCCCCAAGCAGCCGACGGGGACGTTTTTTTTTGCCAATTAACTAAAATGGCCGCTTAAACATTAGCTAAATTCGGGTTGACCTGCCCGAGACCGGGGGAGTATAATACAGGTACATGCAAACCGTAGGGTATCCACCCCTACCATTTTGCCTGGACGCTGGCTCCCGGCGAAAGCTTCACCGCGCCGGAAGCCGCCTTTATAGCAGCGCCGGCTTTGTGCTGCACACCCTGGGCTTGCCCCTGTGGAGGGGACTACGGCGAGGTGCCTGCAAAAGACCTTCTATTTAAAAAAGGAGCAACCTGTTTATGGCAATCATCAAACTGACCCCCAGCTGCAAAGACTACCTGTGGGGCGGTAGCCGTCTGCGCACCGATTTTGGCGTGCAGAGCGATCTGGACCCGCTGGCCGAAGCCTGGGTGCTCTCCTGCCACCCGGACGGCCCCAGCTACCTGCCCGACGGTACCACCCTGGCTGATTATGCGGCCGCTCACCCGGAAGCCCTGGGCACCGATTGCGCAAAATTTGAACAGTTCCCGGTTTTGATAAAATTTATCGATGCAAGGAACGATTTGTCCATCCAGGTACACCCCTTCAATGAGTACGCACTGAAAAATGAGCACCAGTACGGCAAGACTGAGATGTGGTACGTGCTGGATTGTGAGCCGAACGCCTTTCTGTACTATGGCTTTGACCATGAGATCAGCAAAAAGGAATTTGCCGAGCGCATCAAAAACAACACCCTGACGGAGGTTTTGAACGCCGTGCCTGTGCACAAGGGGGATTGTTTTTATATCCCGTCGGGCACGCTGCATGCCATCGGCAAGGGCATCGTGGTGGCCGAGGTACAGCAGAACTCCAACGTGACCTACCGCGTTTACGACTACGGCCGCGTCGGCGCCGACGGCAAGCCCCGAGCCCTGCATGTGGAAAAGGCGCTGGATGTGACCCTGTGCACCCCGCCGGTAAAGCATAATTTTGGTGGACATCTGGCCCAGTGTGAGTATTTCACGGTGGATGCCAGAAACGGCGCCTTTGAGGGCGTGGCGGACGAAAAGAGCTTTGTTTCGCTGCTCATCACCGATGGCGAAGGTACCCTGACCAGCGGCGGCGAGACCGTGGCTGTGAAGAAGGGCGAGAGCTACTTCCTGCCCGCCGCCAGCGGCCCCTACGCCGTGACCGGCACCTGCCAGACGCTGGTGACGACCGTATAACGGAATAGATTTAAGCAATTTAGGGACAGCCCGTACTGCAGAAAACAGTGCGGGCTGTCTTTTTTTGTGCGAACCTGCGTGTGACGTTTTTTCCCCGTTGGCGGGGGTATACTCAGCCTTGAAATCAGCGGACGGCTTGTCCCACAGGCCGCCCGGATCAAATGGGGGAGGAACCGCCATGAACAAACGTCTGTTGGCAGGGCTTATGGCCTTTTGCCTTGCGGCTGGGGCCGCCAATGCCGCTTTTGCTGAGGACCCGCCATTATCGGGACCGCTACATACCGAGATCGCCACCAGCGAGACCGCCGCCCCGGCAGAGCCGACACCTGTGCCGCCCGCCCCGGCCGAGGAGGACTCGGCAGGGGAGAACACGACCGGGGACGAGCTGTACACACCCACGCCAAGCACGACACCGGCCACCACCGCCACGCCTGAAAGCGCCGACCCGCCGGATGACGAGGATGAACCGGCGGTGCAGGCGGTGACGCTGCGCAGTGTGAAGATACAGGATAACATCAAATCTACGGGCGAGCTGGTAGCGGTCGTCAACGGACAAAGTGACCCGGTGGACGGCGTGACCTACACCTGGTATCGCAGCAAGACCGGCGCGGATGGCAGCTGGCAGCAGGTCACAGGCCAGGCCGTCAATGGTTCAGACAAGAACCTGACCGCCGAACACCCCCACGCGCTGAACGCCGCGCTGGATACGCTGCTGGCCCGCCAAAGCGACCCCAGCGCCGCCGACACCGACCGCTACCATTATAAGGTGGATGTCGCCTCCGGCAGCAGCACCCTGCAGGCCGAGGCTCAGGTAAACTATTATGTGCAGCTGCAAAACGGCAGCTTTGAGTACCCGGTGGTCAGCGACGGTAATTTTGCAAGTGACCGTTTTTGTTACCCGAACGACCATCAGCGCGCCCACTTTTTGCAGACGCGGGATGCGGAAACGACCAGCAGCATTTACTGGTATACAACTACCGAGTGCAATCGCTGGGGTGATGGTGTCAAGGGAAAATTTATCGAGATTGCCGACGCGACCACGACCGTTTATACGGACACTGTTATTACAGGATGGGGCCGCAAGGGTAATGCGATAAAAGAAACTTACACAGACCCCAACGACGTGACCCAGGCCTACGCCATCGGCAAGGCCTACGATGGCGGCCAGTTTGCCGAACTGAACTGCCAGGCTTACGGCGCCCTGTACCAGGACGTGCTGACCGTGCCCGGCGCTACCTTAAACTGGAGCCTGGCCCACGCGGGCCGCGACGGCACTGACACGATGGCCCTGCTGATCGCTCCGGTGGATGTGGCCCAGGACATCACCGACGCGCTGAAAAATAAGACCACCCGCGCCGCCATCCAGGAAGCTCTGAACGGCAGCATCACGGTGAACGGCGTGAATGTGCCCATCCGCAACTACATTGTGGACGGCAATATCTCGGATGGCTGCACCGCATGGGGCGTACACAACGGTACCTACACGGTCCCGGCGGGGCAGTACGTCAGCCGGTTCTTCTTTGTGGCGGTGGCCAGCGCCAGCGGCGACAGCGAGGAGGGCCTCAAGCGCGGCAACCTCATTGACCGCGTCTGGTTCAGCACCGACCCTGTGCCCCCTGCTGCGGGCAGCGGCATCCTGCGCGTTACCAAAACGCTGCTGAAAACCGACGGTACCGCCCTGACCGATGCCGAGCTGATACAGGCTAAAGAAAATCTGCACTTTACCGTGGTCAACTCGGACCGCCAGATTGTGGGGGACTTCAGCGGCAGCACGATGCAAGCGGATAGCATCAACCCCAACGTGCTGCAATACACGCTGGAGCTGCCCCTGGCGGACAGCAGCGGCAACACCTACAACTACGCTGTGACCGAGACCGCCCGCGGTGAACCCACCGGTTACGATTGCGCACTGGTACGCACCGAAAAAGACGACGGCGTGTGGACAGACGTGACTGATACACCGATACACAGCGGCATTGCACTGACCGCCCAGGCGGCAACAAATATCCGGTTTGAAAATACCTACGCCCGCGCCACCGGCAGCCTGACCATCACCAAGCAATTGCCCGACGATGACGACGATGCCCTGCAAGCCGACTTCGCCGAAACAGTCAACACCTTTACGATCGCATCCGTTGCCGCAGGCAGCTACACGCCGCAGTATAGCGCGGGCGCCCGCCCGGCGGATGCCCCGGCTACCGTCAGCCCGGACGCGAGCGGCCGCCTGACGCTCTCCATCAAAGGCGCAGGCAGCGTGACCCTGCCGGGCCTGGCCCCCGCCGGCTACACCGTGACCGAATCCGCCGCGCCGAACCTGACCAACTACTATCTGACCACTCCCACCGCCGACCGAACCCAATCGCTGGATGTCACAGCAGGCGGCACGGCCGAGGCGCACTTTACCAACACCTACGAACCCTACCTGTCCGTTACGATCACCAAAAAAGTGGTGGGCGATATGGGCGATACTACGAAAAACTTCTCCTTCACCGCCACGCTGGACACCACCCAGATCCGTCAGGGCAGCGCGTACACCACGGCGGGTGACGGCGCGGCGCTGACCGACACCGGCTTCACCCTGCGCAGCGGCGGCAGCGTCACCCTCACCCACCTGCGCGCGGACCAGACCCTCACCCTGACTGAGACCGACCCCGGCGACCACACGGTCAGCTGGCAGCTCAACGGCGACGACGGCCCCACCGGCGCAACCTGCACGATGCAAGTGCCCCGGGCCCAGCCCGCCGAGATCACCTGCATCAATACCCGCAACGTGGGCATCCCCACTGGCCTGCACACCGGCGCGGCGCCCTACCTGGCACTGGTCGGCCTGTGCTGGCTGGGCTGGCGGCTTCTGCGCTGCAGGGAGGTGTGACCCATGCCACGGGAGGACCTTCTGATTACTGACAAGGAAAAAACACGTGCCAAAGCGGAAATTCACCGTTTCCTCACCCGCCTGGCGGTGTTCGCCGCGCTGTGCTGGGTGCTGTTCGGGGTCGTGTTCGGGCTGGCGGTGGTGCCAGGCAGCGCTATGGCGCCCCGCCTGTGCGGCGGCGACCTCGTCCTGTTCAGCCGGTTCGAACGCGGCACCGCGGCCGGGCAGGTCGTGCTCTACCGGCAGGACGGTACGCTCCGCCTTGGGCGCATCGCGGCGCGTGGCGGCGATACCGTCACTGTGACCGACACCGGCGCGCTCATCATCAACGGCAGTACGGTGGCCGAGCCGGACATCACCACCCCCACCCAGCCGGTCGAGGGCGGCCCGGACTATCCCGTCACCCTCGCGGAGGGCGAGCTTTTCCTGCTGTGCGATGCCCGCACCACGGGGGCGGACAGCCGCCTCTACGGCCCCATCCCACAGCGGCAAGTGCTGGGCACGGCCCTGGCCGCCCTGCGCCGCAGCGGGCTGTAAACCCTGCTGCAACCCCAACGAAAGCAACATAAATCCATGTTGGAAGAGAGGAACCACCTATGAAGACCACCTACATTTCCCGCGCCAAATTCGGCAAATTTACCGCTGCATTCTCGTATCACGAATCTAATATCCGGTATTTTCAGTATTTTTTAACGACTCATTTCCTGCATTTAGTCATGTTGATTGCAGCGAAAATTCTTTTTTACTTCAACAAATATTATTTTTTCTGTATTTTTCTATCTGGTTCACGTTTTGAGTAAAATTCTTTATATTGCATATATATGATATGTATGTTAAAACATAGACATAACATATAATTTCTCATTATCGCGGAGGTGTATGATGAGCTCAGGATTTGATTATGCCCTGCTTGACAGGATACTGGAAGCGCACGACTGCGCGCCGCGGAATACCATCGCTATCCTTCAGGATGTACAGGAGCACTACCACTATCTGCCGCAGGAGGCTTTCCCCTATATGGCAAAACGACTCAACGTAGGCGAGGCGCGGCTTTACAGCGTCGCTACGTTTTACGAGAACTTTTCCCTCGAGCCAAAGGGGAAATACGTCATCAAGGTTTGCGACGGCACCGCCTGCCATGTAAGAAAGTCCATTCCGATACTGGAGCGGCTTCGCAATGAACTGGGCTTATCGGAAAGCAAGCACACTACAGATGACCTGATGTTCACTCTGGATACCGTGAGCTGTCTCGGCGCATGCGGTCTTGCTCCGGTGCTTACCGTAAATGACACGGTGCACCCTTCCATGACCCCTGACAAGGCCAGCGAACTTATAGCCGGGCTCCGCAATAAGGAGGATTAACATATGTATAGGCTAAAAAGCAGGATAGACCTTATCTCAGCACGGAGGGCATACTCCGCCGCCTTTTCTTCGCAGTCATTAAAGATACTCGTCTGCGCGGGCACAGGCTGCGTCGCAGGCGGTTCACTGGATATTTACGCCAGGCTCAAGGAGCTTATAGACGAAAAGGGACTGTACTGTCAAGTCGAACTCGATCATGAGCATCACAGTCACGGTCATGACGGCTGCGATAGCAGCAATGTGAAGACCGTGGGCCTTAAGAAGAGCGGCTGCCACGGCTTCTGCGAGATGGGTCCCCTCGTGCGCATAGAACCCTATGGCTACCTTTACACCAAGGTAAAGCTTGAGGACTGCGAAGAGATAGTGGAAAAGACCGTAATGAACGGCGAGATAGTCGAACGGCTCAGCTATCATAAGGACGGCGTAAGCTATCCCCGTCAGGAGGATATACCATTCTATAAAAAGCAGACCCGTCTCGTGCTGGAGCACTGCGGCCATATCGACGCCACCTCGCTTCCCGAGTACCTTGCGATCGGCGGCTATTCCGCCTTTGAAAAGGTGCTTTTCGATATGACTCCGGATTCCGTGATAAAACTCATGGAGGATTCAGGTCTCCGAGGCCGCGGCGGCGGCGGTTATCCTACGGGCAAAAAATGGGCGCAGGTAGCCCGTCAGAAGGCGGAACAAAAATACATAGTCTGCAATGGCGACGAGGGGGATCCCGGCGCATTTATGGACCGTTCCGTTATGGAGGGCGACCCCCACAGAATGATAGAGGGCATGATGATAGCAGGTATAGCCTGCGGGGCTACCGAAGGCTATATATATGTCCGCGCCGAGTACCCATTGGCGGTGGAGCGGCTGAAGATGGCCATCGAGCAGGACACATCCGCAGGACTTTTAGGCGACAATATCCTCGGTTCCGGAAAGCGCTTCCATCTCCATATAAACCGCGGCGCAGGCGCCTTTGTCTGCGGCGAAGGCAGCGCCCTTACCGCCTCAATAGAAGGCAAGCGCGGAATGCCACGCGTAAAGCCCCCGCGCACCGTAGAACACGGCCTCTTTGACTGCCCCACGGTGCTGAATAACGTTGAAACCTTTGCCAACGTAGCTCCCATAATAAACAACGGCATCGAGTGGTTCCGATCCTTCGGCACCCCTACCAGCCCCGGCACCAAGGCCTTCGCCCTCACCGGCAATATAAGCAATACCGGCCTTATTGAGGTGCCTATGGGCACCACCCTAAGGGAAGTCATATTCGACATAGGCGGCGGCATGCGCGGCGGTGCGAAGTTCAAAGCAGTACAGATAGGCGGGCCCTCCGGCGGCTGCCTTACATTTGCTGAAGACCACCTGGATATGCCTCTGGACTTCGATTCCCTCAAAAAAGCGGGCGCTATGATAGGTTCCGGCGGCCTTGTGGTAATGGATGACAGCACCTGCATGGTGGAAGTAGCGCGCTTTTTCATGCACTTCACTCAGAACGAAAGCTGCGGCAAGTGCGTGCCCTGCCGCGAAGGCACCCGCCGCATGCTGGAGATACTCGAGCGCATAGTCGCGGGCAACGGTCGCGAGGAGGACATAGACCTGCTTCTGGAGCTTGCGGACACAATATCCTCCACTGCCCTCTGCGGCCTGGGCAAGACCGCTGGCAACCCGGTAGTAAGCACCATCAGGAATTTCCGCGAGGAATACCTTGCACACGTGCGGGACAAATACTGCCCCACCCACAACTGCTCCAAGCTCAGGCGCATATACATCGATCCCGAGGTATGTAAAGGCTGCTCCAAGTGCGCGCGCAGCTGCCCCGTAAACGCCATATCCGGCGTCATAAGGCAGCCTTTCACCATAGACGCCGCCAAATGTGTCAAGTGCGGCGCCTGCATAGAAAACTGCAGCTTCGGCGCTGTAAAGGAGGCGTAACCATGACCGGAAAGTTTATGACCATAGACAACATACCCATCGAGCTTACCGGCGAGGAAAAGAACCTTCTCGAAGTGATACGCAGGACAGGCATCGAGCTGCCCACCTTCTGCTACTACTCCGAGCTTTCCGTATACGGCGCATGCCGCATGTGCATGGTAGAGGACGACAGGGGCAATATACACGCCGCCTGCTCCACCCCTCCCAAGGCCGGAATGACAATATACACCAACACATCGCGCCTGAGGAAATATCGCAGGAATATACTGGAACTGTTGCTTGCAAACCATTGCCGCGACTGCACCACCTGCGAAAAGAGCAGCGACTGCAAGCTCCAGCAGCTTGCACAGCGCTTTCACATAACCGGGGTGCGCTTCCCAAACGCACAGACAAAGCCCGACCCGGACTGTTCCTCCCCCTGTATCTCCATCGATCACAGCAAATGCATACTCTGCGGCGACTGCGTAAGAATGTGCAATGAGGTGCAGCACGTGGGCGCCATAGATTTCGCATACCGCGGCGCGAATATGGTAGTCTCCCCCGCCTTCGGCAGGCCCATGGCGGAGTCCGACTGCGTGGGCTGCGGCCAGTGCGCCGCCGTCTGCCCCACCGGCGCTATCGTCATAAAAAAGGACACCGAGCGGCTATGGGAAGACCTTGCGGATAGTAATACGCGCGTAATCGCTCAGATCGCCCCTGCCGTACGCACAGGTGTAAGCAAGACCTTTAACGAAAAATACGGCGACCTTGCCATGGGCAAGCTTGTAGCCGCCCTGCGCCGCATGGGCTTTGACGAGGTGTTCGATACCTCCACCAGCGCCGACCTTACGGTGCTTGAAGAGAGCAGTGAATTCCTTGAGCGCCTCGAGACAGGCGGCAAGCTGCCCCTCTACACCTCCTGCTGCCCGGCCTGGATACGCTTTGCGGAAACCCGTCACCCTGAGATATTGGAAAATATTTCCACCTGCCGCTCTCCAATGGAGATGTTCGGTTCCGTAATAAAGGAATACTTCGGCAATTGCGGAAAGCGGGTTGTATCCGTCGCCATAATGCCCTGTACCGCCAAAAAATTCGAGGCCATGCGTGACGAATTCAGGGACAAGAACGGCACGCCCTACGTAGACTATGTAATAACCTCCCAGGAAATAATCCAGATGATACGTCAAAGCGGCATACGCTTTGACGAGCTGGAACCAGAGGCCGTTAGTATGCCCTTCGGCATGAGCAGCGGCGCCGGCCTGATATTCGGCGCGTCAGGCGGCGTTACCGAAGCGGTGCTAAGAAGGCTCTCCGATGACAAATCCGCAGGCGCGATACGTTCCATTGCCAACTCCGGCGTCCGCGATATAGCAGGCCTCAAGGAGTGCAGCATCACCCATAACGGCGAGGAGATAAAGATCGCCATAGTCAGCGGCCTGGAAAACACCGATAAACTCATCCACCGCATAGAAGAGGGCGAGGTCAGCTACCACATGGTGGAGGTAATGGCATGTCCCGGCGGCTGCATATCCGGCGCAGGCCAGCCGTTCGCAAAATCCGGTGAGCGAAGGCAGCGCTCCGAGTCCCTGTACCGAAACGACAGAATGTGTCTCATACGCCGCTCGGAAGAAAATCCCCTCATGGAGGAACTGTACAGCGGCATACTTAAAGACAGGACACACGAACTGCTGCACGTGGATTATGTAAAATAACAGTATCAGCCCATCGTCCACCCCGATGGGCCACTTTTTTTTGCAAATGATCAGCGGTAAATCCGGAGCGAAAGTGCGTCCTTGCTGGAAAATACATTCAATATAGCATACCTGTAGTTATGCAGGCCGGAACTGACGGACGCTTTCACAAATACTCCGGCATGCAATCGCCTTTATGCCCGGCACAGAGAGGCCACCGAGCTTTTTTCAAAAAACCCCATGTTCCAATGCGGAACACGGGGTTTTCGATTAGCCAAATCATCAATACCTCTGGCTGCGCTGCTTTTGTATTACGTTTCTACCTTACTCCGAACAGTAGCTTTTCGTATGTGGGAAATGGCCAGTACTTCTCAGCCGTAAGCATCTCGGCCTCGTCGCACACTACCCTGAGTTCGGCCATTTTGTGCAGTATAACGTCCCGTATATAGTACGATGCTTCCGCAACGTCGTTTATGGTCTTTAGCCTGATGGCGGCGCTGTCAAGCTCCTCCGCCACAGCATCTATCTCATCCACAAGCCCGGAAAGCTTTGCTATAGTCCTTCTCTCATACCTTCCTGTAAGCTCCGGCAGCATCTTTAGCTTTGCCCCGAGGGTATCCGCCAGATCCTTTTCGTATGCGGCAACTGCGGGCAGTATCTCCTTGCGCGCCATGTCTACCATGGTCAGCGCTTCAATATTGACAGTCTTGCAGTAATTCTCCAGAATTATCTCGTAGCGCGCCTGTATCTCGGCCCGGGAATAAACCCTGTGCCGCATCAGCATATCCACGTTCTTCTTCTCCAGCATGGCAGGCAGTGCATCCGGCGTAGTCCGAAGATTCAACAGTCCGCGGCTTTCCGCCTCCTTCAGCCATTCATCGTCATAGCCGTTGCCGTTGAACAATATCCGCTTGTGCTCCTTTACAGTGCTGCGTATAAGGTCGTGCAATGTACCCTCAAAATTCTCCGCGCCTTCCAGCTTATCGGCATACTGTCTCAGGGACTCCGCAACGGCGGCATTTATCATGATGTTGGCGCAGGCTATGCTGTCGGATGAGCCCAGCATGCGGAACTCGAACTTGTTGCCCGTAAAGGCGAAGGGAGATGTACGGTTTCGATCCGTTGTATCACGTATGAACCGTGGCAGTGTATGCACGCCCAGCTTCATGACGGTCTTTTCCACTCCGCTGTAGGGTTCGTCCTTCTCTATGGCATCCAGCACCGCCGTAAGCTCATCGCCTAAAAACATGGAAACTACGGCAGGCGGCGCCTCGTTTGCCCCGAGACGATGGTCATTTCCGGCGGTAGCCACGGACAGCCTGAGCAGATCCTGATAATCGTCCACCGCTTGTATGACAGCTACGAGGAACAGCAGGAACTGAGCGTTCTCATGGGGCGTTTCGCCCGGCGTGAGGAGGTTCACCCCGGTATCGGTAGCTATGGACCAGTTGTTGTGCTTGCCGCTTCCGTTTACCCCGGCGAAGGGTTTTTCGTGCAGCAGGCATACCAGGCCATGCTTGGAGGCCACCTTCTGCATTATTTCCATGGTAAGCTGGTTATGGTCGGTTGCGATGTTCGTGGTGGTGTATATTGGCGCAAGCTCATGCTGTGACGGGGCCACCTCGTTGTGCTCTGTCTTAGCCAGTATCCCAAGCTTCCACAGCTCCTCATCCAGCTCTGCCATATAGGCGGCTACTCTGGGCTTTATGGCCCCGAAGTAATGGTCGTCCAGCTCCTGCCCCTTAGGCGGTTTTGCTCCGAATAGGGTCCGCCCGCAGAATACCAGATCCTTGCGCTGCTCATACATATCCTTATCTATGAGGAAATACTCCTGCTCGGGGCCTACGCAGGTGCGCACACATTTGACGTCTGTATTGCCGAAGAGCCGCATTATGCGCATGGCCTGCTTATTCAGCGCCTGCATTGAGCGCAGCAGCGGCGTCTTTTTATCCAGCGCCTCGCCGCCATAGGAGCAGAAGGCCGTAGGTATGCAGAGGGTTTTATCCTTTATGAATGCGTATGAGGTAGGATCCCACGCCGTATAGCCGCGGGCCTCAAAGGTAGCGCGCAGGCCCCCTGAAGGAAAGCTCGACGCGTCAGGCTCGCCCTGTATGAGGTTTTTGCCGGAAAATTCCATTATGACGCCGCCGTCCGGCGATGGCGCTATAAAGCTGTCGTGCTTCTCGGCAGTTATGCCGGTAAGGGGCTGGAACCAGTGGGTAAAATGTGTAGCGCCGTGCTCCACGGCCCAATCCTTCATTGCGTCGGCCACCGCGTTGGCAACATCTGTATTGAGGTTGGCCCCCTCGTCGATGGTCTTTCTGAGCGAATCGTATACTCCGAAAGGCAGCTTTGCCTTCATCGCCCTGTCGTCAAACACCAGGCTTCCGAAATAATCCGGTACCGAATTCATACTCTGTTTCTCCTTTTATACTAAAAAAATAATAGCTTAAATAAAAAAGGCGTCGCGGAAAACACTCTCCGAGACGCCTTTGCCTTTATAAAAAAGCATTATACCGCATATGCGTCAGATGTCAAGACTGATTTAAAATTTTGTCCTTACGGCCAAAAAAGCATTGACGCGGGTCTGGGATTGTGCTAACATTCCAATATTAATGGGCAAAGGCGTTCATTCATATCCAAGGACAAGGTGTCCCAATATGAATGAGCGTTTTTCACTTTTTAAGGAGGGCTTATGAATTACACCGCAGACGAAGTGATGCAGTACGCGGCAGAAGAGGACGTAAAGTTCGTGCGCCTTGCCTTCTGCGATATCCGCGGCAGGCAGAAAAACATAGCCATACTGCCCGACGAGCTGGGACGCGCTTTCAGGTACGGTATAGCCATCGACGCCTCAGCCATAGCGGGCTTTGGCGGCGAGGTGCATTCCGACCTTTTCCTGCACCCGGACACCTCCACCCTAACCTTCCTGCCCTGGCTTTCAGAGCAGGGCAAGGTAATAAGAATGTTCTGCCACATAACTTACCCTGACGGCACTCCCTTCGAGGCCGATACCCGCTCCATACTCGCCAAGGCTGTAGATTGCGCTCATGAACAGGGCGTGTCCTTCGCCTTCGGCTCCGAGATGGAGTTTTATCTTTTTAAGCTGGACGAAAACGGCGAGCCGACGAAGCTGCCATACGACAACGCCAGCTATATGGACATTGCCCCTGAGGACAAGGGCGAAAACGTCCGTAGGGAGGTATGTTTCACCCTGGAGCAGATGGGCATAAAACCGGAAAGCGCCCACCATGAGGAAGGCCCCGGCCAGAACGAGATAGACTTCCGCTACTCCGACCCCGTGATCTCTGCAGACAACGCGGTTACTTCCTGCGGCGTCGTGAATACAGTCGCCGCCCGCAACGGACTTTGCGCCGACTTTTCGCCAAAGCCCCTCGAAAACCGCTCCGGCAACGGCATGCACATCAATATATCCGTCAGGTCGGAGGACGGCGGCGATGCGCTGCCTCAGGTGATAGCCGGCATACTATCACACATATCCGATATGACGGTATTTTTAAACACCGCCGAGGATTCCTACCTGCGTTTCGGCAGCAATAAGGCTCCCCGGTACATATCCTGGTCCAGCGAGAACCGTTCACAGCTTATACGCATACCTGCGGCAGAGGGCGAATACCGCCGGGCAGAGCTGCGCTCCCCCGATCCTGCCTGCAACCCTTATCTGGCCTTCGCGCTGATAATATATGCAGGGCTTGACGGAATTCGTCAGGATATGGCGCTGCCCGAGGCGGCGGACATTAACCTCTATACAGCACCTGAAGATGTCAGGGCAAAATTTGCAATGCTGCCCAGCACTCTTAAAAAGGCGCAGTCAGCCGCAGCGCGCAGCAGCTTTATAGCGGCGAGCCTGCCTCAAGCTATAATCGACTTTTACACAAAATAACCGCACTTTAATTATTCAGGGATAAGGAGGATGCGCAAATGGAATTTACCGAGCGCCGTTACAGCGTGCTGCTGGTGTCCTCATCTCCCAAATTCAACGAATCCATGCTGGCGCTGCTCCCGGAGAGCCGCTTTTATCCGGTCGCCGCTGTATCCGACGTTTCCAGTGCCCAGCGGCGCCTTCTCGAAAACAAATACGACATAGTCATAATCAACGCTCCGCTACCCGACGATTTCGGCACCCGCCTTGCCCTCAATATATGTGATAACAGCGGCGCAGGGGTTCTTCTTTTGGTAAAGGCAGAGCATTATCCGGATATAAACGGCCGGATATCCCCTTTTGGCGTGCTGGTGCTGCCGAAGCCCGCCACATCACAGGCAGTGTCCCAATCGCTGCAGCTCCTTTGCGGCACAAGGGAACGCCTGCGGCGCATGGAACAAAAAACCGCCTCCATAGAGGAAAAGATGGAGGAGATACGCATAATAAACCGCGCGAAGCTGCTGCTTATGGAGCAGCTGAAGATGACGGAAAAGGAGGCGCACCGCTTCATTGAAAAGCAGGCCATGGACAGGTGCGTCACCCGCATAACTATAGCCCAAAGCATACTTTCCACATACAAGTAGAGGAGGAACAGCAACCATGACTAAATACATCTTCGTTACCGGCGGCGTGGTATCCGGCCTTGGCAAGGGCATCACCGCGGCATCTCTCGGCAGGCTGCTCAAAAACCGCGGTCTCAAGGTAGCGGCGCAAAAGCTGGATCCATATATAAACGTGGATCCGGGAACCATGAGCCCTTATCAGCACGGCGAGGTATATGTAACGGCGGACGGCGCCGAAACAGACCTTGATCTGGGTCACTACGAGCGTTTTATCGACGAAGATCTGAATAAGTATTCCAATCTTACCACCGGTAAGGTATACTGGAACGTGTTGAATAAGGAGCGCCGCGGAGAATTCCTTGGTTCCACAGTGCAGGTCATACCCCACATAACCAACGAAATAAAGGATTTCGTATACCGTGTGGGCAAGCAGACAGACGCCGATGTGGTCATAACCGAAATAGGCGGCACCATAGGCGATATAGAGTCCCAGCCCTTTATAGAGGCTGTGCGGCAGATATCCCTGGAGGTAGGCAGGGAGAACAGCCTGTTCATACACGTTACCCTCGTCCCCTTCCTCCGCGGCTCCGATGAGCACAAGTCCAAGCCCACCCAGCATTCCGTAAAGGAGCTTCAGGGCATGGGCATAAACCCCAATATAATAGTCCTCCGCTGCGATGAGCCTCTCGAGGATTCCATTTTCAAAAAGATATCCCTCTTCTGCAACGTGAAGCTGGACTGCGTCATAGAAAACATCACTCTCCCCTGCCTTTACGAGGCGCCGCTGATGCTGGAGCAGTCCCACTTTTCCGACGTCGTCTGCCGGGAGCTTGGCATAGACGCGCCCGCGCCCAACCTTGCGGAATGGGAGAACATGGTGCGGCGCATAAAATCCCGCGAGAAGGAAGTACGCATAGGCCTCGTAGGCAAGTATGTACAGCTCCACGACGCATACCTTTCCGTTGCGGAGGCCTTGCGCCACGCGGGCTATGCCCTCAATACACATATCCGCATACGCTGGATAGATTCAGAGACGCTCACCGAAGCCAGCTGTAATGAGATGCTGGACGATCTGGACGGGATAATCGTCCCCGGCGGCTTTGGGGGCCGCGGCATAGACGGAATGATACTTGCGGCAAAGTATGCGAGAGAAAACGGCATCCCCTATTTCGGCATATGCCTCGGCATGCAGATAGCCGTCATAGAGTACGCAAGACATGTTGCAGGCATTGCAGATGCAAATTCCGGAGAATTTGATGAGCTTTGCAGGCACAAGGTTATAGACTTTATGCCGGGGCAGAGCGAAAATATAGATAAGGGCGGCACGCTGCGCCTTGGGGAGTATCCCTGCGAAATAGACCCCGGCACCACCATGGAGCGCTGCTACGGTACAAGCCGTATATCCGAGCGTCACCGCCACAGATATGAGTTCAATAATGACTATCGGGATGTCCTTACCAGGGCGGGGCTTACCCTTTCCGGTATGTCCCCGGACGGTAGGCTGGTAGAGACGGTTGAGCTTACCGGCAGGCCCTTCTTCGTGGGCGTGCAGTACCACCCGGAGTTCAAATCCCGCCCCAACAAAGCCCATCCGCTGTTCAGGGGGTTCATCGCGGCGGCTCTGGACAGAGCGGAGCATAAGCGGTAATATTATTATATTGCGTAATATTATTTAAAGGAGACAATAAATGGCAGCACAGACGGTACTGATACTTGATTTCGGCGGACAGTACAAAGAACTCATCGCCCGAAGAGTAAGAGAATGCGGCGTTTACTCCATAGTAAAGCCGGGAGATATTTCCTTGGATAAGATACGGGAGATAGACCCCATAGGCATCATACTTACCGGCGGCCCCAACAGCGTATACGAGAAGGAATCCCCCCACTGCGACAAGGCCATATTCGATATAGGTATACCGGTGCTCGGCATATGCTACGGTATGCAGCTGCTCTCCTGGTCGCTCGGCGGCGAGGTCTCTCCCTGCTCCTCCAGCGAATACGGCAGGACAAAGATGCAGGTAAGCACCGATTCCCCGCTGTTTGCCGGGCTCGACCCCGCACAGATCGGGCTGATGAGCCATACCGATCAGGTGACAAAGCTCCCAGCGGGATTCAGATCAATTGCTCACACCGTCTCCTGCGAGAATGCGGCAATAGAAAATGCCGCTAAAAAGCTCTATGGCTTCCAGTTCCACCCCGAGGTTGAAAGCACGCCCAACGGAACCGCAATGATACGCAGCTTTCTTTACTCGGTTTGCGGCGCAAAGGGAGACTACGACCTTAAGAACCTTGAGCAGCAGCTCATCTCTGACGTCAAAAAGCAGGTGGGCGATGCACATGTGCTGCTTGCCCTTTCCGGCGGCGTGGATTCCTCCGTATGCGCGGCGCTGCTTTCCAAGGCGCTGCCCGGCCAGCTCCACTGCATATTCGTGGATCACGGTCTCATGCGCAAAGACGAGGGAAACGAGGTCGAGGCGGCCTTTAAAAACCGCGATCTGGACTTTATCCGCGTGAACGCCCAGGAGCGCTTCCTAAAGGCCCTTGCAGGCGTTACTGACCCGGAAAAGAAGCGCAAGATAATCGGCACGGAATTCGTGCGGGTATTTGAAGATGAATCCAAGAGACTGCCCAACGTAAAATTCCTCGCCCAGGGCACCATATACCCCGACGTCATAGAATCCGGCGGCAATAAGGCAGCGACCATAAAGAGCCACCACAACGTGGCCGGCCTGCCCAAGGATATGAAGTTCGAGGGCGTGGTAGAGCCCCTCCGCGGCCTCTTTAAAGACGAGGTGCGGGCGCTTGGGCGTCAGCTTGGCCTGCCCCGCCGGTTCGTGGAGCGCCAGCCCTTCCCCGGCCCCGGCCTCGCCGTCCGCGTGATGGGCGAAATAACCCCGGAGAAGCTGGAGATACTGAGGAATGCGGACGCCATATTCCGCGAGGAGATCGCAAAGCGCCGCATAAAGGCGGATCAGTACTTCGCGGTATTGACAGACACCCGCTCCGTAGGCGTAGTTGGCGATTTCCGCACATATAACTATGTCATAGCCCTGAGGGCCGTCAAAACCTCCGACTTCATGACCTGCGAATATGCGCCCATATCCCATAAGGTGCTGGGCACAGTATCCTCCCGCATAGTAAACGAAGTCAAAGGTGCAGGCCGCGTGGTCTACGACATAACCGGCAAGCCTCCGGCAACTATAGAATGGTGCTAAACTGATTATTGAGAGGGCTTCAGTATGCGAGATTATAAAAAAGAATACGAAGAGCGAGTGGCCTTTATAAGGGATCTGCTCGAAAAAAGCGGCGCCAAAGGCATAGTATACGGCAACAGCGGCGGCAAGGACTCCGCCCTGGTGGGCATACTCTGCAAGGCGGCCTGCGACAATACCGTTGGCATAATAATGCCCTGCGCATCCAAGCGCAACTTCGGCCAGGATGCGGAGGATGCGCGTATCGCCGCCGACCAATACGGCATAGAGACCCGCTTCATCGACCTTACTCCGGTTCGAGAGGCCGAGATGCAGCAGCTCAGCAGCCTTACCGAAGTCACACCCGCGGCGGTCGTCAACATCGCCCCCCGTCTCCGCATGACTACGCTGTACGCGGTGGCCGCCAGCGAGGGAAGGCTGGTTGCCGGCACAGGCAACCGCAGCGAGGCCTACGTGGGCTACTTCACCAAGTGGGGTGACGGCGCGCACGATTTCAATCCCATATCCGATCTTACAGTGACCGAGATATACGAGTTCCTGCGCTATCTGGACGCTCCGGCATGTATAATAGAAAAGGCCCCCTCTGCCGGCCTATTTGACGGGCAGACAGACGAGGCTGATATGGGTCTCAAATACGCAGACCTTGACGAATACATACTCACCGGGCACACAAACGAAAAGGCAGCCGCAACAATAGAGCGGCTGCACAGAAACAGCCGGCACAAGCGCGACGGCATAGCAAGGTTCAGCAGGTAAAATGATCCCGCCGGTATAATACCGGCTGGACAGAGTGTCAAAAAAGTGGCTGAACGCCACTTTT
>ERZ773225.2137-NODE-2137-length-20910-cov-5.091057_pt1 | contig 20910 bp, 15 predicted proteins | sample MGYA00580993_ERZ773225 | MGnify/ENA primary metagenome ERZ773225 (study PRJEB29015, sample SAMEA2737748) | human gut metagenome | biome: human gut; feature: human-associated habitat; material: faeces | place: China | collected 2012 ...
CCAGACAGCAAAGCGCGGGCCTGTTTTTTCTGCGTGCGCCTTTCTTTTGGGCACGCGGCATGATAAAATAATAAAAAAGCAAGCAAAGGAGGCGAGCGTATGCTGGAACTATTGCATGGACCGGACAGGACAGCAAATTCCATGGAACTGCTGGAGCAGATCTGCAGGAATGCGAAAAGCGGCGTTTCCGGTCAAATTCTCATCGTTCCAGAGCAGTATTCACATGAAACGGAACGTGCGCTGTGCATGCACGGCGGCGAAACAATCAGCCGGTATGCCGAGGTTCTGAGTTTTACCCGGCTGGCAACGCGGGTCTTTTCCGTCTACGGCGGCGTGTGTGAGGAATACCTGGATGAAAATGGGCGCATTCTGACGCTCTATCTCGCCGCACAGCAGGTTCGTGAACAGCTGAAATTTTACGCCGCCGTGATGACGCGGCCCGACTTTTTAAAGCAGCTTGGCACGCTTATGGAGGAACTTCTGACTTCCTGCATCACGCCGGATGCACTGCACGCAGCCGCCGCGCGGCTCGAAGGGCGGCTGGCGCAGAAAATCACAGAGTTGGCGCTTTTATATGAAAGCTACCTGTCCGTCTGCAAGACAGGACGCGGCGATCCTGTCACGCGGCAGATGCGCCTGTGTGAACTTCTGGACGAGACGGAGTTTCTGGATGGACGCGAGATCTTTCTCGACGGCTTCTCAGATTTTACCGCCTTGCAGATTCAGATCATCGGAGCAATCCTTGCGCACGCCAAAAACGTGCATATCGCGCTGCTCACCTCCGGAGGCCAGCAGGCCGCCTGCCAGACCGGGAATGAAACAGAAAAGCAGCTTCGGCAGTTGGCCGCCCGTCAGGGCGTGGAACCTGTCCGCCGGTGCGCCGCGCCGCGCGCGCATCGTGCGCCGGACGTGCAGCTGTGGTTAAACGGCCTGTTCTTCGGCAGCAGCGGTTCAGAGGACGTACCGCAGAATGTTGGGCTTGTGCACGCAGACTCACAACAGGCCGCCTGCGCCTATGCCGCCCGCGCAGTGCGAAGCGGCGCGATAGCCGGTCTGCGCTACCGCGATTTTACCATCTGCATGACGGACGAGGCCGCTTACCGGCTTCCCATGCAGACACGCTTCTCCCGCGCAGGAATTCCGTTCTACTGCGCATCCAGCGCACCGGTCGCACAAAACCCGCTCATCGCAGCGCTGCTGTCTGCGATGCAGGCCGTTCTGCGGTATGAACCGGGCCCTGTGCTGGCATTTTTGAAGTCAGAGTTCTCTCCGCTCAGCGAATCGGACTGCGATTTGCTTGAGCGCTATGCCTATTACTGGAGCATTCGCGGCTCGGCGTGGGAAAAACCGTGGCAACTGCACCCGCGCGGGCTTGGCCAGTCTATGACGCCTGAGGACGAAGCCGCGCTGCAAACGCTGAACGAACTGCGCGAGCAGGCTGTTGTCCCGCTGCGCACGCTTCGTCTGGCGCTGACAAAGGCACAGACAGTAGACGAGCAGGTGCGCGCCGTTGCCGCACTTCTGGAAACGCTCGATGTTGCAGGACGCCTTCAGGCGCAGCAGGAGGCACTTGAGCAGGCCGGACAGGTGCAGCGTGCACAGGAATGCGGCCAGCTTTATGAGGCGCTTATTTCCGCACTTGAGCAGATGGATCAGGTTCTGGGGACAGCAAGCCTCGAAACGGAGTTGTTCGTCCAGCTGTTTACCATGCTGCTGCAAAACACAACGGTCGGTTCTATTCCCTCTGTCTGCGATGCCGTCCAGCTTACAACGCTGCCGATGCTCCGCCACCGCCGCAGCCGCGTTTTGCTGGTTCTCGGCGCGAACGACGGGCTGCTGCCCGCGTTTTCTGACCCCGGCGGACTGCTTGCGGACCCGGAACGGCAGAAGCTTCGCAGCCTCGGCGTGGAACTCAGCCTGGGACGGAACGCATCTGCGGACCGTGAGATGAGTTGGGTCTGCGCGGCACTGAGCGCTGCGGAGCAGCGCGTGTGCCTTGTGACCGATTCTGCGCAGCCGTCATTTTTGTACACCCGCACAAGCGCGCTATTCCCGGCGCTGCAGCCGGTTCCGGCGGAAGATTTTCCCTTCCTCCCAGACTGCGCCGCAGCCGCAGGCGCTGCCTTGCAGCAGATCACGCTGCCGGACTGGCTGCCGGAGGCAGTGCTGTTGGAAGCACGGACACTCTCGCAGCGCTGCACATATTCCTTCACCGCCATGCGGCCGGAAGCGGTACGCGCGCTCTACGGCAGGACCATCCCGCTCTCCGCCTCGAAGATCGACCGTTTTGCAGGCTGCCGCTATGCGTTCTTCCTGCAATACGGCCTGCGCGCCGCGCCATGGAAGCAGGCAGAATTCGACGCACCCCTGTTCGGCTCGTTCGTGCATGACGTGCTCGAACACGTTGTACGAGCGGCGCAGGAGAACGGCGGCTTCGCGGCCATGACGGACGGGGAAATTTCTGCGCTGACAGAGCGCTGTATGGATGCCTGCATGGGCACATATCTCCCACAGGGAGAAGCCGCTGCGAGCCGCGAACGCTATCTTTCTGCCCGCAACCGACAGGAGGCTGCCGCCGTCGTGATGGACGTGGCGCGGGAACTGCGCCTGTCGCAGTTCGCACCGGCGGCAGAGGAACTGCGCTTTGCCCCCGGCGGCCCGCTGCCGCCGATCGAATACCGCGCAAAAAGCGGCTCCGGCCTGCTGACCGGTCAAATTGACCGCGTAGACATCTATGAGGCAGACGGAACACGCTATTTCCGCATCATTGATTACAAAACCGGCCACAAGGATTTTGACTATGCAGAACTGCTCTACGGAAAGAATCTGCAAATGCTGCTGTATCTGTTCGCACTGGAATCGTATCAGAAGCAGACTGGGCAGCCCATGCAGCCGGCCGGCGTGCTCTATGTCCCGGGCCGGTGCGATATGGTCAAACTCAAACCCGGGGAAGACCCCGCGCATGCCGACAACGAGCGGCGGAAGGACCTGCGCCGCAAGGGGCTGGTTCTGAACGACGAGGCCGTTCTGCATGCGATGGAATCGTATGAAAAAAAGCCGCAGTACCTGCCTTTCGAGCATGGCCCGGACGGACTGGCCGGGGATCTTGCTTCCCCCGCGCAGTTGGCAGAACTGGAGCGCTTTGTAACCGGGCAGGTCGAGTCGATGATCGACGAGATTCTTTCCGGCGTAACCGCGCCAAACCCCATCAGCCGTGGTCCGTCGGACACGGAATGCAAATACTGTGATTTTTCATCGGCCTGTCACAAAGACGTCTGCAGCGTGAACACGCGGCGGTTCGCCTCCGTCACGCCGGAGGAATTCTGGCAGGAACTTGAAAGGAGGCTGGAGCATGGCTGAGATTCGTGCAACGCCGCAGCAGCGGGCTGCGGCAGAGGATCGGGGCGGCGCGCTGCTCGTTGCGGCGGCGGCAGGTTCCGGGAAAACAAAAGTTCTGGTTGACCGGCTGATGGGCTATCTGACCGATCCTACAAATCCCGCCGACCTCGATGATTTTTTGATTATTACATACACAAGAGCAGCCGCGTCTGAACTGCGCGGTAAGATCGCTGCGCGCATCGCAGACGCGCTTGCCGTCGCACCTGACGACCGACATTTGCAGCGGCAGCTGACACGCGTCTATCTTGCGCAGATCTCCACGGTTCACAGCTTCTGTCAGACCGTTTTGCGGCAATATGCAGCGGAGGCAGATCTTCCCGCCGATTTCCGCGTAGCAGATGAGCAGCAGGCAGCGGCACTGCGTGCCCAGACGCTCCGGGACGTGCTTTCTGAACTCTACGCACAGCTTGACGATGAGCCGGATTTTGCCTCCATGATCGATACGCTCGGCTATGGGCGCGACGACCGGCGGCTGCTGGATCTGGCTGAGCGCAGCTATGACGTGATGCGCTGCAAAGTCGATCCTGCAGCATGGATGGCAGACTGCCTGCACGCATATGCGCTGCCGGAAGGCATCGCAGCTGAGCAGACGCTCTGGGGCGCATATTATATCAAAGCGCGCAGCGACGCGCTTGCAAGCGCCGACGCAATGCTTGCGCAGGCGGAAGCGCTCTGCCTCAGGGAAGAGGCGTTGGAGAAAAAGTGCCTGCCGCTGCTGCAAAAAAACCGTGAGACGGTCCGCACGCTTATGGCCGAGACGACATGGGACGGCTGTGTGGAGGCGGGACTTCCCTCCTTCGGCGTGATGCGGATGCCGAAGGACGCAGAAAACGCGGAACAGATTCAGACGCTGCGCAATGAAGCAAAGCAGATGCTCAAGATTGTACAGAGTTATTTTTACGCACCGTCGGAGCAGGTCGTGGAGGATCTACGCAAAACCGTCCCGGCGCTGCGGGGGCTTCTGACGCTTCTCCGGCGCTTCGACGAACGCTTCACACAAGAAAAGCGCCGCCGTCATCTGCTCGATTTTTCTGATTTGGAGCACTGCATGATCGGTCTCCTGACGAAAAAAGGCTCCGGCAGACCGACGGAGGCCGCGAAAAGCCTTGCACAGAGTTACCGAGAGATTCTGATCGACGAATATCAGGATTCCAACGCCGTGCAGGAACGCATTTTTCAGGCTGTCAGCCGCAACGGAAAAAATCTATTCATGGTTGGCGACGTTAAGCAGTCAATCTACCGGTTCCGACTGGCCGACCCATCGATCTTCCTTTCCAAATACGACGCCTATCCGCCGCTCGGTGAGCAGGACCCTGGTGAGCCGCGCAAGCTGCTGCTGTCGCAGAATTTCCGCTCCCGCCCCGAAATTCTGGAAGCGGCCAACGACGTGTTTTCCCTTGTGATGAAAAAAGAGGCCGGTGAACTGGACTACACGCAGGCAGAAGCGCTTGTTCCCGGCGCACAGTTCCCGGAATCGCCCGGCCCAAAGGTCGAACTGCACTGCCTGAATTACCTCGTGTCAAGCGAGGAAAACGGCGACAAGACGGGTGCGGAGGCAGAATTTGTCGCTGCACGCATTGAGCGTCTTCTGCGCGAAGCCTTCGTCACGGAAAACGGCGCGCTACGCCCGGCGAAGCCGTCTGACATCGTGATTCTGATGCGCTCACCCGGCATGATTGCCGGGGTGTATCAGGCAGCGCTGCAAAAACGCGGTATTGCCTGCGACGTGGGTGCAGGCGGCGATCTGATGCAGACGGCGGAGATTGAAATTCTGTTTCAGCTTCTGCAAATTATTGATAACCCACACCGGGATATTCCGCTGGCTGCGGCTATGGCAAGTCCCGTTTTCGCCTTTTCCCCGGAGGAATTGGCGCTTCTGCGCGCGCAGGAGCAACACGCAGATCTCTATGACTGTCTATGTGCCTGCCGGGAACCGGATGAAAAGCTGCGCGCGTTTTTATCCTGGCTTTCCCGCATGCGCGCGGAGAGCCGCAGAACGCCGCTGCCGGAATTTCTGAATGCCGTCGTCCAGTCCTCCGGGTTGGAAACGGTCTTTTCTGCACTGCCGGATGGCGAGCGGCGGCGCGGCAATCTAGCTGCGTTCGCATCGTTTGTGACAGCGGGTACACAGGCGGAACTCCGCAGCCTTTCCGACCTTGTGCAGCTGCTGTGGCAAATACAGCAGCGCGGTGCAGGACTGCCCACGCAGGACGCGCCCGCCCGGTCAGACGCCGTGCGCATCATGACCATCCACAAGTCCAAGGGATTGGAATTCCCCATCGTCATTCTGGCTGACCTCGCGCGAAAAATGAATATGCAGGACAACGCCTCTGCCGTTCTGACGGATGAGGAACTGCTGCTCGGCGGCAATGTCGTCGATCTTGCAAGCCGGTCATATTACCATGGACTTGCACGCAGAGCCATTATCGACCGCAAGACGGCGCAGACCGTCTCCGAGGAAATGCGCGTTCTGTACGTCGCAATGACGCGCGCAAAGGAACAGCTGATCATGACCAGCTGCTCGGCACATTATGGCTCACGCCTGAAAAAGCTGCTGCTGCGCCTGTCCGACCCACTGGGGCCGTGGGTGAGTGCGGCAGTGCGTCAGCCGGACGAATGGATTTTGCTGGCGGCGCTGTGCCGCACGGAGTCCGGCGCACTGTTCGCCGAATGCGGTCCGTGCGTGTACAGCCGGGTACACCAATACCCGTGGCTGGTTACGCTGCAGAACGTCTCCCCCGCCGCACCCGCTGCACGCGGCACAGAGACGGAAGAAACGCATGCGGTGCGTCCGCTTGACCGTGGACAGGTTCTGGAAAGCGTAGCGTTCCGCTACGCACACGAAGCGGCGACCAGATTGCCAGCCAAGCTGACAGCCACGCAGCTAAAGGGCCGAGGACTCGATCTGGAGGCAGCGGAGGAGGCGCCCGCTCAACCGGAACCGTCAAGAAAGCCATGGCGTACCCCACAGTTTTTACAGGACAGACCGCTGACAGGCCGTGAAAAAGGAAGCGCGACGCATCTTTTCATGCAGTTTGTCCGTTATGAATCGTGCACAACGCGCGAGGGCATCCGGCAGGAACTTGTCCGGATGCAAGCGGAAAAATTCCTGACGCCCCGGCAGGCCGAGGCGGTAGATGCAGAGAAGATTCTGGCGCTGTTTTCCTCCGAACTCGGAAACCGAATCCTGCATGCGGACAGCCTTCGCCGTGAGTTCAAGTTCTCCATCCTGGCTGACGCCGCCGCGTATGACCCGGCGGCTGTCGGAGAACAGGTCATGCTGCAGGGCGTTGTTGATTGCTTCTGGCAGGAGCCGGACGGCATTGTCATTCTTGATTTTAAAACAGACTATATTCATGGCGATCTGCAGCAGAAGGCCGCGCGCTATGCACCGCAGCTGCGCGCCTATGCACAGGCGCTTTCGCGTATCTATCAGTGCCCGGTCAAGAAGACTGTCCTCTATTTCTTCTCTGCCGGCCGCGAAGTGGAAATCGACCCGGAATAACGAAAAATCCCGCTGTCTTGCAGACAGCGGGATTTTTTTGGTTCTCTTACTTGCCGGATCTAAGTTCTTTCATGCAGTTCGCGCAGATGTTCTTACCTCTGTAGTTCTCGACATTTCTGCCGTCGCCGCAGAAGATGCAGGTCGGCTCGTACTTCTTGAGAATAATGGATTCGCCATCGACATAGATTTCAATAGCGTCCTTCTCTGCGATGTCGAGCGTACGACGCAGTTCGATGGGCAGAACGATTCTGCCGAGTTCGTCAACCTTTCTGACGATACCTGTGGATTTCATTGTAAACAACCCCCTTATTTTTTCCATGCACCTTTGGATCTAGCTGCCGGATGCTGCATGGACATCTGACAGTACTCCCTCAAGCCACTTTATTTTACCATCCAATTATGTACAAATTTTGAACAAAAAATCTTTTTCTTGTCGGAGAGCGAAATATGTTGTTGAATTTTCTCTGGTTTGGCCTGATTTTGCTTGCGTTTGTGTCTGATCTGCTGACCGGAACGCCATTTTCGTCTGGTATGGCAGGACTCAGCGGTGCGCGGGCGGGGCTGGAATTGGCGCTGACGCTGGCAGGTCCGATCTGCCTGTGGTCGGGGCTGTCACAGGCGATGGAGCGCGCGGGATTGACAGAAAAGCTATGCGCGGCGCTGCGGCCTGTACTGCAGCGGCTGTTTCCGGTATGTGCTACAGACTCCGAAGGCTTCTGGAACCTGTGCGGCAATCTGAGCGCGAATCTGCTGGGGCTTGGAAATGCAGCAACGCCGCTTGGCATCCGGGCAGCGCAGCGCATGCAGACGCTTGCCGGAGGCAAGGGAGCATCGGATGAAATGTGCCTGCTGGTCGTGATGAATACAGCATCCCTGCAGCTGATTCCATCAACAGTCGCAGCTGTCCGCGCGCAGCTTGGCGCGGTGCACGCGTTTGATATTTTACCCGCCGTCTGGCTGGCGTCGGCCTGCTCAGTCGGGGCCGGAATTCTGGCGGCGAAGGGATTGAGCCGATGCTGGAAAACCTGACTGAACTGCTGCTGCCCGCGCTTTTGCTGCTGGCTGGCGCAGCAGGGATTGCAAAAAAACAGGACGTGTATGACGGGATGCTGGCAGGCGCGCAGGACGGGCTGCGGCTGATGTTCTCGCTTATCCCAACGCTGATTTTGATGCTGACAGCGGTGACAATGCTGCGGCGAAGCGGTTTTTTTGAACTGCTCACGCCCGTTTTCGCACCGGTCTTCCGGTTGCTCGGCATGCCGCCGGAGGTTGCGCCGCTGGTGCTCATCCGGCCGCTCAGCGGCAGTGCAGCGTTGGCCGTCGGGACAGACCTGATGCGAGAATACGGGGTCGATTCTGTAATCGGGCGGACAGCAGCGGTCATGCTCGGCTCATCGGAGACGACATTCTACACCATCAGCGTCTATTTTGGTGCAGCGGGGGTCAAAAAAACGCGCTATGCGCTGCCAGCGGCGCTGATCGCCGATTTGACCGGCTTCTGTATGGCAGCGCTGAGCGTGCGGGTGTTTTTCGGGTAATGCAGACCTTGCTGCGTCAAGCATACACAAGAGACTGGCATGGGAGGAGCGCTGCTCCGCCTGGCAGGATGCAGTGAATTCCTTCGGAACTTTGCGGCGAAGCCGCAAGCACTTTCCTGTTTCGGTGTAGGGGCGGACGACTCTGTCCGCCCCTACCAAACTCTTGAGCGCAGGGGAAGCCCCTATACTTGAAAAACGCTCCGTGCGTCTGCACGGAGCGTTTTCTGTCTTATGAACCGGGAAGGGATCAATAGAACTTCTTTCTGTTCTTGCGAGCAGCTTCAGACTTCTGCTTACGCTTCAGGCTGGGGCTGACATAATGCTCTCTCTTCTTGACCTCTGCGATGACGCCGGCCTTTGCACAGCTGCGCTTGAACCGCTTGAGAGCATTCTCCAGGGACTCGCCTTCCTTGACGCGAACTTCAGACATTGTTTTCCCTCCCTCCGATGCAGCCGGCTAAATCCAGGCTGCTTTCAGGGCCAACATAATTGGCTTCATTATTATAGTGAACAGGCGTTGTAAAGTCAAGCATTTTTTTCGCCTGTCCGGCAAATTTCAAAAATTTTGTTTACTTTACGATCAGGTTCACGAGCTTATTTTTGACAAGGATGACCTTGACGATGGTCTTGCCGTCGATGGCGCGGGCGACCTTCTCGTTCTGCTTGGCGGTCTCGACGATGAAGTCCTGCTCGGAGTCGACGGGGACGTTGATCGTGCCCTTGAGCTTGCCGAGGACCTGGACGGCCATCTCGACGTGGGAGGCGACGGTCTTGCTCTCGTCGTATTCCGGCCAGGGCTGCTGCATGGCCATGGTGCCGGTCTTCGCGGCCTCGCCGGTCAGCTCCCACATTTCCTCGACCATATGCGGGGCGAAGGGGCTGAGCATGAGCATGAGCATCTTGAGGTCGCCCTTCGTCAGGCCGTTGGCGTAGAACTCGTTGACCATGGTCATGAGGGCGGCGATGGCGGTGTTCATCTTGAGCTCGTCGATGTCCTGCGTGACCTTGCGGATGGTCTTGTGGATGATGGCCTCGTTCTTTTCGCTGAGTTCCTTGGAATCGGTCGCCATGTCCATCAGGTTCCAGCAGCGGTCCAAAAAGCGCTTCGAGCCCTTGACCGCGTCGTCCGACCACGTCGCAACCTTTTCAAAGTCGCCGATGAACATGATATAAAGCCGCATCGTGTCCGCGCCGTAGGCCTTCACGACATCGTCGGGATTGACGACGTTGCCGAGCGACTTCGACATTTTGACTGCCGGGCGCAGCGCCTGATTGCCGTACTTTTCGATGAGCGCCTGCTTCTCCTCCTCAGTTTTCGCATTGCCCACATAGTGCGGGTTCTGGCCGAGGATCATGCCGTGGCTCGTGCGCTTGGCGTAGGGCTCCTTGGTGTGGACGACGCCGATATCGTACAGGAACTTGTGCCAGAATCTCGAATACAGCAGATGCAGCGTCGTGTGCTCCATACCGCCGTTGTACCAGTCGACCGGTCCCCAATATGCTTCTGCTTCCTTGGACACGGGCTTTTCTGTATCATGCGGATCCATATAGCGAAGATAGTACCACGAAGAGCCGGCCCACTGCGGCATGGTGTCGGTCTCGCGCTTCGCGGGGCCGCCGCAGCACGGGCAGGTGGTGTTGACCCAGTCGGTCATCTTGGAAATAGGGCTCTCGCCGTCGTCGGTCGGCTCATAGCTCTCGACCTGCGGCAGAACCAGCGGCAGCTGATCCTCGGGCACGGGCACCCAGCCGCACTTGGGGCAGGAGATCATCGGAATGGGCTCGCCCCAGTAGCGCTGACGGGAGAAGACCCAGTCGCGGAGCTTATAGTTGACCTTTTCGTGGCCCCAGCCCTGCTCGACCGCGTATTTCTTCATCGCGGGGATGGCTTCCTTGACCGTCATGCCATTGAGGAAGCCGGAGTTGACCATGATGCCGGTGTCGTCCTTGAGGGTAAAGGCTTCCTTCGTAATGTCGCCGCCCTTGACGACCTCGACGATCGGAAGGCCAAACTTCGTTGCGAAGTCCCAGTCGCGCTGGTCGTGGCCCGGAACGCCCATGACGATACCGGTACCGTAGCCCATAAGGACATAGTCAGAAACGAACATCGGAACGGCCTTGCCCGTTGCGGGGTTTATGACCTCGATGCCGTCGAGGCGGATGCCGGTCTTGTCGTGGTTCAGTTCGCCGCGCTCAAAGTCGGATTTCCGCGCTGCGGCCTGCTGATAGGCTTCCACGTCTGCCCAGTTTTTGATGAGCGGCTTCCACTTCTTGAGCAGCGGGTGCTCCGGGGAAATGACGGTATACGTCACGCCGAAGAGCGTATCGACACGGGTCGTGTAGACCGTGATGTCGTCCTCGGTGTTGGTCTTGAAGGTGACCTCGGTACCGGTCGAGCGGCCGATCCAGTTCTTCTGCTGGGTCTTGACGCGCTCAATGTAATCCAGGCCGTCGAGATCGTCGATCAGGCGGTCTGCATATTTCGTGATGCGCAGCATCCACTGGCTCTTTTCCTTGCGGATGACCGGCGCGCCGCAGCGCTCACACACGCCCTCGACAACTTCTTCGTTTGCCAGCACGCATTTGCAGCTCGTGCACCAGTTGACGGGCATCGTGGTCTTGTAGGCCAGGCCGTGCTTGTACATCTGCAGGAAGATCCACTGCGTCCACTTATAATATTCGGGGTCCGTCGTGTCGACAACACGGTCCCAGTCGAAGCTGTAGCCGAGCATCTTGAGCTGGCGGGTAAAGTTTTCGATGTTTTTCTTCGTGACGATCGCCGGATGGATGTGGTTCTTGATGGCGAAGTTCTCGGTCGGCAGTCCGAACGCGTCAAAGCCGATCGGGTTCAGGACGTTGTAGCCCTGCATGCGCTTTTTGCGGCAGATGATGTCCATCGCCGTAAAGGGGCGCGGGTGGCCGACATGAAGGCCGGCGGCCGACGGGTACGGGAACTCGATGAGGCCGTAGAACTTCGGTCTCGGATCGCCGGTCACGGCGGCGTAGGGCTTCGTTTCTTCCCACTTTTTCTGCCATTTGGCTTCAATGGCTGCAAAATCGTATTTCATAACAGACTCCTTTGTCTCGTAATTTACTGAACTTTGGACGGGCGGAAAGTCGCGTCCGCCCCCTACTGGTTTTCTGGAATCTTCCGAGATATTCGTAGGGGTCGATGCCCACATCGACCCAAGGGAAGCTGCGAATTCGCCGTAGACTTCCGTGAAATCGGTTCATTTCGCCGGGGCGATGTAGGCATCGCCCCCTACGGCCTTCCTGAAGGATTCAGAAATCCTGTCCCTTCCTCCTATGGATCGCACCGCAAAAAAGCCCCTGACTGCCAAGCAGTCAGGGGCGTAGGTTACGCGGTACCACCCTGATTCCGTCATGTTCATGACGCTCAGTGACCTCTCACGCGGTCAGGCGTTCTTCCCTACTTCGGTTCAGGAAGACCGCTCCGGAGCGAGCTGCGCGCCGCCTCTTACCTGCTTTCACCCGCCGCAGGCTCTCTGGAAGATTCAAGACGCGCTTATTTCTCCATCAAAGCGTTTGTCGATATTACCCCGCTATTGTACGCAGAAGTTCCCGATTTGTCAAGCGTCGTGCGTCAGAATCGAAGATAAATTGACGACTTTTCCGTCCTGCCAGAGGCGCTCCAAGTCATAGAAGCTTCTTGTCTCCGCCGTGAACACGTGCACGACCACGCAGCCGAAGTCCATCAGCACCCATGTGCCGCCGCGGTGGCCTTCGCGGTTCAGCAGCGGCTCGCCTGCCGCATCCATTGCCTCTTCTACTGCATCGCAGAGGGTCTTGACATGCGTGTTGCTCGTCGCCGTGCAGATCAGAAAATAGTCTGCCAGCGTCGAAACGTCGGCAATTTCAATCAGACTGATATCCTTTCCGAGCTTGCTGTCGAGCGCCTTGGCGGCAATCGCCGCAACTTCCTTTGCAGAAATCATGGTTTCCATCCTTTCTTTTACGGCGTTTCGTCCGTCTGTGTGATATCTTCAAATAATTCGTCCGGGCCCATCCAGTTGTCCTGGCCTTCCTCCGACGTTTCTTCCGGCGGCACATCCGGGTTTTCCGGCTCCGTATCGTCCGGATTTTTGTCCTCCGGTACCTCTTCATCCGGCGGTTCCTCACCGGTTTCCCCCGGATTTTCCAGCTCTGTCGGTTCTTCGGCAGGTTCTGGCTCTGCGGGCTTCTGATACGATCTTGCAACCTCCGGCGTAATGACATTCACGGTATCAAGCGTCACGGGCGCGTCATAGGGATTGAACGATTCGTTTACCACCTGCACGAGCTTCCCCGCGTAGAGGGGATAATACGACCCGCCGTTGATCATCGCGCCCTCGCCCTCGAGCGTGTACGTCTTCATCGCGTCAAAGTCGCACTGCATGAGAGCCTTCGCAAGATAGAGCATGTTGCCCACTGTGAGGTCGGTCGTCACATACGTGCTGAACACGTCGGCAAATTCCTTGAGTTTCGTGAGGCTCGATACGCTCAGGACCTTCTTTGCAAGCGCCCGCAAAAATTCCTGCTGCACCTTCGTGCGCTGGATATCCTGCGACGCGTAGCCCTTGCGGAAGCGCACAAGCTCCATGGCTTTTTCGCCGTCCAAAAGCTGCTTTCCCGCCTTGAGATCGATATGCAAATTCTGCGTGGGGTCCTGATAATACATGTCCTGCGGCACGTCAAACTCCACACCGCCGACTAAGTCGACCGTCTCGCGGAACGCCTCGAGATTTACCAGCACGTAGCCATCCAGCTCGAAGCCCAGCATCGCGCCGAGCCGCTTGGAAAGCCGCGCCATACCGTCTGCGCCGCCGCCCGCATAGACGGAGTTGATTTTCATAATGCCGCCGTTTCCGGTCAAAACGACCGTATCGCGCGGGACGCTCATGAGCGCAACGTCGTGCGTTTCCTCGTCCAGATGCGCGACAATGATCGTATCCGTGCGGTAGCCGTCGTCGTCCGTGCCGCAGATGAGGATGTTGTAGACGCCTTCCCGGTGGCTCGCAGGAAGCTCCAGTTCTTCCTCGATCTCTTCGCCGGTATCCTCATCGACCTTCGTCACAACATGCTTGATCGTCGGGAGCTTGATCTCCGGTTCTTTCGTCTCTTCCGCCTCCGGCTGGGTCTCCACGACCGGCTCAGTCTTCTGCGGCGGCCGGACGACCGTTTTGTAAATACCGACGCCGAGCCCGATCAGAACGGCCAGCGCCAGAACGATCCCGAGCGCGCCCTTCTGACGGCCTGTCAATCTCTTTTTTTCCCGCGGCGCTTCAAAATGGCCGTGGTGTTTTTCATGGTTCATGCTAACTTGATTTCCTTTCGCTCAGCAAAAACGCGCGCGCCCGAACAGAGTCCTCGCACACAGCGAAGCCCTCCTCCTGCAAATGTGCAATCGTCCGCTCCAATGCCAGCAGCACGCCCTCGTCGAGATCCTTTTCCGCCGCCGCTCGAATTGCTTCTACGCCGGGGTACGTACGGTTGGGCTCGATCATATCGGCAAGATAGACGATTTTCTCGAGCTTTGTCATATTGGGCTTTCCCGTTGTGTGCCACTCGATGGCGCTTTGAACCGCCTCGCACTCGCCGAAAATTTCCCGCGCAGCTGCCGCGCCGGTTTTTGCGTGCAATAGCTGCGGGTTCGCGCGCTCAAAATCCGTGAGATTGACGTTCCATTTTTCGGCCAGCAACAGCTGCTGCTTCGCGTTTAGCGCTTTCGTTACATCGTGCAAAATCCCCGCCCGTGCGGCAAGCGTTTCATCCGCTCCATATTTTTTCGCCATTTCCCGCGCCGTTTCGCACACACCGATGGCATGCGGCACGCGAGAAGACTTGTGAAGAGCAAGGCTCACATCTTTTAATCGTTCAAACGAGAGACCCTTGTCGTTTTCTCCCACACCGTAGAGTCCTTCGGCTTCAATTTCGCGCAGCACCGCCTCCGGCAGATACGGCGCGGCAATCTTGAAGCGAAGGAGCCGTCTGGCCTCGGTCGAGGAAATGTCGAAGCAGTCGTTTTCCAGCAGCACCGGTCTTTCTCCGAACTGGGCTTCCAGCGTGTCCGCCTGCTTTAAAAGACTCTCTCGATTTTTGGCATCGGCGTCGTACCGGGAAAAGCAGACGAGGCGCGCGTTTTTCGCAATCTCCTCCGGACAGTACCAGTCCTGAAACGACAAGAACATATCCGTTCCCATCATAAGATACATCTCGCCCTGTTTATATTGTTCCTTGAGCGCGCGGATGGTATCCACCGTATAGCTTTTTCCCTCGCGCCGGAGCTCCATGTCCAGCACCTCGAAGCCGGGAAGCTGAGAAAACGCGAGCTGCGTCAGCTTTAAGCGCTCCATGGCCGTCGCCGAGCCGCTCGCCATCTGTTTGTGCGGCGGAATACTGGCCGGGATAACCAGAACGCAGTCCAGTCCCAGCGCTCTTTTGCACGCCTGTGCCGCGCGCACATGCCCCAGATGCGGCGGGTTGAAGCTGCCGCCGTATACGCCGATTTTCATTCCATCAGCCTTCCTGCTGTTTTCTTCTCTCGATGGCGGCCTTTACGGCTGCCTCGTGGAAATACTCCTTCTGCTGCTTGCGGCGCTCTTTCGCCTGCTGCTTACGGCGGGTGATGCCGGCCTTGACAGGGTTATAGTTGCCGGAGACCTTTTTGGGTGTTGCCGCCTTTTTCTCCGCCTTCTTCTTTTCCTGCTCGACCTTCTCGGATTTGCGCCAGATCACGAACTTCGAGCCCACGACCTGAATGCCCTCTGCACCCGTCGCTTCGCAAAGTGCGTCGCAGACCTCGCGCGGGGTCATCATCGCCGTTTCCAGCACGCGGCCCTTCACCAGCTCGTGAATGTCCAGCAGCTTTTCCGCTTCGGCGACCAGCGTTTCCGATACGCCGCCCTTGCCGACCATCAGCGTCGTGTCAATCGTATTGGCCTGCGCGCGAAGCGCAGCGCGTTCCTTACTTGTCATGTGCGTTACCTCATTCCATCGAACGCTCCGGTCTTTTCCCCGGACGGACAGCGTCGTCCGCCCTTACGGAGCGTCATTTTTCCTGCATCTGCTGATATTTTCTGCAAAACTCCTGCAAGGCGCGCGCCCTGTGGGAAATTGCGTTTTTCTGTTCACTCGGAAGCTCGGCATACGTCATGCCAAGCTCGGGAAGATAGAAGACCGGGTCGTAGCCGAAGCCGTTTTTCCCGTGTACCTCGCGCGTGATCACGCCCGGACACTCTCCGCGCGCAACGATCTTGCGCCCGTCCGGCCAGAGGCAGGTGATGACGCAGACAAATTTTGCCGTGCGCTTCTCGTCCGGTACGTCCTTCATGTTCTCCAGCAAAAACGCCGTACGCTCGCCGTCAGACGATTTATGGCCGTACCGCGCGGAATACACGCCCGGCGCGCCGTCCAGCGCGTCCACCATCAGCCCTGAATCGTCCGCCAGAACCGGAAGCCCGGAGGCCTTCATGACGGCCTCCGCCTTGAGAAGCGAGTTTTCTTCAAACGTCGTGCCCGTCTCGTCCACGTCGATATCGAGCCCATATTCTGATTCCAGCGCGATCTCAAAGCCGTGCTGCGACAAAATCGCGGAGAGCTCCGTGAGCTTATGCGGATTTTTACTTGCCAGAATGACTTTCATGCCGCGCCTCCTTAAATCAGTGCTTCCACGAAGCTGTGCGCGTCAAACGCCATCAGATCGTCCATCTGCTCGCCCACGCCGACAAATTTGACTGGGATTTTCAGTGTATTGGAAACCGCAATGACAACGCCGCCCTTGGCTGTGCCATCGAGCTTCGTTACGACCATGCCCGTCACGCCCGCGATCTGGCTGAACTGCTCGGCCTGAATGAGGCCGTTCTGCCCCGTCGTGCCGTCGAGCACGAGAAGGACCTCCTTGCTGGCATTGGGAAGCTCGCGGTCAATGATGCGCGAGATCTTGCCAAGCTCGTTCATGAGGTTCTGCTTGTTGTGGAGCCGGCCCGCCGTGTCGCAGATGATGACGTCGGAGCTTCTGGCCTTTGCCGCCGCGATCGCGTCAAAGAGCACCGACGCGGGGTCTGCGCCCTCATGCTGCCGGATGATGTCCACATGCGCGCGGTTCGACCAGATTTCCAGCTGATCGGCCGCCGCCGCGCGGAACGTATCGCCCGCGCATAAAAGCACCTTTTTCCCGCTCTCACGAAGAAGGTTCGCGAGCTTCCCGATCGTCGTCGTCTTGCCAACGCCGTTCACGCCGATGACGAGAATGACGGACGGCTTTGTGGAAAGGTCGAGCGTTGTCGCGCCCACGTCCATCATGCCCTCAAGCACCTCACGAAGGGCGAGCTTTGCCTCCTCGACGGTCTTGATGTGCCGCTCGCGCACGACGCTCCGAAGCTTTCCCATTGCCTCCTCGGTCGTCTGCATACCGAGGTCCGCGAGAATCAGGCTCTCTTCCAGATCGTCGTAAAATTCGTCGTCCAACTCAGATGCCGTAAAGACGCTCGAAATGGAGCTTGCCGTCTTGCTCAGGCCCTGCTTCAGTTTTTCAAAAAATCCCATATATCTATCCTCTTTTCGGTTCATTGACTCTGTAATGGGTGCACACCCCGCAAAATTCCCACAATCTTACGTGGCATTCATAGGGGTCGATGCCCACATCGACCCGTTTCCCGCATTTTTGGAAACATTTCGTGTTTATGCCGTAATGCCCAACTGCTTTTGAAGCTCATCCAAGTCCAGATGCAGAATTTTAGAGATGCCCTGCTCCTGCATTGTCACGCCGTAGAGCACATCCGCGGCCTCCATCGTACCGCGCCGGTGGGTGATGACGATGAACTGCGTCTTGCCGCTGAACCGGTGCAGATACGCTGCAAATCGTTCCACGTTCCGGTCGTCCAGCGCCGCGTCAATTTCGTCGAGCATGCAGAACGGCGTCGGCCGCACCTTCAGAATCGCGAAATACAGCGCAATGGCCACAAATGCCTTCTCACCGCCGGAAAGAAGCGTGATGGTCTTGAGCTGCTTTCCGGGGGGCTGGACCTTGATCTCAATGCCGCAGGAAAGCGGCTCTTTTTCGTCCTCCAGTTCCAGAGACGCTTTGCCGCCGCCGAACATTTCCGTGAACGTCGCGCCAAAATACTCGTTGATGCGCGCAAATTCGCGCACAAAAATCTCCGTCATCTCGCGGGTAATATCGCCGACGATGGTCTCCAGCTCTGTCTTTGCGTGCAGCACGTCGTCGCGCTGAGACGTCAGATACTCGTAGCGCTCGCTGACTCTGGCATACTCCTCGATCGCGCCGAGGTTCGGCGTGCCGAGCGCGGACATTTTCCGCTTCACCTCGCCGATGCGCCGGTTTGCGCTCGGGATGGACTCGACCTCCACAGTCTGTTCCTTTGCGCTCGAGGGCGTGAGCTCATAGGACTCCCAGAGCTTGTCGATGAGCTGCTTCTGCTCGAGCTCGCTGGTCGCTTTCTTCTGCTCGAGTCTTGCCGATTCGCGCTCGAGAAGCAGAATGTCCTTGTTCTTGTCCTGCGCCTGCTTTTCGGTCTGGTTGCGCTTTGCCTCCATGGCGGTGCGCGCCTCGACCTCTGTTTTGAGCGTCTGCTCGTGCGCCTGCGCGGTTTCCGCAAGCGTCTGCATTTCCGCATACTGCGCGGCAATTTCCTGTTCGGCGGTCTGCATTCTCTCTCGGAAGGATGCGATCAGCGCCTGCTTCTGGACGTTGTCGCCCTGCATGGCCTCCTGTAAGGTCTCCATCTGGGAAATCGTCTGCTGCGCGGCCGTTTTCTCGGCGTTCTTTTCCGCAATCGCAACGCGAAGACTCGCCAGCTCCTGCTGCACATCCGAAACAGCCTGCGTCTTCTGATCTAGCTCCGTCTGCCGCTGCGCCTGCTGCGCTTCCAGCTTCGTGAGCTCTGCTTCCGCTTCCTGCAGCTGCTGGGAAAGAAGTGCAAGTCTTCCCTCGTCGCTGCCGCTGCGCTTAGAAAAGCGCTCGAGCTCCTGCCGGACGGACTGCTCTGCCTGCGAAACTGTCTCTAACAGCAGCTCCACCTGCTTCTGCTCCTCTGTGCGGCGCAGGACCTCGTCTTCTGCCTCGCGGAGCTCCGCACCGATATTTTTAAGCTCATACTCCGTTTCGGCCAGCTGACTCTGCGCGTCCGAAAGGCACTTCTGACGCGCGGTCTGTGCATCGGAAAGCGTCTTTTGCTCCTGCTCGAGGCGCTTGAGCTCATTGGCCCTTGACAAAACGCCCGCGCTCTTTGCGCTTGAGCCGCCTGTCATGCTGCCGCCGGGATTCATGACCTGCCCGTCGAGCGTCACGATGCGCACGCGGTTTCCCGTCCTGCGCGCCATCGCGATGGCGTGGTCCAGCGTCTCGGCAATGACGGTCCTGCCGAGAAGGTTCTCCAAAATCCCCTGATATCTTGCATCGGTCTGCGCAAGCTCGGATGCTACGCCGACATAGCCCGGCATCGACACCAATTGCGGCTCAGAGAGCTTCCGGCCCGTGACCGTGGAAAGGGGCAAAAATGTCGCCCGGCCGCCGTCTCTGCGCTTGAGCATCTGGATTGCCGCCTTGCCGCAGCTCTCATCGTCGACCACGATATTCTGCATCGCCGCGCCAAGCGCGGTTTCGATTGCCGTTGTGTACCGGTCCTCCACGCGGATGAGCTTTGACACAGGGCCATGCACGCCCGAAAGCGCGCCTTTTGCCGCGTCCTGCATCACAAGGCGCACAGCCTTGGAAAAGCCCTCGAAGTCCCGCTCCATCTCTCGGAGCATATTGGCCTTTGCGGCAAGCGTTTTGAGCTGCACAGACGCGCTATCAAACTCCTTTTGGAGCGACTGGCACTTTTCCTGCCGCGCTTTGCGCCGCAGATCATACCCCGCAATGCGGTTCTTAGCCGACTGCACGCCGTCGTTTGCCTGCTCCAAGGCTTTCGCGCACTGCGTTTTCTGCTGCTCGGTCTGGACTCTGCGTGTCTCGTTCGCCTCTAAATCCTCCTGCAAGGTCTTTTTTCTTGCCTCGACCTCCTCCATCGACGCGGTCAAAGACGCGATCTGCGTCTTTTTTTCCTGTGCGTCGGCGCGAAGAAGATTCTCCTGCGTCGTGAGCTGCAAAAGCGCCTGCTGAAGTCTATTCAGCTCCTTCTGAAGCGCCATCTCTTTCTGCGTGAGCGTCCCGATCTGTTCGTCAAGCGACCGAATGGCCTCGTCGATTGAAGCAATTTCTGCCGTCCGCTCCTGGATCGTCTGCGCAATCGAGCCGCTTCTGGCCGACTGCTCGTCCATCTCGCGCTGCGCCCGCTCCACGTTCTGCTGCAAATGCTCGACCTCAGCCTGTAAGACGGAAACGTCTGCTTCCTTCTTCTGCCGCTCGGCCTGCACCGCCGTGATTTTTTCGCGCAGGAGGTCTAATTCCAGCGACTTCTGGTTCAGCTGCAGGGCCATCTGTTCGGCCTGATGATAGAAAGCATTCAGTTCGTCGTGCGCCTGCTCGAGAACGAAGGCAGCAGAATTATAGTCCTCCTGCGCTTTTTTCGCGCTCTCAGCGACCTTCTCGAGGCTATCCAGCCAGACGGTAACTTCCAAGCCCCGCAGTTCATCGCGGAGCGTCAGATACTTTTCCGCCTTTTCCGCCTGCTGGCGAAGGGGCTCGACCTGCAATTCCAGCTCCGAGATTTTGTCTCCGATGCGAAGCAGATTGTCCTGCGTGTTCGCAAGCCGGCGCTCGGTCTCCTCCTTACGATGGCGGTATTTGGAGATACCGGCAGCCTCTTCAAAAATTTCGCGGCGGTCGGTCGATTTCTGCGCGAGGATCTCGTCGATTCTGCCCTGACCGATGTTGGAGTAGCCTTCTCTTCCAAGGCCGGTATCCATGAGAAGCTCGTTGATATCGCGCAGACGCGCCGACTGCTTGTTGATGTAGTACTCGCTTTCGCCCGAACGGTAGTACCGGCGGGTGATCATGACCTCTGGCGTTTCGATGGGAAGCGTCCCGTCCTGATTGTCTAAAACAAGCGTCGCTTCCGCATAGCCGACTGCCGGACGCTTTAACGTGCCGCCAAAGATCACGTCCTCCATTTTTGCCCCGCGCAGGGCCTTCGAGCTCTGCTCTCCCATGACCCAGCTGATGGCATCTGAGATATTGGATTTGCCGCTGCCGTTCGGGCCGACGATCGCAGTGATGTCGCTGTCGAACTGCAAAACGGTCTTATCCGGAAAGGACTTGAAGCCCTGAATTTCCAAAGAACGAAGATACACGCGTTTACCTCTCAAGAAAACATACTATCAAGGTATTGTACCAACTTTCCCGCAAAATTTCAACTACAGCTGCTTCGTAAACAGCAAAATCTTTCAAGCCCCGCACAGCCCAAGCCTCGCAGAGTTTCGCCATCCGCAGATGGCGAAATAAAATCCAAATCCATGTTATCCGGCGACTCCGCTGACCGGAAAAATACCGCTCACCTCGCAAGTGTG
>ERZ773225.2145-NODE-2145-length-20863-cov-20.426951_pt1 | contig 20863 bp, 10 predicted proteins | sample MGYA00580993_ERZ773225 | MGnify/ENA primary metagenome ERZ773225 (study PRJEB29015, sample SAMEA2737748) | human gut metagenome | biome: human gut; feature: human-associated habitat; material: faeces | place: China | collected 2012 ...
TTTACCCTTACACCTGTCTTTTCCTCGATGATCTTCTGGATTTCATTATCATCATTCATTTCAGATCCCGGTACAGCAAAGAATGCATCAAACTCTTTCGCGCTTCCAGTTTCAGTGCCACCTTTTTTGCCACTATCATTGCCACATCCGGCAAACAGTGTTGCTGCCATGGTAGTCACAAGCAGCATGCTTACAATTTTTTTTCTTCTCATATTGTAATGTCCTCCCTTTTGATAACTTAATTTTATACTTTTTAAGTTTTCAAACAATCGGAGTAACTATAGTCAAAAACAGGGTAAACTATAGTTTCTAGAAAAAACTATAATTTACCCTGTTTTGCAGTAATATATATTATTCTCCACTTTGCATCTGGCGTCTGAAGCGCGCCGGTGTGCAGCCTTTTACCTGTATAAACCTGTTCACAAAATAATCCATATCATGATATCCGACTTCCTCTGCTATCTGTATTATCTTCTTATCAGTCCTAAGCAGAAGCTCTGCCGCCCGTTCCATCCTGTAATTGTTCAGATAATCCTTAAAGGACTGTCCGTATTTTTTTCTGAAAAGCTGCCCTAAGTATGCACTGTTTACATAATACTTCTCACTCAGGCTCTTAAGCGTGATGTTCGTGGCATAATTGTCTCTTACTTCCTTTTCTACCATGCCGATCACACCTCTTGACACATTTTTTCTAAGCTGCGACAGATAATCACCATACTCACAGCAAAATCTGGTCATATGCGCACGGCTTCCCCTCTCAATACCGGTCTTAAAGCTGCTCTCACTTATGAGTCGCAAAATCTCCTGCTGATTTACATTATCATCCTGCTCACTTGCCAGGTGTATGAACTGAAACAACAGATAATTAATATTTAAGTTCATGCTTTCCCCATTCATACCCATGCTGGACATCTCATCATAAAATTTGGCAACTGCATTTCTTATCTCAAGATGGTTATTCTGTTCCACTGTCCTAAGCAGCTTATCAAGACTATCTTTACAAAGCACTATTCCATCTGCCGATATCTTTACTTCATCCTCATAGTAATATATGCTCTTTACTATGCGAAAGCCCTGAAACGACCTGAGCATACATGCATTGCCGTATGATCTGGCTATCTTTGATATATCTGATACTTTTCTTCCGACCAGCATAACTATATTCTTTTGTGTATTATCACATATATACCTTCTCAGATCCTCCAGATATTTTCTCTCGGTTTTTGCGGCTTCCTCTGCCATATAATCTGAGAATATAAAGCCTATGTCATACACTTTTTCATTTACCGATACATCAAATACACAATGTGCCGAATCAGCCCCCAGAAAAGCAACACAGCTTTCGTACATCTTGCGCTGTAAGCTTCTCATATCACTATCGAGTATCTCATCACCTGCCGGAAGCTGCTCCATCTGTATTTCAACATACCTTGCTCCACCCTCACACCTCATATTTTCTTTTACATAGTTCAGGTTTACTTCATCATATTTGCCCTGTATCAGAGATATCAGGTGTCTTGCAAGGTATGCCTGTTTCATCTTTTTGTTATCCTCGTCGATCTTGTTTTTCTCGTTTTTGAGCACAAGAACCTTGTTTAGTACCTTAAGCAGCATCTCCTTATCCACCGGCTTTAGTATGTAATCCGTACAGTCATTCTGCATGGCCTGCTGCGCATAGCTAAAATCTGCATAACCGCTTAATATCACAAAATATACATCTGATTTTTTATCTTTTCTCAAAGTCTCAAGCAGCTCAAGTCCTGTCATCTCCGGCATCCTTATATCGGCTATGACCAGATCCACATTCTCATTTTCCAGAAACTGCAGGGCTTCCTTTCCATTTGAGACCGTTCCTGCTATCTCAAATCCTTCATTTTCCCAATCAATGATCACCTTAAGCCCCTGCATTATGAAAGGCTCATCATCCACCAATAATACTTTAAGCATTTTAAATCTCCTATAAATATGTTTCCGGTATTTTTATCATCACAATCGTACCGCAGCCTTCCTCACTGTCCACATCAAATACTGCTTTAGATTCTGTTACCATTTTGATACGCAGGCAGGCATTTATCACGCCCACTCTGCCACCGGTCTTTAACATATCGATATCTGCATTTTTCATGTTACTTTTCATTTTTTCAAGAGCATCCGGATCAATTCCGCTGCCTGTATCCTCAACCTCTATATGCATGAACCCTGCTTTTTTGAATATACGCACAAATATCCAGCCCGGAGCAGCTTTACTTTCTATGCCATGCACACAGGCATTTTCAACAAAGGTTACAAGCGTAAGTTTTGGCACCTGACATTCCATGCAGTCTGCTTCTATATCTATGTTATAGTTCAGCCGCTCGCCAAACCGGTATTTCTGCAATGCCAGATAGGCTTTTACAAATTCACATTCCTTTGCAACGGTTACAGCATCATTTCCCCACTCCACATACTGTCTTTGCATGATGGCGAGTTTTTCAACCATATCAGCCGTCTCATTTTCCTTTTTCAGCAGACTGTGCATTCGTATGCTCTCAAGCGCATTAAACAGAAAGTGCGGATTTATCTGGCTGTGCAGTGCAAGAAGCTCAGCATTTTTCTGACTTACAAGCATCTCCTGCTCTTTTAGCTTATTCTTATATACAGTCTGGATCAAGTCATTTGTGCGGCTTACCATCCTGTTGTAATTTTTTATCATGCTGCCGATCTCATCTTTGCTCTCCCTGTCAGTCATAGATACAAGCTTTTCGCTGTCAACTGACTTAAATACCTTTGAAAGCTGTAATATCCTGCTCGTAAAGGAATGGTTAAAGATACGTAACAGACAAAGTGGAAAGAATACATTTATAAGCATCAGAAAAACAATAATCGGTGCATTGTGCATAAGCATGCTCCATATATTACTGTGTGTCTTAAACACATATATATCAAGATCACAGCCATACAAAGAGAGCTTCTGCCTGTATACGGAGTCGCTTATTTTCCCAACCTCCTCCAATGTCTTAAATGGTTTGTTGATTCCACTGTAGGCCCCATTTGACAGCACTATGTCATCTCCATGGCAGATAAGCACTTCATTATCATAATTCATATTCTTAAAAGTACGCATCATGCTGCCATAATTAAACTCTATCTTGAGTACCTTTTCGATATCAGATGAGTAAAAATCCAGCTTTTTCATATAAATCATATGTCTTTCATCTGACAATCCGGCTATGCCTTTTTCATATACAAAAAAGAGTCCTCCGCTTTCCTTCTGCTCCAGAAGTCTGTAAGAATCCGTATTTCTTACAGCAGACATATCATTTACTTTTCCGCCATTTACTATTGTAGGATTGTCAGCATACAGGAAAAATACTATATTGCTCATTCCAAGTGTGTTTTCAAAAAGTGTATCCTGAAAGAAGCTCTGATACTCTGATACATACTCAGCAGAGCTTGTGTATTCCTTTGATATAAAATCGTCTATGCGCTTGTTGGTGTAGATACTCTTAGCTGCCTCTTCTGCGTTATTGACCATGCTGTTCAGATTATATCCCACAGCACTTGCTATGCTCGACATTTCATGTCTGCTGCTTTCTTTTTCAGCATTTTCTACGATGGAAAGCACCACTGCATCAGTCACTATGAGCGGCAGCATGACACAAAGTACATAAAATATGTAGAATTTTTTTCTGAGTGAATAATCATCAAGCTTTCTCTCAATGGCATTCCATATTGGTCTTCTCATAAACATTTCCTCTGAAATCACTTAAAGGAGCCGACATATGTCCGCTCCTAAAGTCTGTTTTAACTTGTCATTAATTATAAAATAACATATTTATTATTAATAATCTACCCCTGTTTTCTCTCCACATCTTGTGATCTCAATGCATTCTGTCCGCTTGCCTGTGAGCTTTGTGCTTCTGTCATCAGGCTGCTGTCCTCCTGCGGTTATCTCATAAATTCCCGGCACAGCTACACAGCTTCCATCCTCTTCTATCACAGCAAAGTCCCTTGGCGAAAGAGTCAGCTTTACTTTCTTAGTCTCATATGGCTCAAGCTTTACAACCTCAATCCCCTTTAGCTGATATCCCGGCTCATACTCTGCAGCATCAACGTGCCTGATATAGAGCTGAACTATCTCATTTACAGTATATCTGCTGTCATTTGTCACATTTACAAACACCTCGACAGGTTCGTTTACATCACTTTCTGCTTTATCCACTGACAGTCCATCATAGTTTGTCTCACCATAATGCAGTCCATATCCAAATGGATATAACACATTCTCATTTGTATAGCGGTATGTCCTGTGAGCCATTGAATAATCCGTAAACTCCGGAAGATTTTCGGTGCCCTGATAAAATGTAACCGGCAGTTTTCCACTCGGACTATACTCTCCAAATATAGCTTCTGCAACAGCCTTTCCGCCTCTGGCTCCCGGATACCAGCTGTCTATAATGGCATCCACATGCTCTTCTGCCCAGGAAAGATCTATCGCACTTCCTGCTGACAGCACAAGTATTACCGGCTTTCCTACTGCTGCAACAGCCTCTAAAAGTTCCTCCTGAAGTCCCGGAAGCATAAGCCCCAGCTTGTCACCGCTTGCATATTCATTTCCGGCATCACCCTCTTCACCTTCTATAGTTGCATCAAGTCCAAGACACATTACGACCACATCTGACTGTTCTGCCATGATGAGGGCTTCCTTAAATCTGTCCTTTTCCTCTGCAAGTCCCTGTACTTTGTCCTTGTACAGATGGCAGCCCTCTGCATAAAGCACTCTTGTATCCTCTCCAAGATATTGCTGCAATCCCTCAAGTGGAGTGATATATCTTGATGAGGTACCATAATAATTTCCTATAAGCGCATCCCTGGAGTTGGCATTTGGTCCGATGACCGCAATAGTTTTAACATTTTTTCTGTCGAGAGGCAGGAAATTGTCCTTATTCTTTAAAAGTACAAGACTTCTTCTGGCAGCCTCCACAGAAAGCTCCACATGCTCCTTACATTCTACAACCTCATACGATATGTCCTCATATGGCGATGGATAATCCTTCATCATGCCCAGACGGATACGCACCTCCATCAGCCTTTCTACTGCTGCCGTGATCGCCTCGTCTGAAACCAGTCCCTTGTCATAAGCATCCTTAAGATGTAAAAATGCACTTCCACAGTTTAAGTCACAGCCGTTGTTTACAGCCATAGCAGCCGATTCCTCAACTGTATCCGTCACATGATGGTGTTCGTGGAAATCAAGTATTGCCCAGCAGTCTGACACCACATGACCTTCAAATCCAAACTCGTCACGCAGTATATCCTTAAGCAGTGTCCTGCTTCCGCAGGCAGGTTCTCCATTTACCCTGTTGTAAGCTCCCATGACAGCCTCAACCTTTGCATCCTTTACGCATCGCTTGAAGGCATACAAATATGTATCATACATATCATGCTTTGATGCTTTCGCATCAAACTCATGTCTTATGGCTTCCGGACCGCTGTGTACCGCAAAATGCTTTGCACAGGCTGCCGATTTTAAGTGGTCCGGATCATCTCCCTGCAATCCCCTTATATATGCGCAGCCAAGCTTACCTGTCAGGTACGGATCTTCCCCGTATGTCTCATGTCCCCTGCCCCATCTTGGATCTCTGAATATATTTACATTAGGTGCCCAGAAGGTAAGTCCCTTGTATATTCCGTGATCACCCTTTTTTGAAAATTCATTGAACTTTCCACGTCCCTCTGTTGATACAACATCTCCTATCTTTTCTATCAGGTCAGTATCAAAAGCTGCCGCAAGACCTATCGCCTGAGGAAATACTGTAGCAACACCGGCTCTTGCTACTCCATGAAGAGCCTCATTCCACCAGTTGTATTCCGGTATCCCCAGTCTTTCTATAGCCGGTGACTCATACAGCATCTGACTTATCTTCTCATCTATTGTCATCTGCGATACTAGTTTTTTTGCATATTCTATAGTTTTTTTACTCATAGTGACTTCTCCTTTAATTTATATAATGATTTTACCAGATTCATGCAGTATTTTCTTTCTACTTGTTGCCCCACAATGTTCAAAAATTGCTATTTGTGCTATAATAACTATATTCACGCAAATGCGCATAAATATCAGCCGTATGGAGACAAGTATATATGATCGAAAATCTGAATGGAATACATGAGACAGTAAAATATAAAGAAAACAGCAATGTAAAGCTTTTTATAAATGCGGAAGCAGAAGATTATCCCATTCACTGGCATACTCCCATGGAGATCATCATGCCGCTTGAAGGCGGCTATACAGTGCAGATTGGGGATGATTTGGTACATCTTAATGAGAGTGATATTATCTTTATAGCTTCCGGTGTAAAACACAGGCTTATCGCACCTGACACCGGAAAAAGGCTTATCCTGCAGATTGAGTGGTCTGCTGTCTCAAAAATAAAGGAATTAAATTCCATACTTACCCTTATAGCACCTGCTATAACGCTAACCCCGGAAACTCCCGGTGATATCCACAGCAATATCCGTAAACTGCTGCTTGATATATCAGATGAATACCAGACCGACTCATTTCTATCAGAAGCCGTGATCTACTCCAAAATGCTTGAAGTACTTGTCCTTATTGGAAGACATCATACTGCCAGCAGTTGTCATTTTAATGTCGGCAGACACAAGCAGCAGGAATATCTGGAGCGTTTTCTGTCTATCTGTGAATATATCGATGCACATTGCACTGAGGACATAACACTTGATGAAATCGCAAAAATAGCCGGATTCAGTAAATATCACTTTACCCGGCTATTTAAACAGTTTACCAATAATACCTTTTACAAATACTTAAATCAGAAAAGAATAGAGCTTGCCCTGACCTTTCTGGCTGATCCCAATATATCAGTCACCGAGGCTGCAATGCAGTCAGGCTTTGCAAATCCATCCACTTTCATAAGGGTGTTCAAAGCTGAAAAGGGCTGCACCCCGACTGAATTCCGCAAAATGTTTACTGGGTGAGCATTATGTATGAAAATTCTGCATAGTTATCACTATTGCTGCCATTTGAGGATGCATACATACCGACCGTACAGCCCACAAAGCCACCTGCTTCTTCTGTGGTATATGGCAGCAGACTTATTTTTTCTGCTACTTTTACGCTCTTTTCGGCCGTACCTATCCATATAGATGCTTCCTGTTCCTTACAGATCATACATATATTCCACAGTGGATTTTTTTCTGTAATGCTGTACTCCATAATATCTGCCACTGCTATCTTTTTGTCAGTTCCCTTAATATGTGTAGTCACCACAAATACCAGCCTTCCATCTTCCATTGTTATCTCAGCGCGAAGATGATTCTCATTGTTCTGGAAAAGTACAAGTCCTGCCGTCTCATTATCCGACTGTGGGATAAAACGCACTGCTGTCTTTACCGAAAACTCATAGCCCTTCTGTCTTAATCCAAGAAATGCGCTTGTACCAAGATCAGTGATCTGCTCTTTGTTTGTGTACAGTCTCAGTACTCCCGGATTTTCCTTAAGGGAGTAAAAAGACTCGTTGCGTTTTCCTATTCCAACCAGCCTCTTATCAAGCTTGGCTTCGCAGAAAGTTATAAAATCATTTTCTGATATCTCATCTATAAATCTGCACTCTTCAAGCGGTATATCTACCGTATCCTCAAGGTGCCCTATCCCGGGTGCTATTACCGGCCATTCGTTTTCCCATATTGTTTTTGCAATAAAGGTCTCCCTGCCCATGCTGCTGTGCTTTTTGCATGGTCTTGACGCAAGCATGACCACATACCAGTTTCCGTTTATATCATCCACCAGATCACCATGTCCTGCATAGATGACCGGATAATCCATTCCCAGATTTCTGTGTGTAAATATCGGATTTCTCGGACATCCTTCAAACCATTTAAAAAGCTCCGTGCTTCTTGCTATCGTTATACTGTGCTCCGGTCCAGTGCCGCCCTCTGCATGCATCAGATAATAATATCCGTTTATCTTGTAGATATGTGGTCCTTCCGGCCATATGCAGCCCTTTACAGCACCTTTCCATATGGCCATGCTCCTGCCCTTAAGCTTCATGGTTCCAAGATCAAGCTCCTGTATCCATATCTCCCAGTCTCCATTGTAGCGTACTCCTTCAGGGTTTGGGCGTGTGCCACAGTAATAACATCTGCCGTCATCATCAAAGAAAAGGCTTGGATCTATTCCGACCGCTTCTTCTCCCAAATAATACGGATCAGACCACGGTCCTGCCGGATCCTGCGCTGTCACTATAAAATTGCCGCCATGCGATACATTGGTCGTTATCATATAAAAAGTTCCTTCATGATATCTTATGGTCGGTGCAAAAATACCTCTCGATATTTCTTCATTTTCCACGCATAGCTGCGATGGTCTGTCAAGTATATTGCCAATCTGCTCCCAATGAGCCAGATCCCGGCTATGAAATATGGGAACACCCGGTGCATACACAAAGCTTGATGTCACCAGATAATAGTCTTCCCCGACTCTGCATATTGATGGATCAGGATAAAAACCTGAAAGTATTGGATTTTTTGCTGTTACCATGTCTCTTACCTCTCATTTCCTATAATACATATCCAAAGCCCAGTATCGTAAACTGCTTGTCTCTGTCTTCCTCTGCAATTTCAATTCTTACAACATGATTTTCACTGGTCTTATTGTTAAATATTATTACCGCATTGCAGTGCTGCCAGTTATTGATATGTGGATCAGCCGTAAAATGATATTCTCCGTCCACATATACCTTCGCCTTTCCCACGTTTACTTCTCCCGAATCCTTAAATACAAGGAGAAGTGCCCTGCACTCCATCTCAAGCTCGAAATACACTTTTTCCCTGTTTAATGTATTTTTTGTGCCATCATACATCCAGTTATACGGGAATTCCGGAGTCAGCGAAAGCTGATCATCCATCTCAACGCTTTGCAGCTGTGTATCTGTCGAATCGAAGCCACCCTCGTCAATATATGCCTTTGCATATATATCCTTTTTGTCTAGCAGTCTTATATTTTCAAAGCTGTTTCCTATTACCGGTGCAAGATTTAGTTTTTCCTGCAATATTTTTTCCTCTGTCAGTCCCAGTTCAAATGCATTCAAACTTGCATGCCCTGCCTGATCTATTTTTTCAAAAAGATACTCTATGCAGTCTGCCATGACGGAATGGCCTACATTGCCCGGATGAAACATATCATAGAAAAACTGATTTTTGCTTATTACCCTTCCCTCGTCATTTTTTAATGCAAACTGAGGGGAAACCGCATCCAGCACGCTTACCATAGGCAGATCATAGAGCTTTCCAACCGGGCTTAGGCGGTCTTGAAGGTTCCAGTCATTAGCAAATACGGAAAAAAGCAATATGACTGCCGGTTTCCATGGCAGATTAAGTACTTTACGTACAAGGCTTTCATAGCAGTCACCCTTTGTCTCATCCCCCTCATCATTTACAGCAAATTCAATAACTACTATATCAGGCTGCTGTCCATCTCTTAGTACATCCCTGTCAAATCTGATCATTCCCAGCTCCGATGGTGTGCCACCCACACCGGCTTTTATGAATTTCACATTATTCTTTGCAGAAAAACGCCTCTGGAAAAGCTGATAGGATTTGTATGCGTAGCACTCTGTATTTATAGGTGTCGCACCCGCTCCCTGTGTGATAGATCCACCGATGTATGCAAGTGTTACCTCTTTTCCGGCTCTTGTCTTTTCGATAGCTTTTCTTATGCGGTATGCATTTCCCATATTCATAAGCGAATGGCTTATCATCCTGCAGTATTCATCAGAGTTCATATCCACCTCTGTTTCCTCAATATCTGCCGGAGCCTCATAGCCGTCATTCAGATACAGTCTGACACTCGCTTTTCCCATGATATCCGGTGTATTAAATATGAACTTTATCTGTCCCGGTATATCATCATCCGGTGTCCACTTATAATCTGACAGGTATATCTTTCTCTCCATTCCATCGCCTGTCAGCTTTACCTTAAGATTAGTACCGCCTCCGTACAGGTCCTGCTTTCCGTACATCTGAAACACAAATTCGATCTGTTCGTTTTGATTATCTGTTTCCACAGATACACCTATGCTGTGTACAAGCCTGCCAAAACCTTCCACCGTCTCTAACAGCCCCAGTTCCTCTTTATTTTCTATATTTCCGGCTATCTGTGCACTGTTTATCAGTCTTCCGTCGCTTTCATATATAAAATGTATAATGCTTCCATCTTCCTGTACTGAGCCGTATATATCCTTATCCTTCATGATGTAGAAATACGGTCTTTTTCTTTCCGGATCCTTTGGTGCTTTTGGCCCTGCCATCTTTCTGCCTCCTTGTTGTGTCGATTTTATCAGCTATATTGACTATATGATACAAAAACTCCCGGTGCTTTGCACCGGGAGAAATTATAGATATTTGTCCTGTCTTTTATAGTTTATGACTGCTTTCTGCTTCTTCTTAATCTTGAAGCCCCTGCCATCGAAACTCCTGCAAGAAACAACACGATAAACGCTGCCGTTGCTGATTGATCTGATGTATTTGCAGCTTTTTTTGCCGCCGGCTTGTTTGCTAAAGGCTTATTTGTGCTGCCTGTTGCCGGTTTATCCGCTGACGGTTTATTTATATCCGGCTTGTCTGTACCCGGTTTTCCTGTATTACCTGTTGATGGATTATTTGTACCCGGTTTTTCTGTATTATCTGTTGATGGATCATCTGTACCCGGTTTACTATTATCATCAGACACTTCATCTGCTGTAAGCTCTATTGTTCCGTATACCGATGATTTAGACCAGCCCATGCCTGTTTCATCATTCCAGCTTAAGGTTCCGATTCTTGCTCCTGAAGCATCAGCATCATTTATCTGGAACTCAAGACCAATCCTGTCACCCTTTTTTGGCTTTATGTCTGTCCACTTGAAGGCTGCCTCAATCACATATCCATCCCCAGTCTCTTTTGCGGCAGATCGTACATTTTCCTCGAGACATTTCTTTCCATTGAAAGAATGCTCATTCACATAATTGATCCTGTACTGCTTATCATCGTCATCATATGACTCTGTCTTGGCATTATTCTCATCGATAAATACCTCGAGTGAATCCTGCTGATATGCCTCTCCACTGTCTTTATTAAGCACCGGATCTTTAACTGTTGCATATACATAAAGGTTTTCGTCATCCCACAACACCTTGGCATCTGCTGTTACAGAAGCTTTAAGGTTTATTGTAAGAGGAATAGCCACAGCCTTATCCCATTCACTGTCGGCTTCTCCGTCGATCTTTACCGTTGCTTTTGTTGCTTTTTCAATGCCCGGCTTAAAAGTAGCCTTTGCATAATATTTGCTGCTTGTCTCCTGTATTCCTTTAAGGTCATTGAAGCTTACAGCTTTATTGTTATTCATAACTTTTACATCCATGCCGATAGTCTTTGCAACTTTTAAATCTGTCATAGGTACTTTGATGGTCGCACAGTATCCACCATCAACAGCCTGTGCCTCAGAACGCTTAACTGTCTTCTTTACCGGTGTCACATCTCCTGCTGAGTTTGTCTCATCCACATATACTGTAACTTCATCCGTATCATTTATTGTGGCATCCTTTACGCTTACAAGTACATTTAATCCATCCTTATCCCATGTTGGAATAAAAGCTGCCTGTGTATCATCATCCGAAAAACTGTATTTTGTTCCGGATATTGTATCACCTTTCTGCTCAGCTACAACGATATCCTGTATTAACGGCTCAAGCTTTGTGGCATCTACATAAGCCCAGTATGCAGGCTTTGCCTTGTATTTTCCATCAAAAAGCAGTGGGCACTGCTTTGATCCGTCAGCTCCGCCACCAACATTTGACTGTGAATGAAGCCATGAATTTGGCTCAATAACTCCCCACACAGTGATTCCTGCTACATTTGTACCGTTTTTCTTTAATTCCTTTGCAGCATCAAAAAGCTGTTTGTGACAGTATGCCATCTTTGTATACTCGCTATCTTTTGAAGCTGCTCCTGATTTGTAAGCTGCGCTTGCCTGGAAATCCAGCTCTGTAAGCTGAACCTTTCCTGCTGCTTCGGCATATTTTTTTGCTACTGTCTTAAACTGTGCTGCTGAGAAGCTGTCCACACTGTAATGTGCCTGCATACCAAATGCATCAAGTCGTGTTCCCTGTGCTGATTTTACATCACTTATGAGCTTTATGATTCCTTCTGACTTGATATTGTCTGTCTCTCCGAAATCATTGTAGTAAAGTTCTACATCACTAGGCGCATATTTATTCGCATACTTAAATGCATTGATTATGAACTCATTGCTCTGGTATACATGCCACCAGCTCGAATTGTTCCCATGACGTATCTCATCAAGGCTTTCTGCCGGGTTTACCTTATCAGTACGATATGTATTGCCGATAACGGCCTCATTTACTACATCCCAGCCATAGAAAAGTCCGTCGTACTTTTTATTTGCTGCCTCTCCGAAGTAGTGGTCGAATACACTTGAGATATACCACTCAAGTCTGCGGTTCATAGTCGCTTTATCTACATATGGCTTACTGATATCATAGTTCTCATGGAAGAACCATTCCGGAGTCTGTGAATGCCATACGAGCACATGACCTCTTATGCGTATCTTCCTGTCAGGATGTGCCGCATTCCACTCCAAAATCTTATCTACCATCGCATCAGCTCTTGAGAAATCAAGGCTGTCCCCTGCATCATTTACCACCGGTACTTCAAGATCCTGCCCATCAAACTGAACTGTTTTTGTTTTAACCGACTTCTCAAGCTGATAATTAAAAAGTGCATCCGGTTTTAATTCATTTCCAAATGTAACCGCATTAAAATGCTTCTCCACAAGGTCCATGAGCGTATTGTCCTTAATCTCATCTAACATGATACCTGTTCCTGCGATTGCATTTTCTCCAAGAGCATCACTGCTTGTGACAGATTTTTTCCAGTCCTCAATATTCTGCTCTATCTCAGGTGGTGTCTTTGGTGTTGTATCAGTTTCCACTGTCACACTAACGAGGCTGATAGCTGATCCCGAACCGGCATTATCAGTAGTCATAAGACCAACTGCTACCATATCACCTTCACCTGTCGGGCTTATCGAGTATTCATCTGCGCCTGTAAGTTCATACTTCGTATTTGCGCCATCAGCATCTTCATCTCCATTCTTGTAGACCTTTAGTGAAACTGATCCTTTCTGATCCTTCACATTAAAGGTCACAGATTTTACAGTTGACATATCAACAGCCTTAGGCAGTCTCCATTTAACCTGATCGTACTGATTGTTAAATGTCACTTTCCACACACCATCTGTCAGCTCATAGCCTGCATTTCCCCAGTCTACTGTCAATTTATCAGCTGTGTATGTCGTTTTCTTTATATTCTGCTGAACTTCATCAGCGAATACTAACGACTGCGCCTGATACGCAGGTATAAGCTGTGTGACACCTGTGGCAAGCATAGTACTGCATACCGCAATACATGCTCCTTGTTTCAATAGTTTTTTCCTTTTCAACCCCATGTCCTCCTTACATGTGTATTTGTAATTCCAAAAACACTCTACCATAAGAGAGGTTTTAAAATATAGGACAAATTATAGAATATAACAAGTCAAATTATATCTGCCATAAATAAATTCAAATAATAGTAAGTCTGCGGTACCAGATCCATTGTATATAAAAATCAATAAATCCTGTAATTTCCTGAAAGTGCTAACATTGCAAACATGTAAAGGAAATTATCATAGTATCTCCTGTCACCTGTCCTAAGCGGAGTGTTCCAGAACTTTTCAACACACTGCTTTGCATATTTTCCATCTGCTGCGAGTGAAGCTTCTGCATTAACAGCAATGATTGCTACCGGATGAAGTGCCTTCTCATCAAGCGGTGTACCATCTATAAGAAATACACCATCCCAATTGTCCTTCTGATCCTCACAATAAAACTTCTGAAGCCTTTCTGCCGTTTTAATCTGCCACGGATCTGCATCAAACCACAGATGATCCATCGCTATATTGGCGATCGTGCGGTATGCATCACTGTAATACCAGTCATGTCTTCCAAATATTTCCTTATGCCCCGTATGAGGCTTTCCGTCATAATCTGCATATTCTGCGCTAAGTCCTGTCTTTTCATGGCATGCACTGTGCAGATATGCTCTGCTGGCAGCTGCTGCTTCTTTCCAGAATTCTCGGTCCTCCTCATAAGCCCTTTGGGCAAAAAGTTCATAAAAATGCGGCAAATGGTATGAAGGATCACTGAAATCCATATTTGTGACAAACTTTATCAGCTTGTTGGAAGGCTCCCACATTGGCTCTCCGCTGTGTCCCGGCTCACCCTTGTGTACACACTCCCTTAAGATATTTTGTGCCTCTTTGCTGTAGCAGAATATACCATCGCCATCTCCCCATCTTTTAGAGGCGAAAAACAATGCCATTGCAAAATACTCTTCACCATCAGGTGCCGGTCCTTCGGCATTTCGCTTTCCGTTTGTCTGACATGACCACGCAAAATAATTTTTTGCCGGACCATCTTCTATGTACATATATGTGCGCACCCATTTCCACAGTCTGTCAAACTCTGCTTTTTTATCCAGCTGTACACATACCATCATGCCATATGACATTCCCTCGGTTCTCACATCATGATTGCCGGTATCCTCCATATATCCCATATCATCACCGGCTTCATGATAAAAACGTTCATCATCATTCCCATAGAATATCGTGTTAAAAGTATCCTCTACTCTTTTTTGAATTTCTTCTTCCGGATACCCATACTCTTTGAATATATTTCTGTATTTGCCTGTCTTATATGCTCCTGCCATTTTTTTCTCCTTTTTGTCGCTGTTTTACTGTATCCCGCACATTAAATTTACAAATCTGTGTCTGCATGATGTCCAGGATTCATTATCTCCTTTTTTGAACCATTCTATCTGTTCACTGTCCTTAATTCCGTATATGGCTGTTATGTTCCCGATGATATCATCAGATATCGTGCTGTCTGCCATTATTATCATAATTCCTTTTATCCTGCCTTCGCCAGACAGATTATCCATGATATTTGCTATCTTTCCCTGATGTATCCAGCAAAAATTTCTTTCGTCCGCAGCACACTCAAGCACACATACTCTGCCGGTGTCACAGTTATCCTCTCCATAACCGGCTGGTGTATAAACATAATTCATACTGGCCTGTCCGTCTCCATCACACGAATAATGGATATGTATCTGACCATGATCTGTTTTCTTAAGCTCATGCCAGCTAAAGTTCCTCTCAGGTACCTCAACAAAGTTTACAGCCCTGTTATATCCAAACCCGACAGGTGCCGCTGGGTTTACTACAGGTGTTCCATTTACCATAAATGTCACATAGTTAAATCCCTCTGCCGGATTGCCTATTGTTTTTTCCCAGTAACCATCATTTTTCTTTGATCTGTAAAGAAGCTCCTCCGTGCCATTTTCAAGAACTACGCTCACGCTTTTTGCATCAGGTGCAAAAAGATTTACTTCAATGCTGTTATCCTCCGTCACACGGATACCATGTATGACATCCGGATATTTGCCAGCCGGTTTTCCATCCTCGTCATTTTCGAACTGTATCTGCCTGTACACCGGATCAAAAAATACCATGCTCTCATCCGCCTGTACCGGTGTGGTAAAATCAATATTCTTTGATCTGACCGTGACAGCTTTATTGATATCATCAAGTTCTGCGTCATCCCATGTAAAAAGCATCTGTGCGAAATCCTTAAAGCTCTTTCTCCATACATGCCATTCATGATAGCCCTCATATACTTTTGGTGTACTGTTTTTCCCCTGCCGTGAAAATTCTTTTACCATCTCATTGATTCCAAGCAGTATCTCTTTTTCTTCATCTCCTGCCGACATAAAGACAGCTTCAAACCGATATGGGCTGTCGATGATTTTTTTCATGAGATGTATTGCAACACCTGAAAATACACCAACTGCTGAAAAAAGCTCCGGGTGTCTTGCCGCTATATCCGTAGCCTGTCCTGAACCAAGTGAAAGTCCTGCCACAGCACGGTTGTTTCTTCCTTTTTTGACCTTAAAATTTTCCTCTATATAAGGGATTATGCTATTTACAAGCTCACTGTCAAAATCTCCCGGAAAAAATACAGGGTATTCGTTATCCTTAAATGCGTAGCCACTGCTTGCAACTATGATCATCGGCACACATTTTTTGTCTGCTATCAGATTGTCCATGATGAAATTCATCTTACCCTGCCATACCCATCCGGTCTCATTCTCCCCGACACCATGCTGTAAATACAATACAGGATACCTTCCATCTCCGCTCTCATATCCAGGTGGAGTATACACATAGCTCTCCTTTATGTGACCGTTTACCTGTGAGGTATATTTGCACAGACTTACCGTTCCATGTGGCACATCCCTGACAAAATAAAAATCCTCGCCCTCTTCCGGCACTTCAAATGTGTTTATTGCAGCAAAACAGCCATATGATATAGCCGCATGAGGATTTGTTATGCAGACATCATCTACATACCAGAAATAATAATGCATTGCCCAGTGGAACTCTTTAATGTTTGCCGAAAATCCACCCTGCATATCAGGCTTTAACTGTATGCGTTCTGAGCTGAAATAGCCTCCCATTCCGGCTACTTCTACTTTATTGGCATTTGGCGCATAGATATAAAAGGTAACGCTTCCATCATCCTCAAGTGTGACCGAGCATCTGTTATTGTCCATTGATGATGGTATCGTGCCTATATACAAAGCACCGTTTTTTAAATCATCCAAAAATAAATCCCCCCATTCGTTTATTGATATATACAAGTGTAAACGAACAGGGGCTTGTTATTCTATTAATAAATTGCCAAACAGTATTCAAATATTGCTAATTTTCATTTACCTTTTGCTGTAAATAATCAAAATATATCTGTGGATTACAGGCATTGTACTCATCCATATACTGATTCCAGGCAGCATCAAAATCATCTGCCATGATAACCTGCGGCAGCCATATTTTCTTTACTGCCACAATATTATTCTTTACTTTCCCACATTCAGAGGTCGAAGGAATTGAATCTGAATATGAATACATCGGATACCACGAGCCGGGAGCATCATTTTTTCCAAGCATATCTACATAGTTTTCCACTCCATAGGCTTCAAAACATTCCTGAATATCCACAGGCTGATTTCTGAAAAACTCGTTCTGCTGAAACTCCGTTGAAAACGCATTTATACCATCATCAAGCATTCCCTCCACTCTTGGAAAGTATGAGTACGAACACATATGCGCTGCCTTATATGAGCTGTCACTTTTTTTCTCTGCCTGCTCATTGGTAAGGTAAAACAAACCGTTTTCATCGACTGAATAGTCCTTGCCCTCCTCTCCCCAGAACCTTTCTCTTATGATATCAGATTCCAGGAGATCACTGACAAACTTCATCGCACCTTCGATATCTTTACAGGAGGTGGTAATGGACAATCCTGAAGAATAATCTATTTCTGCCATCCTGTTTGTATGCCATCTGTTGTGAATACTATCATCGATCGTGACAGGAAGAGGGACATAATCACAACCAAGCTGTGCCAGATTCTGTTTTTTGAATACAGGATCTATTACATAATAAAACTGCCACCACTGGTCGACCATCCCAAGCACTGCTCCTGTTGACAGCTTATCCAGATATTGATCATAGGTGGCATTAAACGCCCCGGGATCCATTATTCCCTTATGGAATTCTTCGTTAAGCTTTCCGAAATATCTTTTGGCTGTGTCGGTCACATTGTAATCCATCACTTTTTTGGTTTCCGTGTCTACCATACAGCTTCCATCGTTTGGAAATCCGTCCAAAAACTGCGGCACATTTTCAAGGCAAAAATACCGCCAGTCATCACAAAGTATCGTAAATGGTATATTTTCTGTTCCATCCGGCATTGTTGGATTTGCCTGTACATAGCTTTCTATCAGGTCAAAGTACTGCTCTATCGTTGTAATCTTTGGATATCCAGCCCATTTTAATACTCTTGTCTGAATCCAGAAGGCTTCACCATTATGCAGCATCTCCACATCATCCCCATGTGATACTCCAAACTGTGGAATCCAATATATGTGTCCATCCGGCTGTCTGAACTTTTCCCATTGTTCATCACTGAGATATTCTTTTATGTTCGGATAATCGTCCCAGTATTCATCTATTGGAATGAGTGCACCTGCCTCATACAGCGCAGTCTCACCCAATACAAAATCCGGATATTTCCCGGTTGCTATGAGAGAATTTATTGCATCGTCCTTATCCTGTCCAACAAGCCAGGTTTCCTCACATTCAGCACCGATCTGCTCTGCTATGAGCTGCTTTATATCATTATCCGGATCTATATTATCTCCTTCTACAGAAAAAAAAGCCGTAAAATGCTTTATTTCTTTTTTATCTGACGCCTTAAAAGTAACACCGGCTATAAGTCCGATAAACAATGCCACTGTAACCGCTGCGGAAACCAATCTTTTTTTCATACCATGTTTTCTCCCTATTTTCTTTTGTTCAGTCTCTGCTATAAAATTGCATAATAGTCATTATATCCCATAAAAAATATTTTTACAAATCCTAAATAAATATATCTAATAACTAGGGTATAAAACAATAATTTATCCTGCTGACATTTTCTCTGTCATACATTATAATTTCTACAATTTTAAAAATCAGGAGGACCATATAATGATCATACATGAAATAACAGAAGAATGTTTTAAGAAATATGGAAAGGTGATCGACTCAATAGATCTTACAGAGCTGGTCAGCACAATGCAGACAGTAGAAATTCCTGCTGATGTGGTTTATGAGCCATCCATTTCTGCACTCGAAAAGCTAAAATGCGCTACAGAATTACAACAGAAAACATACGGGGAGCTTCCTATACAGATAGGCTGGTGCATAGGCAACAATCATAAGCTCAATGCTGTTGAGTATCACAGATGCTCTGAGGTCAATATTGCCGCAACTGATGCCATACTGATACTCGGCCGACAGCAGGATGTCTCTGTGGAAAATACATACGATACCTCTTTGATGGAAGCTTTCAGGATTCCTTCCGGAACAGCAGTCGAGCTTTATGCCACAACACTGCACTACGCACCATGTAATGCATCTGATGGCGGATTTCTGGTAGCCGTTGTACTTCCAAAAGGCACAAATGAAGCCCTGGAACATCCACACGCCGGCGGAGAAGATGCTCTTCTTGCAGCTAAAAACAAATGGCTTATCGGACATCCTGAAGGTGGACTTCCTGAGGGATCATACATAGGACTTACAGGTGAAAATCTGGAAATTAAATAGAAATCAAAAAACAGCCCGGGCATTTCACCCGGGCAATTATTATATTACGCCTTAACTTTATGATAAAATTAAGCCTTCGCCTCGTCCTCGTTGTCTCCCCAGAAATCCACCGGCTCATAATCCTGCAGCTTTGCAAGGAAGCCCTTCTGCTTAAGCTCCTCCTGTATGGCATCAAGCACCTCTTCACTCTCCGCACATATTGTGTGATAGTGATAACCTGAAGTTACATTTTTAAGAAGGCTGGACTTTCCTGTACGGATTTCCTCTAGGTAATTTCTGACATCACGTCTGGACTTGATGTCCATATGGGCGCGGATCACTCCGTAGACCTTGTGGTATACAAATACGTCCTTCACATGGCCTCCTGCATCAACTATTGTTGAAAGCTCCTCCTCTACTTCATCATCCTCGTGAACCACCTTTAATACTCTTGAATACTGCTTATCCGCCTGTATCAGATATCCTCTGTTTGTCGAAAAAATCGCGGCTCCGTTTGCTCGAAGCAGTGCTATGTCCTGCACAATCACCTGACGACTCACATCAAGCTCCTTTGCAAGCGCAACTCCCGCCACAGGCGACTTTGACGAGGATAGAATATTTATTATTTTTTTTCTTCTCTCATCACCGTTCATTTTCGTTCCTTTCTGTAAAACATTACTGTCACAGCATAGTGCGACCGGCAATCTAAAATCTATACTGCATGCAGATTTTTAAGTGATAAATCCATAATAGGCGCTGAATGTGTGAGCGCACCACTTGATACATAGTTTACACCAAGACCCTTTATTCTTTCAATATTTTCTTTGGTAACATTTCCCGAAACCTCGATTTCGGCTCTGCCGTCAATGTAGTCAATGCACTGCTTTAAAAGCTCTGTGGACATGTTGTCGAGCATGATAATGTCGGCACCGGCTTCAACCGCATCCTTCACCATATCAAAGCTCTCTACCTCAACCTCAATCTTTCTGACAAACGGAGCATAGGCCTTTGCCATGGCGATTGCCTCTTTTACGCCGCCAGCTGCTCCGATGTGGTTATCCTTAAGAAGCACTCCATCCGAGAGATTGTATCTGTGGTTGTTTCCACCGCCGACTCTGACCGAGTATTTTTCAAAAATTCTATTGTTTGGAGTTGTCTTTCTGGTATCCAAAAGCCTGATGCCTGTGCCCTCTAAGAGTGCTGCAACCTGACTGGTATATGTAGCAATTCCACTCATGCGCTGTAAATAATTGAGCGCAGTTCTCTCACCGCACAAGAGTACTCTGATATCCCCGTAAACCTTGCCGATAAGCTGCTTATTTTCTACCTTATCGCCATCCTTTACGTAAAACTCTACCTTTGTATCTGCATCAAGCAGTGTGAAAACTCTCTCAAAAACCTGCAGTCCACAGATGATTCCGTCCTGTTTGCAGATTAAATCCACCTCTCCTGCCTGTGGATGTGGCATCACGCTGTTTGTGGATACGTCCTCGCTTGTGATGTCCTCCTTTAATGCGCTTAATATGAATGGGTCTACGTTGAGGCCCAGTGTTACCTGATCGTACATATATTTA
>ERZ773225.2153-NODE-2153-length-20776-cov-5.208484_pt1 | contig 20776 bp, 20 predicted proteins | sample MGYA00580993_ERZ773225 | MGnify/ENA primary metagenome ERZ773225 (study PRJEB29015, sample SAMEA2737748) | human gut metagenome | biome: human gut; feature: human-associated habitat; material: faeces | place: China | collected 2012 ...
TACAACATCTCTGTGCTGATAGTACCACTTGTAAAGTCCTGTCGGAATCGGTATAATATAGGTAATTGGGAGGTAAAAATATGCTGCTTACATTAGTACCGCTTTTTGATGAAAATATGGCCGTATGTGCCTATTCCTTTTTTACTCAGAGAGAAAATTACCTGTTGAATCCGTTGCTGCTTGGGACAGCACAATTTGATGGAGCATCACAGATCACCGGATTGGAATTGATCCAAAAGATGGGAATCGATACATTGTCTCAGGGAAAAGAGATTTTTGTACCGATCACCAATATTTCTATTTTTGCGGATATTACGGAGCAGTGCGATGCACCTCATGAAAAAATCGTACTTTTGATCGATAATACCATTCCGCCGATTGAAATGTATGTCAATCGTCTGAAGGAATTGAAACAGCAAGGCTATAAACTAGCCATTCGCAAGCTTGCGGTCAGTGATTTTGAAAATTACAGAGAAGTCCTGAAGCTGATGGATTATGTCCTTCTGAATAACCGTAAAATAGCCATTGATAAAGCCAAGATTTATTTCGGAAAATTATTCCCGAATATCAGTCTGTGTGCCGGTAATATTGATACCATGGAGGACTTCGAGAGACTGAAGGAGACCGGTGGATATCGTTTCTATGAGGGTAAGTTCTATCGAGTTCCCATTACGAAGGGACAGACAGATGTGGCCCCCTTGAAGGGTAACTATATTGATCTGCTGAATATTGTGAACAGCCCGGATTTTGAACTCACGACAGCGGCGGATATCATCAGCCGTGATACCGCACTCACGATCGATCTGCTGAAAATGGTTCAGCCACTGGCTGTAAATTCGGAGATTACGTCTATCCGTCATGCGGCTGCCATGCTGGGACAGCGGGAACTGAAAAAGTGGATCAACACGGCAGTAGCCAATGCTTTGTATGCGGATAAGCCGAATGAGGTCACCAGATTATCTCTGCTTCGTGCGAAATTTGCCGAGAATCTGGCGGAAGCGTTTGGCCTGAAGGCGCAGAAGGATGAATTGTTCCTGATGGGATTGTTCTCCGTGCTGGATGTGATCCTCGAGAAACCCATGGCAGAGGCTTTGAAGGTGGTCCATGTGGCTGGCGAGATCAGCAATGCACTGATCTACCGCATCGGCGTATTGGCACCGGTGTACGATTTTATGCTGCAGTATGAGACAGCCAACTGGGCGGAGGTATCCCGCCTGATGCTATTAAAGAATATTGATATGAATACAGTATATGAAGCCTATACATCGGCGTTGAAGTGGTATCGCACCGTACGTTGATTGTATTAAAAAATGTACTTGTGTTTTGTATACATTTATGTTATTTTCTTGAATGACTTGTAATTATATCCTCCGGCAGTCCAAAGGACGCCAGATGGAGGAATAGTAGCAAAGGCGCAAAAAGCGCGGAAAGGAAATTTCATATGAAAAAAAACAAGACACTTGAGATGGTACAATTGGCCGTACTCATCGCGATCATGCTGATTCTGGCGTTTACCCCGCTTGGGTATCTGCGCATCGGACCGTTAGCAATCTCCCTGATGACCATTCCCGTAGTAATCGGTGCAATGATCTTAGGACCAGCAGGCGGAGCCGTACTGGGACTGGTATTTGGACTTACCAGCTTTTACCAGTGTTTTGCAGGAGACCCTTTTGGAGCAGCTTTGGTAGCAATGAATCCGTTTTTCACTTTCCTGGTATGCATCCCCACCAGAACTCTGATGGGATGGCTGTCCGGCGTGATCTTCAAGGCACTGTGGAAGATTGACAAGACGAAGACCGTAACTTACTTCGTGACCGGTCTGCTGGGAGCATTTATGAACACCCTGTTCTTCATGTCCACTCTGATGATCTGCTTCGGTCATACCGAGTATCTGCAGAGCATGAATGCAACCGGAGCGAATCTGTTTATGTTCGCCGTAGCATTCTGTGGTATCAACGGAGCACTGGAGATGCCTATGAGCTGTGTAGTAGGTGGTGGCGTTGCGAAGGCAGTCAGCGTAGCACTGAAGAAGAATGCAGCAACAGAAGAGAAATAATCAGATTTTCCGAAAAAAAATATATAAAATATATAAACACACCCCCGGAGTATGACAGATGGTCATGCCGGGGGTTTTCCATGTGAAAATATTGATACGAATTCATGTGCCGAACTGCGTATATAGGCAGAAAGGATGGTCATTACAGTGACGCCCACATTGTCTGTAGGGTATCTGCCGTGACAGCAACATTCCCCTGGATCATGGGAGCGGATCCGCCACCTTTTGCAGAAAGTTCCCGGCGCATGCGGTCTGCCAGTTCCTGACAGTTACAGGAAGCACTGCCTACAATAAATCGATAACCGTTTGTATCATCTCCGGCAAAGATACCACAGTAACCGGAATATTTTCCGGTCAGGGTATTCACAGCGTTACGTAGGGCAATGGCATCCAGTTCACCGACGAAGAGAAGCACGTGGCGTACTTTTTCCGGGGAGGGAAGTGCGTTCATCTGTACCTTCAGAAGTTCTGCCTGTAAAGCATTGGCGCGTTCTTTTTGCAGCCGTGCATCCTCTTTTGCGCGAGCAACAGCACCTGCTACTTCCGGTTGTTTCGCTGAGAGCAGAGAAGAAATTGCCCAGACAGAATCCTGTTTTTCAGTATAATCTGCCAGAGCACGGTTTCCGCAGAGAATATTGATGCGGACACCGCCTCTGTGGCTCTGCACATTTACAACTTTGATGAGACCGATCTGTCCGGTGGTATCTACATGCGGAGCACAGCAGGCACACAGATCCACGCCGGGGATCTCGACGATACGTACATTTTCCGTGAGAGCCAGCTTGCTGCGGTAATTTAAGCTCGCCAGTTCTTCGTCGGTGGGCCAGCTGATGTTGACCGGAAGATTTTTCCAGACATAAGTGTTAGCCTCTTGCTCGATGAGACGCAGCTGCTCCAGAGAGACTTCTCCGTTCATATCCAGTGTCACTTCTCTGTCGCTTAAATGGAAGCCTACGTTTTCCAGTCCGAAATGGGAGTGCAGTAAGCCGGAGATCATATGCTCACCGGAGTGCTGCTGCATGAAATCAAACCGGCGGTTCCAGTCTACATGACCGGTGATCCGGGTGCCGACGGGAAACTCACAGGCCGTTTTATGATACAGGATGCCCTGTTTGATGCTGACATCCAGTACTTCCTGACCGTTTAAGGTGCCTTTGTCGGCGGACTGACCACCTTCTTCCGGGAAAAAAGCGGAAGCGTCCAGAACGATCCTGTAATATCCCTCTTCCTTGTCGGGAACACATTCCATCACCACAGCGGTGAAATCCGTCTGATGCACATCTTCATAATAGAGTTTGCGGGTTCCCAGGGAGTTCATTTGAGCATTTTCGATACGATCCATAGATGCCTGTCCAATCTGTTGTATGAAAACAACGTTTTGTGATAATTGAAAAATAGAAAATACATATCTATTCTATATCAGACCCGGTGGAAAAAGCAATGGAAATTGTAAGCTTTTACACAGCTTTGTCAGATTCTCCAAGGAGTATCGGGATTGCGGAGAGGTTTTTTGTAGGTTTTTACGCAGACAGGGTCTATTGCGACGCATTTTTTTTTATGATATAATAAATCGATTAAGCAGTAGAGAAACACACTGGAAATACAAACGTCGCAAAAAGCGGCAGAATGTGAGGAAAGAATGAAGGCATTTTTGATTTTGGAAGATGGAACGGTGTTCGAAGGAACGCACATCGGTGCAGACAAAGAGATCATCAGTGAAATCGTATTTAACACATCCATGGCCGGATATCTGGAGGTCCTGACGGATCCGTCCTATGCAGGACAGGCTGTATGCATGACTTACCCCCTGATCGGTAACTATGGCATATGCAGGGATGACTGCGAGTCGGAGAAACCCTGGCCGGATGGATTCATCGTCAGAGAGCTTTCACGTATTCCCAGCAACTTCCGCTGTGACTGCACAATACAGGAATACTTAGAGGAGAACGGCGTGCCCGGTATCGCCGGTATCGATACCCGTGCGCTGACCAAGATCCTGCGTGAGAAGGGTACCATGAATGGCATGATCACCACTAACGAAGCCTATGACCTGAACGAAGTACTTCCGAAGCTGAAGGAGTATACCACAGGCAAGGTCGTGGAAAAGGTGACCTGCAGGGAAAAATATGTGGTAGCGCCCACCACGGAGCTGGCACAGAACGGACCTCTTTCCGGAGCAGCGCGTTTTGATAAAGAAGCTTATGAAAAAGGTGTCAGAGAGCCTAAGCCGGCACTGGTAACGGAGCTGTCCGGACAGGGACTGAAGGTAGCACTGTTAGACCTGGGAGCCAAGAGAAATATCGCCAGATCCCTGGCAGAGAGAGGCTGTGAGGTGACCGTATACCCCGCAGGAACTCCAGCACAGGAGATCATTGATGATAATCCCGACGGTATCATGTTAAGTAACGGACCGGGAGACCCCAAGGAGTGTACCGGTGTGATCGCCGAGATCAAAAAGTTATACGATACCGAGATCCCTATTTTCGCAATCTGTCTGGGACATCAGCTGATGGCTCTGGCTACCGGCGCAGATACCCATAAAATGAAATACGGACACAGAGGAGGCAACCATCCGGTAAAGGATCTGATGACCGGAAGAGTATATATTTCCTCTCAGAACCACGGCTATGTGGTAGATACCGATAAGCTGGATCCGTCCGTAGCGGTTCCCGCATTCATCAATGTCAACGACGGTACCAACGAGGGTCTGTCCTACACCGGCAAGAATATTTTCACCGTACAGTTCCATCCGGAAGCATGTCCGGGACCCCAGGACTCCGGTTACCTGTTTGACCGGTTCATTCATATGATGAGAGGAGAGAACTAAGATGCCCAAGAATCCTAATGTAAAACGAGTAATGGTAATCGGCTCCGGTCCTATTGTCATCGGACAGGCAGCGGAATTCGACTATGCAGGTACCCAGGCCTGCCGTTCCCTGAAGGAAGAGGGAGTAGAGGTAATCCTGGTGAACTCCAATCCTGCGACCATCATGACCGATAAAGATATCGCAGATAAGGTATATATTGAGCCCTTGAACGTAAAGGTTCTGGAGCAGATCATTGAAAAGGAAAAGCCCGACAGCATTCTCCCCACACTGGGAGGACAGGCTGGTCTGAACCTCGGCATGGAGTTGGAGGAATCCGGTTTCCTGGCAGCTCACAATGTAAAGCTGTTAGGTACTACCGCAGCTACCATTCGTAATGCGGAAGGTCGTCAGGAGTTCAAGGATCTGATGGAGCGTATCGGCGAACCCTGTGCAGCATCCAAGGTCGTTGAGAACGTGGAAGACGGTGTGGAATTCACCAACACCATCGGCTATCCTGTTGTACTGCGTCCTGCTTATACCCTGGGCGGTTCCGGCGGCGGTATTGCACACAATCAGGTAGAACTGGAAGAGATCCTGGAGAACGGTTTACGTCTGTCCCGTGTAGGACAGGTACTGGTAGAGCGTTGTATCGCGGGCTGGAAAGAGATTGAGTACGAAGTAATGCGTGACAGCGTAGGCAACTGCATCACCGTATGTAATATGGAGAACATCGATCCCGTCGGCGTGCATACCGGAGACAGTATCGTAGTAGCGCCTTCCCAGACCCTGAGCGACAAGGAGTACCAGATGTTACGTACTTCCGCTCTGAAGATCATCAACGAACTGCAGATCACCGGTGGATGTAACGTACAGTTTGCACTGCATCCCACCAGCTTTGAATATTGTGTTATCGAGGTGAATCCCCGTGTCAGCCGTTCTTCCGCACTGGCAAGTAAGGCGACCGGTTACCCCATTGCAAAGGTAGCAGCGAAGATCGCACTGGGCTTTACTCTGGATGAGATCAAAAATGCCATTACCCACAAGACCTATGCCAGCTTCGAGCCGACACTGGACTACTGTGTAGTAAAGATCCCCAGACTGCCTTTCGATAAATTTATCACTGCAAAACGTACTCTGACCACACAGATGAAGGCAACCGGTGAGGTTATGAGTATCTGCAATAACTTCGAGGGAGCACTGATGAAGGCCATCCGTTCCCTGGAGCAGCATGTGGACTGCCTGCGCAGCTATGATTTCAGCACTTTGTCTGTGGAGGAACTGTTAGAGCGTCTGAAGATCGTGGATGACCAGAGAATCTATGTGATCGCTGAAGCAATCCGTAAGGGTATCAGTTATGAACAGATCCACGACATTACAAAGATCGACCTGTGGTTCATTGACAAGATCGCCATTCTGACCGAGATGGAGCATGCACTGGAGACACAGCCTCTGACAGTGGAACTGCTGAAGGAAGCCAAGAGAATTGAGTTCCCGGATAACGTCATCGCAAGACTGACCGGCAAGACCGAGGAAGAGATCAAGAAGATGCGTTATGACAACGGCATTAAGGCTGTTTATAAGATGGTAGACACCTGTGCCGCAGAGTTTGCAGCTTCCACTCCTTATTATTACTCCGTATTCGGCGGCGAGTGCGAAGCCAAGGAGACCACCGGACGCAAGAAAGTCCTGGTACTGGGCTCCGGTCCTATCCGTATCGGACAGGGTATCGAGTTCGACTATTGTTCCGTACATGCTACCTGGGCATTTTCCAAGGCAGGCTATGAGACCATTATCATCAACAACAACCCGGAGACTGTAAGTACCGACTTCGATATTGCGGACAAGCTGTATTTCGAGCCTTTGACTCCGGAAGATGTGGAATCTATCGTAAATATTGAGCATCCCGATGGTGCTGTGGTACAGTTCGGCGGACAGACCGCTATCAAGCTGACTGAGAGCCTGATGAAGATGGGCGTGCCTATCTTAGGTACCAAGGCGGAGGATGTAGATGCCGCTGAGGATAGAGAACTGTTCGACAAGATTCTGGAAGAGACCGAGATCCCCCGTGCAGCCGGCGGTACCGTATACACCGCAGAGGAAGCTAAGGCGGTGGCCAACAGACTGGGCTATCCCGTACTGGTACGTCCTTCCTATGTATTGGGCGGACAGGGCATGCAGATCGCTATCTCCGATGAAGAGATCGAAGAATTCATGGAGATCATCAATCGTATCGCACAGGATCACCCGATCCTGGTAGATAAGTATTTACAGGGTAAGGAGATCGAGGTCGATGCTGTATGCGATGGTATCGATATCCTGATCCCCGGTATCATGGAGCATATCGAAAGGACCGGTATCCACTCCGGAGACAGTATCTCCGTATACCCGGCTCCGACCATTGATAAAGTAGTAAAAGAGAAGATCGCAGAGTACACCAGAAGACTGGCAAAGGCACTGCATGTCAAGGGACTGATCAATATCCAGTTCATTGCCATCGGTGAGGAAGTATATGTCATTGAGGTTAACCCCCGCTCTTCCCGTACCGTACCTTATATCAGTAAGGTAACCGGCATTCCTATCGTGGATCTGGCTACCGAAGTGATCATCGGCAAGACCATCCGTGAGCTTGGCTACGAGCCCGGTTTACAGCCTGAGGCAGAGTATTTTGCCATCAAGATGCCTGTGTTCTCCTTCGAGAAGATCCGTGGTGCCGAGATCAGCTTAGGACCGGAGATGAAGTCTACCGGTGAGTGTCTGGGTATCGCCAAGACCTTCAATGAGGCTCTGTACAAGGCATTCCTGGGAGCAGGTGTGGAACTGCCAAAGTACAAGAACATGATCATCACCGTAAAGGATGCGGATAAGGGTGAAGCCATTGAAGTCGGAAGACGCTTCGAAAAGCTGGGATACACCATTTATGCTACCAGAAGTACCGCAGCTGCTCTGAATGAAGCAGGTGTGAAGGCGAGAAAGGTCAACAAGATCTCTCAGGAATCCCCGACCGTGATGGATCTGATCCTGGGACACAAGATCGACCTTGTCATCGATACCCCTACCCAGGGTCGCGACAAGACCAGAGACGGCTTCCTGATCCGTCGTACCGCTATCGAGACCGGTATCTACTGCATCACCGCAATGGACACCGCCAATGCTCTCGTGACCAGCATGGAGCATATGAACGATTGCAAGGAACTGACACTGGTGGATATTGCACAGCTGTAAAAATATTAAATTAAAATGCATCAGAACAGTGGAACTGCGAAAGTGGCTCCACTGTTTATGTTTATGACAAAAAATGCGGACGTAAAATAAAATCTGTGAGAAAAGCATATAATAGGCGTATGGTAAATATTGTATGATCGCAAGCCTGTATCCCGCAGGCGGATTGGAGTCTCATGTTAGAAGAACATTATCCTTTTGTCGCACAGCCCCTGCCCTACGAATATGATGCCCTGCTTCCGGTACTGGATGAGGAGACACTGCATTTTCACCATGATAAGCATTATCAGACCTATGTGGACAAGCTGAATGCAATTCTCGCGGATTATCCTCAGTTACAGCAAATGACCTTGACGGAACTGCTTACTTCGGAGGATAATAAACTTGCATCCTTGCAGGAGGAAGCCCGGGAAAGTATTCACAATAACGGTGGCGGCGTATACAACCATCAGCTGTATTTTGACAGCATGCGAAGCCCTGTGGGGCAGGAACCCTGCGGAACATTGGAAGAGGCCCTGATCCGGGATTACGGATCGGTGAGACAATGGAAAGAGCAGATGACCCAGGCAGCCATAGGAGTCTTTGGTTCCGGATGGGCGTGGCTTGTAAGTGATCAGGACGGTACCCTTATGATCCTGACCACAGCGAACCAGGATGTGCCGGATCTGAGATTGTATACACCGATATTGCTGATAGATATGTGGGAACATGCCTATTATTTACAGTACCGGAACCGCAGACCGGATTATGTGCAAGGGTGGCATAAGCTCATCCACTGGAAAAAAGCGGAAAAGCGATATGAACAGGTGCTTTGCAGGCTGGAAAGAGGAAATGAAAATGGAGAACAGACCAATGATAAAAAAACAACAGGTAGAGACCGTCTATGACAGCAGATTCATCAAGGTATTTGATCTGCAATATGAGCCCGGAAAACATTATTTTGATGCCACCAGAAGAGTAAAAGATAATCTTGCGGCGGTAAAAAGCGACGAAGAATTCAAACAGATGCTGCCGGATGCGGTAAGCTGTGTTGTGATTCTGAAGATCAAGGGACAGGAGCCGAGACTCTGCTTAAGTCGTGAGTACCGCTACCCGGCAGGGCAGTTCCTGCTAAGCGTTCCGGCAGGACTGTTAGATCCGGAGGATGCGGCACAGGAAAATCCGGTGTTTCATGCAGCCATCCGGGAATTGCGGGAAGAGACCGGCATCACACTGGAAGAAAGTGACAGTATCCGTCTGGTGAATCCCCTGGTATTCAGCACCCCCGGTATGACGGATGAAAGCAATGCACTGGTGCAGATCACGCTGAACCGTGAGGAGGTGCCGAAGGTAAGCCAGGAAGGTGCCGTAGGTACGGAATGCTTTGACGGCTTTTTATTACTGAACAGAGAAGAAGCACAGAAAATCCTAAAAGACGGCGTGGATGATCAGGGACTTTTCTATCCCTTATATACCTGGGCGGCACTGATGTGCTTTGTGACGGGAATGTGGGAATAAGGGAGCCTATCCCCGGAGCGTTATCACCGTGTGGAAGGTCAGAGTAGCATCGTTATAGTACATTTGGATATCCCCGTGGTATTTTGCGCAGATCTTGCGGATGCTTTTCAGCCCGAAGCCGTGAGAACGCTTATCCGCTTTGGTAGTGGCTGGATCTGCCGCATCATTTTTAAAAGGGTTTACGCGGCAGGAATTGACCACTGTGATCAGAACAAAAGGTGTATTTTCCCGCTTGCAGCCATTGACTTCGATATAAGCGTCGGGAACTTTCCCGGCAGCTTCCATGGCATTATCCAGCAAATTGCAAAAAAGAGAAGTAAGGTCACTGTCCGGCAGAAAATGCAGTACACCACTGCGGATGTCAGCGGTAAAACTGATTCCCTGTTCAGTACACTGCCGCCTGTACCTTGCCATAATGGCGTTCAGAAGTTCGTTGTCGCAGATGCGGGCGGACTCTTTGAAATCCGAAGAGAGAAGCAGTTGGTTAATATAGGCGTTGACTTTGTCCGGGGCATTCTGCTCGTTCAGAGATGCAATGGATTGCAAATGCTTCTTAATATCATGAATGAGAATTGCCTGGTTTTCGCTCTGCGAAAGCAGCATTTTATAATATTCCGTAAAATCTGTTTCCTTCTGCAGTAACAGCTGCATCTCCGTATATTTCCGATTTTTTTCCCGATTGTACTGATTGATTCCAAATACCAGCAGATTCATAAGCAATAGGAAAAAGGCACTGAGAGAGATCATCCGGTTCGTCCCGGGAGTCAATGTATACTGATCACCCATTCCCACAAAAGTAAGCATGATGAATACCGATGTGACGGGAATGATCATCAGCAGCAAAACAGAACTATCGTAAGGATCCGCTGTTTTCTGCAGACTTTTGAACAAATGCGTAAGCAGATAAATGACTGCAAAAAAGGAGATCTTGCTGCACAGGATAAAAAGAATCGTATTGTGAAGCGAATCCATCTGCATATAAAAATGGGGAGCGTTCCGGGCGATGATACTATATACGATCAGCTCACACATCCCCATGACGGCAGCCAGCAATGTGGAATGGAAGGCAGCTGTGTACCATTTGACATCGTATTGTGTGACCAGAAACAGAAAATTAGCCAACAAATATAAAAGCATATTCAGCCATTTGATATTAAAAAAGGCTGTGGCACACAGGCAGATATACAAAAGGCTCAGCACGATAAGCCTGCCGGACAGGGAACGTTTCGGAGAAAATAGCCGGCTGGCATATTGCAGGAGAATGATGGCTTCCACCAGAAATGCAAAAATAATAGAAAAAACACTTTCCATAAATTACCTCGTACTTTCCAGATAGAGAAGATAGGCTTCCTTAAAGGCGCTGTATTTCCGTTTCGTCAGATAAGCGTCAAACTGATTGTTTGCCAGATGCACCAGCATACGGTCGAAGTCGGTAATGTGCTCATAGTTGACAATAAAGCTCCGGTGCGTCTGAAAAAAGCGGTTGGAAGGCAGCAGCTCCAGCCAGTATGGCATGGTATGGATGGATTCAAAGTCCTGCGTCGTGGTGTGGACGATCACTTTTTTCCCCTGTGCCTCCACCATAATGATAGAAGAGACCGGAAGAACGTGTACGCCCTGCCTGGTCTCAATAGGCACCTTCACCAGTCTGGAATGATACAGATCCAGAGCGTCCTTCAGATTCCGGAACAGACGCTGCCTGTCTATGGGCTTGGACAGATAACGGAATACATGGAACCGCATGGCTTCATCCAGATATTCGGAATAAGAAGTAATAATAAAAATGATAATATCTTTCTCTTTCTTTTTCAGTTCATTTCCTACATAGATTCCGTCAAGCCCCGGCATCTCGATATCGAGAAAAAGGATATCCTTGTCTCCCGGATCCGCAAGTAGGGACTCCCCGTCTGAAAAGCAGACGATCTCCGGACATCTCAGGTGCAGATGACTGAAATAGCTTTTCAGATATTTTTGCAGTTTTTCTACGATCAGTAAATCGTCATCGCAAATAAGAATACGCATCTTACACACTCCATTTTGATATTAATTTGATTATATAATAAGAAAAACCAAAATAGAATGTCGTTTTCGCCCATTTTCGACTTAGTTTGTGCTTTTCGGTTCCCGGAGGATGTTTCGTTTTTTAAAATATGCTATTCTAAAAATGTAAATAAAAATGTAAATATTTATCGTATTTGTAACAAATAGCGTAAGATCCTTCGTTATGGTTAACAAAGGGGAGGGTTGCCGCTTACTCAATTGCTTTTCCAATTGCTCAATTGTATAATGATATTATTATCAAGTACAATTAAGGAGCAAAAACATCATGCAGAAAGAGAACCTGCATATCAGCAGATAGGCACAAGATATATCGATGATCCGGACTGGGGATATACATTCCTGAATGTAGAATGAAAGGAGCAGCTATGAAGAAAATTTTTTCAAATTACTACAAAATTATTTTGTCTGTTGTGATCCTGATTGTCCTGGTGGCACTAAAGGAGGATTACAAAACTTCTTTTGACGAAATGAGCGGAGTTCGGACGGTGGTACGTATGCTGCTCTATACGGCATGGGGGTTCCTGCTGGCGACAAGGACCAGACGGGACAAAGCAAAAGGTGCGGAATATGTTGCTTTTGGCGTTACCTGTGTGGCAGCGCTTAATCTGTTAATCCCCATCTGGAGCTTCCAGATAGCGTTTTATGCTTTTGTCGCAGGTGTTCCGGGACTCTTTTTTATGGTATTTATTCTGACCGGAATATTAGGAGGTTACTTATGGGGACCGGTTGATAAAACGGACCGTAAATAGTGCCGGATATATCAGGAGCATTGATCTGATGGCAGAAGATATTGCCCAGGGTGTAAAGATAGCAACAGCAGAGTAGAATGGCGGAGGTGCTTATGGGTAAAAAATGGATTGTGGGTCTGATGATTTTAGCAGCATTATGGGCAATGGCCGGTTGTGGAAAGCAGGAGATGATCCGCTGCGAATACACAAATGAGGCAGCAGGATTTACCTTAAGCATAGACAGACCGGTAGAATGGACAGCGAAGCTTCAGGAAGGGTGGCCTGCGACCGAGATAGAGGAAGCCAGCCCGGACGAAGGAATCCGGCTTTTTCCGGATGACAGCCAGGAGAGCAGCATCTATTTTTGCAACAGCTTTTCTCCCTATTATGCAGGGGATGAAAATGATCTGGAGACCGTGGAAGTGAATGAGGAACTTACAGCACTTCATGGAATCGAAACAAGCGGTGAAGGGATAAGCGAATCCTATGTTTTTAAGGGGGATTTCATCGGTCAGGGATTCTATAACATTACCATCTCTATGTCACAAAAGGATTATAAAAAATATAAAAAGATTATCTCACAGATGGTTGCCAGCTGCCAGATCCGTGAATGGGAGCCGGAGAATGCAACGGTATCGGAAAGCATTGAAAATGTAGAAAAATACAGCAAATAATGATTTGATGATTCGAGGAACGCTGTTAGACAGAACGATAAGAAAAGAAGATACGGATAACAAATACAAAATCGTAGATGAAGTCGAACTGTATTAGTGATCGATTTGAAAAATAAATATTGACATATATAGATAGCCGATATATATTATAGACAACGATATATATCGGCTATCTATATAAGGAGGACAAAAAATGGCTGTGGACAAATCACTGATGTCGGGAAGTATGACGATGCTTTTGCTCAGATTACTGGCGGAGAAGGATATGTACGGATACGAGATGATCGATACACTGCGGAAAAAATCCTGTAACGTGTTCGAGTTAAAAGCAGGTACGCTGTATCCGCTGTTGCATGGGCTGGAAGCGAAGGGCCTGCTTACGGTATATGAGCAGGAATATGCAGGCAAGACGAGGAAGTATTACAGTATTACGAAAGAAGGCAGAAAATTACTGGAAACCAAAAAAGCGGAGTGGATGGAATATCAGTCTGCTGTGACCAGCGTTCTGGCAATGGGGGTATAAGGATGGAAACATATTTGGAAAAACTGTTGTCACAGATCCGTTGTAAAAAAGCCAGACCCTATATCGCCGAGGAGATAAGAGACCATATAGAATGCCAGATTGAGGACAATCTTTCCGATGGAATGAGCTATGAGGAAGCAGAGAAAAATGCGGTTACGGACATGGGAGATCCGGTAGAAGTGGGGATCTCGCTGGACAGGATCCACAAGCCTAAGATTGCATGGAAGTTACTTGTGATCGTAGGAATTTTAAGCCTGCTGGGCATTCTGATACAGCAATCCATTCTCAGACAACCCGGTTATCAGGAGCTGGAAACATGGAGACAGGAAGTGTACCGCTATACTACGGAGGGGTTTGGCTCAGCCGTTGCTATTGGATTCCTCCTCATGTGTGTGATCTACTTCCTAGATTATACCGTAATTGCAAAGTACTCCAGGTTCATCGGAGGAGCTATTCTGATTCTGGGAGGGCTGCGGGTGGCAGGCTTCGGTGGTCTGGATGTCAACGGAATCGGCAACTGGATCGGATTTGGAAGGCTCCGGGTGGCGGTTACTTCCCTGATGATGTTCTATGTGCCGATTTACGGCGCTATCCTATATAAATACAGGGACGGTGGTGTATCCGCACTGTGCAGGGCGATCCTGTGGCTGATTCTTCCTGTATTTATTACATCCCGAATCCCCAGCCTCGGTGTGGCTGTCATCATGATGGTCAGTATGCTGATAGAACTTACGGTGGCTGTCTGGAAGGGGTGGTTTCAACTGCCTGTGAAAAAGACGATTATCGGCATGTGGCTGCTTTTTACGGCAGGGCCGGTCCTGGTATTGACTGCAATGTATGCACTTCACATGTTGGAAGCCTATCAGGAAGCCAGGATCCGCTCCTATTTATCCCATTCCGGAGATGCCAATTACATGACGGCCATGCTTCATAAATTTAATGAAAATATTTTACTTTGGGGCAACAGTGGAAAAGATGTGGTGGGAGGTTTGCCGGAATTCAATCAGGATTACATTTTCTCTTATATTCTGAACAGTTACGGACTGCTGGCCGGAATCTTTGTAGCCGCGATCCTGGCAGCACTGGTATTGTTTATGTTCGGAGCTGCGGCCCGACAGAAAAATGAACTAGGCATGGTGATGGGATTCGGATGCGGAATGATCATTTTATTAAATATTTCTCTGAACTTTGCGGGAATGTTGGGATGGATCCCGCTGACATCGACCTTCCTGCCGTTCTTATCTGTTGGCAGAAATAATATTTTACTGTGCTACGCACTGGTGGGAATTATCCTGAGTATTTACAGATACAAAGATGTATATCCAAAAAAGTTCAAGGCGTCACAGGTATCGTTACAGAAGACCATTACTTTGAATCTGAATATGTAACATGGTAATAAAAGTAATGCAAATAAAAAGTCCATGAGCAGGAAAACTGTCCATGGACTTTTATATATCGTGAGCAGAACTCACTCAATGCATTTCGCAAGTTTACGAGGGCAATACCGACAAAATCAGTATCTCCACACTCATCATATCATTCATCCGCCCGGATTTTACGGCTTCTTCAGTCTCCACGCACTGCTTTACCGCATTTTTCAGCACGGAAGTCTTGAAATGGGACGCCTGTGCCACATATTTTCCGGCAGCAAAGGGCGGTACGCCGATCTTGGAGGCAATGGTCTTATTGTCGTGGCCTCTGTTTTTTAATTCCTTGGTCTGGAGCAGCAGATTACACTGCCTGGCGATCAGGAACAGTACGCGCATGGGCGGCTCCTTTAATGCCAGCAGATCATAATAGAGCTGTAAGGCTTTCTGCGGCTGTTTTTCCGCAATGGCATTTACCATATCGAAGATATGGTTGGTGATACGGGTGGTGCAGACAGCCTCCACATCCTCTGCGGTGACCACATCCCGGTCCAGACAATAGCAGATTAGCTTCTCCAGCTCCATCTGGATATTTTCCATATCGGTGCCGGTCTTGGAGAGCAGGAGCTGCGCGGTGTTTTCGGAGATCTTTTTCCCTTCTTTGCCCAGAATACCGGCAATCCAACGTTTCAGTGTATTTTCATCCTGTACTGTGAACTCTGCCACATATCCCTTGGACTGCACGGCTTTGTAGAGCTTGCTGCGCTTATCCACTTCACTTTCCGTGAAAATGAAAAAGGTGGTATCATTGGGACTTGCCAGGTATTCCGCCAGCTTTTCTCCACCGGCTTTGAAGAGTCCGGTGTCCTTGAAGAACATGACACGGCGCTCTGCCAGAAAAGGCAGCGTTTCTGCCAGATCGATGACCTGTCCCAAGGAGAAATCCTTTCCCTGATAGAAATGGGTGTTCATCTCGTCGCCGTCCTGACACAATGCCTTACGCAGACGGGTCGTGTACTGGTTCTTCAGATAACGTTCCTCTCCGTAGAGCAGGTAGATCTGTTTGAAATTGCCGGTTTTGATGTCTTCATTGATCCGCTGCATAAATAGTATTCCTTCTATGTCTTACTGTATTTTCCTGAAAAGAGTATACCCCATTTCCTATTGAGGTTTCAAGGGGTGTATGCTATTATGGAACAAAACAGTTCGACCATGAACATATACGAGAGACACAATCATGCTTGCATGATTTTGCGAACAGCGCGGTTCGACCATCATACCATAAGAGGAAGGAAGAGAAAAATGAGCAGGAAAAGCGGATTCATGCAGGAATTTAAAAAGTTTATTCTGAGGGGAAATGTAATGGATATGGCAGTCGGCGTGATCGTCGGCGGCGCATTTACCGCTATTGTTACTTCTCTGAATCAGGACATCCTTACTCCGGTTCTGGCAATCTTCGGAGGCACTGATTTTTCTAATTTATATATGAAGCTGGGAAGCGGTGACACCGCACCGGTGTTGATGTACGGTAATTTTATCACAGCGGTCATCAATTTCCTGATCACAGCATTTGTGATCTTCTGCCTGGTAAAATTCATCAACAAGCTGGGAGACACCCTGCACCACAAAGAGGAGACTCCGGCAGCACCTACGACGAAGAAATGCCCGTTCTGTAAGAGTGAGATCGCCATTGATGCTACGAGATGTCCTCATTGCACATCCAAACTGGACGAGCAGTAAAGTAATAGAGCAGTAAGGATCGAAACAGACCGTGGAGGAAAGCATGGGTAAAACACATAAGAAAATAGTGATGGCAGGAGTCTGTTGTCTGATGATAAGCATGCTGACAGGCTGCGGAAATGATACTACGAAAATCACTGAAGGGATGCAGCTGGTGGAAACACTGGATTATCAGGGTGCATTGACAGCCTTTGACGAAGCGGAAGCACAGAAAGAGAACAGCCGTCTTATTGCAAGAGGCCGGGGGATTGCCAGCATGGGGCTTACAGAATATGATCAGGCAGTGCAGTATTTTACAGAGGCGTTGGAGCTTAGTGACGGCTGGGTGCAGAACGTAGACTACGATATGAACTATTATCTCGCAGCCGCTTACCGGAAGAACGGGCAGCCTGCGGAGGCGAAAAAGGTATATGATGCCATTCTGGGACTGAAGCCGGAGGAGAAGGACGCCTATTTTCTGCGGGGATCGGCGGAACTGGAACTGGGAGATTACGAGAGTGCCAAGGCGGATTTCGACCAGGCAATCTCTATGGATCCGAAAAATTACGACCGGCTGATCGAGATCTACGAAGCCCTGGCAGACTACGGATATCGGGAAGTCGGGCAGGAGTATCTGCAAAATGTACTGGATACGGCAAAACAGCTGGATGCCTATGACAGCGGTCGTATTTACTATTACCTGGGAGATTATCAGAAAGCCTATCTGGCACTGGAAGAAGCCAAGGGTAAGGGTGGAGTGGACAGTTATCTCTACCTGGGGAAAGCTTATGCTGCCACCGGAGATTATAATTATGCATCCAGTGTATACAGCAATTACCTGTCCAAGCAGGGACCGGATGCGGAGATCTATAATCAGCTGGGATTATGTGAGTTGGCGAAAAAGGACTACCAGAAGGCGTTGGAAGCATTTCAGGCAGGAAAGCAGATCGAAGGGAACAGCCTGATGCAGACCTTGTCCTTCAACGAGATCGTAGCATACGAATATCTGCAGGATTATCAGAAAGCGGCAGTGCTGTTAAATGCCTACTTACAAAATTACCCGGACGACCAGGCGGCCATCCGGGAACAGCAGTTTTTATCTACGAGGTAGAGGAGCAATCCTCTGCCTTTTGTCGTAATTGCAGGAGTTCGATATAATCCAAAAAGGATGCCGTGTTCTGGCGACTGAAATGCTGTATGATGTCTACCAGCTCAGCCACGGTCATGCCGGGAGCATACTCTTCATTCAGGGTATCCAGACTATAACGATAGGAAGTACGCCCCAACAGATAATCAACGGTCACTCCGAAATAATCAGCCAGCTGCAGTAATGCTTCCTGATCCGGGAAGTGAATATTGTTCTCATAATTAGAGACGGTGCCAACGGATACTTTTAATATGGCAGCCAGTTCCTTCTGATAGATGCCCCGTTCTTCCCGCAGGGATGTAAGGATCTCACCGAAACTCCTCATATTGCCTCTCATTCTGCCGCAGATGCAGCACTATTTAAATGTTTTCTTTTAAGATTTGATGAAGTCTATTTTACTATATTTTAGTTTTAAAGGAATGACATTTTAGAAATAGATGAAAAATGTATAAAAGAAAGTCTGAAATTAATCTTACCTAAAAACAAAGGGATATACATGGAAAATCCTTTTGGAGACTCTTTGAGAAATCCTCTCATTTATAACTATTGCTATTTCGGAGAATACCCGATATAATAATTAAACAGTTAGGTGCAACTAACTATTGAGTGAATCATGTGAAACTCCTCAGAGGAAACGGAACTGCTGAATCCGTGGACTGCCGGGAGGGGATCTCCTGGGAGGAGTTTTTCAGCCCTTATAGGGGATTTACGAAGGAGAAGGTTTGGGAATAAAAGTTAGAATAGAGGATAAAGGAGAAGAACGAAATGAACTATTTAGAGATTGAAAAAGTAATCGGAAGAGAAATTCTGGATTCCAGAGGAAATCCTACCGTAGAAGCGGAGGTGGTTCTGGTAGATGGTACGATCGGTCGTGGTATGGCTCCCAGCGGAGCATCCACAGGTGAATTCGAGGCACTGGAACTGAGAGATGGCGATAAGAGCAGATATCTGGGCAAGGGTGTGCAGAAGGCTGTTGAAAATATCAACACTGTGATCAATGAGACCTTGCAGGGAATGGATGCTTCCGATATTTACGCCATTGATAAGGCAATGATCGATGCAGACGGAACCAAGGATAAGTCCAGACTGGGAGCCAATGCAATTCTGGCAGTATCCATTGCCAGCGCAAGAGCAGCAGCGATTTCCCTGGATATTCCCTTGTACCGCTTCCTGGGAGGCATCTCCGGCAACAGACTTCCGGTTCCCATGATGAACATTATCAACGGTGGCTGTCATGCACTGTCCTCCGGACTGGATGTACAGGAATTCATGATCATGCCCGTAGGCGCTCCATCCTTCAAGGAATGCTTAAGATGGTGCGCTGAAGTATTCCATGCACTGGCTTCTATCTTAAAGGAAAGAGGACTGGCTACTTCCGTAGGAGACGAGGGTGGTTTCGCACCGGCATTAAAGTCTGACGAAGAAGCTATCGAGACGATTTTAGAGGCAGTGAAGAAAGCAGGCTATGAGCCCGGCAAGGACTTCAAGATCGCAATGGATGCCGCTTCCAGCGAATGGAAGACCGGCAAGGTGGGCGAATACAAGCTGCCCAAGGCAGGTACCGTATTTACCTCCGAAGAACTGATCGCACACTGGAAGAAACTGGTGGAGAAATACCCCATCATTTCGATAGAAGATGCACTGGATGAGGAAGACTGGGAAGGCTGGAAGAAGCTGACCGCAGAACTGGGCGATAAGGTACAGCTGGTCGGTGATGACCTCTTCGTAACCAATACCGAGAGACTGGCAAAGGGAATCTCCCTGGGCTGTGGTAACTCCATCCTCATCAAGCTGAACCAGATCGGATCCGTATCCGAGACTCTGGAAGCTATCAAGATGGCACACAAGGCCGGCTATACCGCTATCTCCTCTCATCGTTCCGGTGAGACCGAGGACACCACCATTGCTGACCTGGCAGTGGCACTGAACACCTGTCAGATCAAGACCGGTGCTCCCAGTAGAACCGAGCGTGTGGCAAAATACAACCAGTTGCTCCGTATTGAGGAAGAGCTGGGTGCAGCAGCCGTATATCCCGGCATGGGCGCATTCAACGTTCAGAATTAATCAGCTTTTATCCAAAACTATTTTGGTTTCTCTTTTTCTCTTCAGGGACTGTTCGAAAGGACAGTCCCGTTTGCGTTTTCATTTTTCTTTTTTTAAAACCTTGCAACATTTTTCCTCCCATCTGTATCTAAGATAGAACGGCAAAGAAAACGGCGTAAGATCCCGGAGACCGCCGGAAGAAGCCGTGGAAGAAAAAATGCATTATTTCATATTGACTTTTCCGGAATCTATGTGATAAAATCTCACCGTTGCAAAAATAGTAAAACAGCATAAAGACTTTAGGTAAGAATTGGAAACGACACATGTGTGCACTGCTCACTGATTAACGAACAACACACATGTGTCTTTTTGCGCTCATTTTTAGAAAAGGAGGGCATCCAATTATGCCGAAAACAAAATTACAGAACATTATTTTCACCCTGATCATGGCGTTCGTTATGGTGTACGCCATGGTCTGTTACAACATCGCACTGGACAAGGGAGGAATGACCAACGAGATCTTCCTGTTAGCGTTCTACGAGATTCCCATTATGTGGCCCGTCGCCTGTATTCTGGAATACTTTGTCGTAGAAAAGCTGTCCCGAAAGCTGGCATTCCGCATGGTATCTCCGGAGGATAAGCCTATTTTTATCACACTGGCGATCTCTTCCATGATCGTATGCGTGATGTGCCCGGTGATGAGTTTTATTGCCACCTGCCTCTTCATGCATCCCGGCAGCCAGATCATCGCCCTGTGGCTGCAGAAGACCGTCCAGAACTTCCCCATGGCGCTGTGCTGGCAGATCTTTTTCGCCGGTCCCGGAGTGCGGAATGCCTTTGGGTTTGTTGTCGGGAAAAATAGCAAAAAACAAGAAAAATGAGAAACAGTGTAAGGAACAAAACCGATTATTAAGACTTGACTTTTTTTTACACAG
>ERZ773225.2158-NODE-2158-length-20743-cov-3.048241_pt1 | contig 20743 bp, 21 predicted proteins | sample MGYA00580993_ERZ773225 | MGnify/ENA primary metagenome ERZ773225 (study PRJEB29015, sample SAMEA2737748) | human gut metagenome | biome: human gut; feature: human-associated habitat; material: faeces | place: China | collected 2012 ...
CCGCCCGTCTGAAGCATCTGGGTGTGGAAGACGTGACGTTCAAAATCTTCGATATCAATGAACCGTTAACTAAAATTAACCACGGTCACATCGGCTAGTATTTTGCCTTAGACGCCCCGCCCGGGGCGTTTCTTCACTCTCCTGCCTTCCCCTCTTCGTTCCTACCCAGGTTAGCGATTTACGTTAGCCACATTTGCAATAGTTCACAAAATCATCACCCGCGAAAATTATCTCTAGCCGAAAGTGGCATATAGGCGTATAAAATAATACAAATTGTATTATTTTATACAAAGTGAATCATTAGCTACAGGAGGTTTATTATGTCCGCGGACATTACACTGAACTCATCTGCTGGAAGCTTCCCGCCAGCAGGTCATTACTCGCACAGTACAACGGCTGGCGGTTTCGTCTTCATTTCTGGGCAATTGCCGGTCACTTTCGACGGCGAGAAAAAAGCGGATGCCTCTTTTGAAGATCAAACCCGGCTGGTGCTACAGAATATTGATGCTTGTCTGGCGGGTGCTGGAGTTTCCCGCCAGCATCTGGTGTCAGTTCGCGTCTATGTGACGGATATGAATCAGTGGCCGACGTTTAACAAAATCTATGGGGAGTGGATCGGTGATTTCCGTCCATCCCGTGCTGTAGCCGGTGTTGCGGAACTTCATTATGGTTTTGCGCTGGAAGTTGAAGCTATGGCGTTGGCCCCGCAAGCGTGACATTTAACAACATACAGGTGAACAACAATGACTGAAATGACACTGCCTGATTATAACGATGTTGCCGCTGCGGCAGCGCGCATCGCAGATTATGCTAACAAAACGCCGGTGATGACATCCCGAACGGTTAATGAAGAATTTGGCGCGGAAGTCTTCTTTAAGTGCGAAAACTTCCAGAGAATGGGCGCCTTCAAATTTCGCGGCGCTATGAATGCGCTACGCCAGTTCACACCACAACAACGTGCTGCGGGTGTCGTGACGTTTTCTTCCGGTAACCATGCGCAGGCCATTGCACTGTCGGCAAAATTATTGGGGATTCCAGCAACAATTATCATGCCGCATGATGCTCCGGTAGCTAAAGTTGCAGCAACAAAAGGCTATGGCGGAAAGGTGGTAACTTACGATCGCTATACTGAAGATCGTGAAAAAATTGGTCGGGACCTGGCAGAGAAACAGGGGTTAACGCTGATCCCCCCTTACGACCATCCGCACGTGATTGCAGGCCAGGGCACCGCCACAAAAGAGCTGATTGAAGAAGTGGGTCAGTTAGACGCCCTTTTCGTTTGTCTGGGCGGTGGCGGCCTGCTCTCAGGATCCGCTCTGGCGGCCAGACATCTGTCTCCTGACTGCATCGTCTATGGTGTCGAACCTGAAGCGGGTAACGATGGTCAACAGTCGTTTCGTAGCGGAAAAATTGTTCATATCGATACGCCCAAAACCATTGCTGACGGTGCTCAGACCCAACATCTCGGGAACTATACGTTTCAGATTATCCAGCAAAACGTGAACGATATTCTGACGGTTTCAGACGCTGAGTTAATCACCTCAATGAAATTTATCGCTGAACGCATGAAAATCGTCGTTGAGCCGACCGGGTGTCTGGGTTTTGCTGCGGCCAGAGCGCGCAAAGCTGAACTTCGCGGCAAGAAAGTCGGCATTATCATCAGCGGCGGAAACGTGGATATCAGCCGCTACAGTGAATTTCTGGCCAGATGATAAACAGGGTATCTGTCATGCAGATACCCTAATGTTACTGTCTGTACATTGCCGTCTGGAAAAACGATCCCAGGTCACTGTAAACTGCTCGCAATCATGGCAACAGGCATCACCGCAGGAGACTGGCATGCCAAAAACCGACAATAACTCGCTTCTCAGCCAAATTGATACTATCGCCAGGGGATTGAGTGAGACCTTCTCTCCGTTTTGCGAAGTGGTGGTTCATGACCTCAAAAATCCTGAACATGCCATTTTATCCATCCATAATAATCTGTCCGGACGTCAACCCGGCCAGCCAGCAACCGAGCTTGGCCTGGCGAGAATCGCATCGCCTGACTTTCCCAGCATCATTGCGAACTACAGTAATCAGTTTGCCGATGGTCGCCCGGTGAAAAGTACCTCAATTGGCATCAAGGATGAAGAAGGCAGATACGTAGCAGCTCTCTGTCTGAATGTAGATATGACGCTGTTTCGTGGTATGCAGAGTGCTCTTGCGCGTTTTACTGAAACCGAAAACTCCCCCATTAAGGAACATATCGATCCCGGCAGTAACGAAGTCATCCGCCAGCGTATTGATGACTTTGCCGCTAAACGCGCTACGACGGCCCGAGCCCTTAAACCTCAAGACCGTAAGCTGCTGATTCAACAATTACGCCAGGACGGTTTGCTGAACGTACGCAAATCTATGGATACGGTGGCACAGCATCTGGGCGTATCAAGGGCCACCGCCTACCTGTATGCCCGCCAGTCAGTTCAGGCGGGTGAATAAACGGGTTCAGTTGAACTGCACCAGCCGCAGCATAAAAAGTCTGATCTTGATTACCGACACGAAGCGCTCCCGCTATACTTTGGCCCGCTTCGTATCCGATATAGCCACCAACCAGTAAACAACGCCCCGCCGCTGGGAAAAATAAACCTTTATTTTCGTAGGTATTTATTGGCACTGAGTCAATAAATGATTTATTTTTGTACATACATAGTGAGATTACGTTTTCCTCAAATAACACCATCAGCATTGATTAAACATCATAATAAAACAAACAAAATCTAACCCATTGATTTAGAGGAATAAAAATAAAGCTGAATTTATTGCATCAATAATACCTATGCAATATATATAAATAGAGTGATATCTAAATTATAATTCTTTTACATCCGGCTGATTGGTGAGGTAAGAATGCGGTTAATCGTAATGTTAGTAAGCTTTGTGCTCACCACCCAGCTCTGGGCAGGTGAACTTCCCCAGCCTTCCGGTACAGTTCTTTTAACGCTGTCCGGTAATATTGAAAATACAAATGCAGACGGGAAAGCCGTTTTTGATACCGCCAGCCTTGAGAAGCTGGGCATGGTCAGTTTCCAGACCACCTCCCCCTGGTATAATGGACGCACTACTTTTACGGGTATTCCACTACAAAAGCTCATGGATTACGTCGGCGCGAGCGGCTCGGTTGTAAAGGTCACTGCGCTCAATGACTACACCACCGTAATCCCTCTCAGTGATTTCAAAAAATACAATGCCATCCTTGCGTTAAAAATCAACGGAAAATATATGCGCATCCGTGATAAAGGTCCTTTATTCATTGTGTACCCCTATGACAGCATGCCGGAACTGAATAATCAGATTTATTATTCAAGGTCTGCATGGCAGGTCAGTAGTATGGATATTGAGTAAGCGTTCAGAGGAACATCATGAACAGAATACTGGCTGGCATCATCTTTTTTCTTTTTATATCTACCGGATATATCTCTTTCCTCGTGCATGAACGGCAACAAGAGTTACAGAAACTGACTCATTACACCGATTCCTGGTCTGCTGCTCAGCTGGTATCACAATATTACCGATTCGAGTCATTGCTGGGTCTTTACACTATCGATGATACGATGAATCTCGATGATGTACGCATGCGCCTCGACATTATGCTCAGCCAGAGTGATTTAATAAAAGAAGGTGACCTGGGGCGCTACATAGAAAGCAATATAGCCCACCGTGAGCTGGCGGTAAAACTTGAAAACACCCTTAGTTTTCTGGATGTTAATCTAGAGAAAATGAACCGTTCAGCACTCCAGGCTTATCTGAAAAAAATGCATACTCTGGATGCGCCACTGGGTCGTCTTTCATCTGGTGCGTTAAACAAAGATGTTAACTCGATCAATAACGCCAACCAAAAAATTCAAACGCTGTACTATATTTACTCAGCAACCTCGGTGCTGCTGATAATACTGAGTGCGATTCTGGGAGTGCTCATTTTCTATCAAAACAGAAATATTCTGCGGGCGCACCTGCAGGTCAAGAGTCTTGCCGAAGAACTGCAGAAATCTAAAGAAAAGCTGCAAATCCAGAATGCTAAACTGGAATATGACGTCTACCATGACTCTCTTACCGAGATGAATAATCGTCAACTATTCTGGAGCGATTTAAATAAAACAATTGAGATAGCAGAAAAAAATCACGATTCTGTGACTGTGATGTTGTTTGATTTAGATCGATTCAAAGAGGTAAATGATACGTATGGTCATGATGCCGGTGATATGTTGCTACGCCAGATATCAGACCGACTGGTTTCAATGAGTCTTACTTCGGATACGCTGTATCGCCTGGGTGGAGATGAATTTGCGTTTCTCTCAAGTGGCCTGACAGAAAGCCACGCCGTTTCGCGGGCCCAGAAAATATGTGAATTTATCAGCCAGCCCTACACTATTTATAACACGATTATCAACATAACCACCTGTGTTGGCATTGTTATCTCAGACACTGAACGCCGTTCCGACTATCTTTATAAATTTGCCGATCTGGCCCTTTATGAAGCCAAAGGTGAAGGCTCAGGTAAGATAAAAGTCTTCCGACAACGAATGTTAGAAAAGCTACAAGAAAGCAGAACGCTTGAGCATGATATGGCATTGGCAATAGTGAACAAAGAATTCGTGGTTTATTATCAGCCCATTGTTGACTCCTTCAGCCAGGAAATTTATAGCTATGAAGCCCTAATTCGTTGGCTCCATCCTCTAAAGGGCATCCTGTCGCCGGATAACTTTATTCCTGTTGCTGAAAAAACCGGAATGATTAATGAGATGGGGAAAGTAGTGCTTGAAATTGCCTGCAGGGAAGCTGCTTGTTGGGCGGTTCCTGCTAAAATTTCAGTAAATGTCTCCCCTGTCCAGCTAAGCAGCAAAGCCTTTGTCGGTATCGTACTGTCTATTCTGAAAGAAACTGGACTCCCAGCCGATCGTCTTGAACTGGAAGTAACAGAGTCCTCTCTCTTCACTGAGAGTACGACGCCGATGAATACGCTTAATAAGCTCAGAGCCCTGGGCGTAAAAATCTCCATCGATGATTTTGGTACCGGATATTCTTCTCTTTCGCGCCTGAGCAAGCTTGCCTTCGATAAAATTAAAATAGACAAGTCTTTTGTGCATTCAATATCCACACATGAAGATGCGCTTAATATCATCAAACTGATCACGGGCATGGCGAAATCCCTCAATATGAAGGCTGTTGCTGAAGGTGTTGAAACAAAGGAGCAACTAAAAAGCCTTCAGGCGCTGGGCTGCGATTTCGCCCAAGGATATCTGTTTGGTAAACCTCAACCTTGTGTCAATGAGGAAATCAGAAATGGTCAAGTTGTGCCAATAAACAACAGAAAAACGATGCCATGAAGATTTTCTATCAGGCTTCAACTGCCCGTAACGCGTTGAGCGGCAATGTCGACGCTAAACTCACCCTGACCTGAGGCTTAAAAAATGAGCACCTTTCATCAACTTACCGCCACCAGCCTGAATGGTCAGCTTATTTCAATGGCCGACTATGCAGGCAAACTGGTACTGGTGGTTAATACCGCCAGCCATTGTGGCTTTACGCCACAATATGCGGGCCTTGAAGCACTGTATAAGAAATACGACACACAGGGCCTGGTGGTGCTTGGTTTCCCCTGCAACCAGTTTGGTAAGCAGGAACCCGGTGGGGCGGACGAAATCGCGCAGACCTGCTACGTCAACTACGGCGTGAGTTTTCCAATGTTTGAGAAAGTGGAGGTTAACGGTGCCGCTACACACCCGGTATTTCGTTACCTGAAAGATGAATTACCCGGCATACTGGGTGGGAGGATCAAGTGGAACTTCACTAAATTTCTGGTCGGACGCGACGGAAAACCGCTTAAGCGTTTTGCCCCCTTCACCACTCCAGAAAAAATAGAAACCGTCATCCTTGATGCACTAAAAATCTAATGGTTGCTGTCATTCGAATATCACATTAATACTGTGGATATTCATTGGTTTTTATCTTCAGTAAGTCACCGTTTTAGCCAAAATAAGCGGCAATCTTCAGCTAAAGTTGGTAAATCCCCTGAACGGTTCTATAGTCTGGACTGCTTTTCATTACAGGGTTCACTAATGCGATTTAACGGACTGACTAAAGGTTTCTTCATTTTCATACTTGCCCTCGTGACCTGGGCGTTCTTCGATGTGCTGTCCCCCTACTTTTCCGCCATTTTGTGGGCCGCGATATTAACGACTATCTTTAACCCGGTAAAAAACAGACTGCGCAGCGCGCTTGGCGAACGCAACGGACTGGCATCGTTGATTACCATCGTCATTATCTGTCTGATTGTCTTTATCCCGCTGATGGTAATCCTGTCATCGCTGGCCATTGAACTGAACGTGGTGTACACCAAACTGCAACAGAATGACACGCAGTTCCCGGAGGTCGTCGCTTCTGTTCTTTCGTATCTTCCTGACTGGGCCAGAGGTTTTCTGGCAGAACACAATCTGGATGATGTCGCGCAGATCCAGAAAAAACTGTCCGATGTCGTGCTGCAGGGTGGACAGTACCTCGCCGGCAGCGCGTTCCTGATTGGTAAAGGAACATTCGGCTTTGCTATTAGCTTCGGCATCATGCTGTATCTACTGTTCTTCTTACTGAAGGACGGACCGTACCTGGTGCGCCAGATTCTGGACTCATTACCGCTTTCTGATTTTGCTAAACAGCACCTGTTTGCAAAATTCGTCGGCGTGACGCGGGCAACCGTCAAGGGCACGGCGGTCGTCGCTTTGGTTCAGGGTATTCTTGGCGGCATCGCGTTTGCGATTGTAGATATCGATGGCAGCGTTCTGTGGGGCGCGTTGATGGCGTTTCTCTCCCTCGTGCCCGCCGTCGGTTCAGCGATCGTCTGGGTACCAGCAGCAATATTTCTGTTCGCCACCCATCAGCTATGGCAAGGGCTGTTTATCGTTGGCTTCTTTGTGATCATCGTTGGGCTGGTGGACAATATCCTGCGCCCGCTGCTGGTAGGTAAAGACACCAAAATGCCGGACTATCTGATTTTGATTACCACTCTCGGCGGCATGGAGATCTACGGTATTAACGGCTTTGTGATTGGCCCCCTGGTTGCTGCACTTTTCATAACCTGCTGGAACCTGTTTTCCGGGCGTGACCATGAAGGTAACGTGGAAGGAATCGACGAAGCCTTTATGGAAGAAGGAAAAAATCCTCCAGATTTTTGATTGCAGGACGATAACAGAAGGCGGTTTCAGGACCGCCTTTTTTATTTTCACGCAAAATCATACGTTTCCTATAATTTCAATCATGCGTATTCATTAATCGTCGCAGAAGGAACTAATCAGTGCGAATAGCCACAATCACCAACTGGGCCTATAGCGCGACGGTATGTCTGACCATCGCTTCAGGCGTTGTCATGCTGATGGCATCCAGCGCCGATAACACAGAACGCCAGGTGGTAGAACAGCGTTATCAGTTCGATCAACTAACCGAAGAAGTCGAACTCGATGCCTGGTCGCTGTCCGACCTGGCGCGCGACTATGTTATTGCAAAAGACCCAGAGGTGCTCAACGCCTACCGTCAGAAAGAAGCGTCGCTGAAAGCCGTTGAGCATCGTCTTTCGAAGCTCAAAGACCTTGGTGCAACGGATGAAGAGCTGGCGCTATTGCATGAAGGGCTGCGGATTGCGGATGCTCTGCAGGATGAGCAGGCCGAGGCGCTTGCCAGCGTCGCGCGTGGAGAAGAGTCGCAGGCCATCGCCCTGCTGTACGGGAAAGCCTATGAACAGGAACTGGAGCGAGCCCAGGACCGGATAGATCATTTCCGCCAGTTACTCGATAGCCGCGTACGCAACACGATTGAAGATGCAACCCAGTCATCCCGCATGCTGCGGACGGCCTCTGAAGTGATGGTCGGTCTGACGGCGCTGCTGTTTTTATTCGTTCTCGGTTTCATTTTAAAGCGTCGTGTCCTGCGCCCCGTCGTGCGTTTGAGCGATGTCGTAAACCGTCTCGCATCGCAGGATTATGCCGTTGAGACGCCCAGCTTTAACCAGATAGACGAAATAGGCGACATGGCACAGGCGATCCGGATCTTCCGCGAGAACGGTCTGGCTCGTCAGAGACTGGAGAAGGAGCGAGATGCCGACTGGGCAATCCGCGATCTGCTGGCACGTATGACGCAGCGCCTGCAGGGTTGCGAGAATTTTGCCGATGTCATCAATGTGGCGGAACTGTTTGCACCAAATATTGCCCCTGGTATTGCCGGGCGGCTTTACATACTGGACCGGGAACCCTGGCAAATGCGCTGCGTTGCACAATGGCTCTCACCGCAGGGTAAAGCGGATGCGTTCCACCCGGACGAATGCTGGGCTGTGCGCCGCGGCCAGAGCCACCCTCCGGTACAAGGTGAACCCGATATCGCCTGCTACCATCTGCCGGATTCATGCCAGCAACATACCCTGTGCGTTCCGCTGATTGCCCAAGGAGAAGCCATCGGTCTGCTCTCATTCCAGAACCTTAGCGATGATTCCACCCCTTCTCGTGCGTATCTGGAGCTAATGGCAGAAGCACTCGGCCTCGCATTAGCCAACCAGCGTCTGCGTGACGCCCTGCTGGAGAAAGCGCTCTACGATCCGCTAACTGGTCTGCGTAACCGTCATCATCTGGAAGATACCTTACGCACTCAGATGAGCCAGGCCGTACGCAACAAGGAGCCGATCAGTTGCCTGATGATCGATATCGACCATTTTAAAAATATTAACGATCGCTTTGGTCACGAGGCGGGAGACAGCGTGATAAAAAGTATCGCCGCCACCATTCAGCGCGTGGTTCACGACAGCGGCATGGCCTTCCGCTATGGCGGTGAGGAGTTTCTGGTGCTGCTGGCCAATACGGATGAACAGGCCGCCAACCGCCTTGCGACGGATATTTATAACGGCGTACGCGAACTGTCGCTGCGCTTTGGCGTCTCTGAAATTGGTCACGTCGATGTTTCTATTGGCGTAGCCAGCTATCCGCAGCACGCCCAGAGCGACAACCTGCTGCGTGCTGCAGACGTGGCACTGTATCGCGCTAAAGAGCTGGGACGTTCGCGCATCGTGAGCTTTGGCATGCTGGAGGCCAGTTGAACATGGCTTTACCTCAACGCCAGGCGGTGATATGTTAATTCAATGAACACAAAACACGATATCACCGCTTTTAATTACAACCTGTGGTGGCTGCCTTCTTAAAGGCGGTCAAAATGTGTTTTTCCCATTTTTAGATAACCGCCGAAAGGCGGTTATTTGCATTTAGAGACCCCTTTCGGTTTTATGACTAAGGAGTCTTACATGAACAATAAAACCATCATCCTCACTGGCGATCGTCCCACCGGCCCGCTGCATCTTGGCCATTATGTGGGGTCATTGCGCCAGCGCGCCGCGCTGCAACATGATTATCAGCAGTTTATATTGGTGGCTGACCTGCAAGGGCTAACCGATAACGGCAGCACACCGCAAAAGATCCGCAACAATATTCCGGAGGTACTTGCCGACTATCTTGCCGCAGGAATAGATCCTTCACTGACCACTATTTGTTTGCAATCGGCCCTGCCTGCCCTTGCGGAACTGACCGCGCTTTATATGAATATCGTCACCGTGGCTCGCGTAGAGCGTAATCCTACGGTTAAAAACGAAATTGCGCAGAAAGGGTTTGCCCGCTCGTTACCGGTTGGTTTTCTGGTTTATCCCATCAGTCAGGCGGCAGATATTACGGCCTTCAAAGCCGAAGTGGTTCCCGTCGGCGACGATCAGTTGCCAATGATTGAACAGACTAATGAAATCGTGCACAAGATGAATAGCCTGTTACCGGCCCCCGTCTTATCGCACTGCAAAGCGCTGCTGAGTGAAACCAGCCGCCTACCAGGGATTGACGGGAATGCCAAAATGTCAAAATCGCTTGGTAACACATTGCTCCTGTCAGCCAGCGAAGAAACCATTCATCACGCGGTCAGTGCAATGTACACCGACCCCAATCATCTGAAAGTATCCGACCCGGGGCAAATCGACGGCAATATGGTATTCACTTACCTCGACGCTTTTCATCCGGATAAAGCAAAAGTGGCGGAAATGAAAGCGCATTACCAACGGGGTGGACTGGGTGACCGGACATGCAAAAACGAGCTGGAGGTGTGCTTGCAGGAACTCATCGCCCCAATGCGCGAGCTGCGGGCAACCTACATTCAGGATAAAGGCATGCTGATGGCAATGCTCAAAAAAGGCAGTGAACAGGCGCACGAGATCACGCAGCAGACATTAAGAGAAGTGAAGCAAGGGCTGGGTTTGCCGGTGTTCTGAACTCGACCTATTACAGTCGGCCCAATAAATAAAGACAGCTCCCAACGAGTTACCTTCGCCGGGAGCTTTCAGAATCTTCCCCACGTTTTATCAGCAAAATGCACTAATGTTTTATTTCGAAATCAAAACCTCATTTCAGGCGATGGCCCCTCTGAGAAAAGGCATGGATTGTCGCCGAAGAGACTATGCTACTCAACGAGTGGCAAAAGGAAGCATTTCATCTGTATCTACAGACAAAGATGCCCGTTTTTCAATGTGAGTTAAACCAATGGAAAGTCGATCATTTATTCTCATATTAGTTCAAACTGGAGATGCTGTTATCATTACCCCTATAATAGGAGCATTAAATATATTATAACGCTCCTATTGAACCTACCGCTTTGGTTAGTTAATGCTTATAGTTTAAAACGTTAGAGAAATTTACTCGGCTAAATATCCACCATCAATTGGATAAACTCCTCCGGTACAGAATGCGGATTTGTCTGATAGCAAAAACAATATGAAGTCTGCTATTTCTTGCATTTTTGCCATCCTTTTCATAGGGTGGCTATTGGCGAAGCTATGTACGATATTTTCAGGAAGTGCACTCATTCGCGGGGTCTGGACATAACCAGGAGCGACTGCATTTACTCGAATTCCTTGACATGCAAATTCTAGCGCTGCGGTTTGGGTTAAACCAATTATACCATGCTTAGCCACGGTGTAAGGCGCTAATCCAGGAATGCCAACCAGGCCATTTACGGCAGATAAATTCACTATTGAGCCACCAAACTTCATCATCTGAGGTATTTCATATTTTAGGCAGTAAAAAACTCCGCTCAATGAGGTGGCAATAACCTTATCCCAGTTCTCAACTGTTTGCTCTGTTATGTTTTTACCATGATCACCTGTTAAGCCTGCATTATTTACAGCATAATCAAGTCTGCCGAAGCGTTCGATAACCTCATCGATCATTTGTCGTACTTGTTCGGGCTGTGATACATCACATCCGATCCCCATCGCTTGTTGACCCTGTGAAGATAATTGTTTCGCTTTTTGTTTAGCCTGCTCTGACGAACGGGCGACAATAATGACCTTAGCACCATGTATGCGTAATTGCTTTGCGACGGCCTCACCTATTCCTGTAGTGCTTCCTGTTATCACAGCAATTTTATTTTGGAAATTCATACTCCCCCCAAAGATGTAGAATTGAACCTTTCATCTGGGTTAGTATACAAATGAGCTGTGACAGTTTTTGTCAGTACTCTTTCTCCTCGCTAATCCCTTCTTTTACTCTCCATTTTTTCAATAAAACCGCCCTGCTTTCACTATAAAAGGAATCCAGTTGCTCAATTTCCTTAATTTTGTCAGTCCTAAAGTGGCGAAAATCATTTCTCATCTCACACCATGCAACCAAAAGCCAACATGACTCCATGTATACCAACCCAATGGGCCATATGACTCGAGAAGAGTAAGAGTCTTTCTTATCACAATACTTTATTTTGATTCTCTTTCGCTTTTTAATAGCATTGCGAATATCTTCAAAAAACATCTCATTTTTTTCTGAAGGACCAATCAGATAGGATTGACTTTCAATAAGATTTTTCAACTCACCGGAAATGACGGTATGTATTTTGGCAAGTGCATTCTTAGCGATAATTTTGAAATCATGGTCCGTATTATGAGAGACCCAATTCAATCCAAGCGTAATAGCATTGACTTCTTCATGAGACAGGTTTAAGGGTGGCAAATGAAAATCAGATTTAACGATATAACCAATTCCAGCACCACCTTCAATGCATACCCCTTGATGCTGCAGCGTTTTTATATCTCTGTAAAGGGAACGCACACTTATCCCTAATCTTTCTGAGAGTGTGGATGCAGTGATCGGATATCTTTGTGCCCTTAATATCTGTAGTAATTCGAGAAGCCTTTCTGTTCTAGTCATAGTGATAAATCCATCATGATCCTGAGACGATTTCTTAAAGCATCTATTAGATAAGCATCTTAGTACAAAGCAAGTGTAGATGGCTAAGTTGAACTGCCCCAAGGTCTGATACCGCGCTAAGTTCGTAATGCGTTCATCAGTGCGTCTGTTTTGAGGACACATTTCATCTCATTGCAGGTGGGTTGTAGCCATTCATCGCTTTTGTCGCCGGCAATACTGTGTCGGAAAGGCCACGGACTCCGACCAACTGCGGGGGATCTGTGGGGGATGAAATCAACGGCACGATCCGGAAAGAAGCGGAAAAGCAGCCCGTCCTGTGTCCACGCAGGCGCGGTACACTGGAGCCAACAATGGATATCCTTACGCATCACGCGATATGGACATGGAACCGCAAGGCGTCATTACAAAACATTCGTAAAGCTTTTCGGATAGTATATCGTGCTGTGGGTGTGAGTGAATTCAGGCAACGGGCAGATATCACCGCAATTTTTACTCTGAACTATCAATTATGAGTCCCCTTTAATCATCAATATTATTGTTGAGACCTGACAATGGTCATTACAGGCTTTATTTCTAATTTTCAGCACCAGATACCCGCTGATATTTATAGAACACATCTGTAATTTACTCCTTATTGGTGTAACGTGTAACTATATATTTCACGGAGTAACCAAATAATAGTATTTATGATTGCACGTGAAACTATTAGTGTATTCATGACTGTGAGATAAGTAGATCGTTATCATATATTATCTTTATATTTCATGAAGATATGATGAAACCTCAAATTCATTTAATTTATTGAAACAATCGTTTAACCTGTTTTGATAGCTTTATTCTATTGATGATTTACTGACCGATCGATATTAACTTGTTTTAAGAGTAAAGGATGTTTGCAATACTTTTATGGCCGAAATATATGTCAACAAATAAATCAACATAAACAAATAGTAAACGGAGTCGCTAATGCACTTGAAATACAATATATCTAACGTTAACGCCAGAATCGGTCGATTCGTTCGTAGCAACCGACAAAAAATGAATATGAGCGCAGAAGAGTTAGCTGTTGAGTTAAATATATGTCAGCAGCATGTATCACGGTTTGAACGGGGGCAGTGCGCTTTTACGTTAGAGTTTATTCTGCGAATTCTGAACGTTTTTAACATAAGACTGAGTCATCTTGTCAGTGAAGTTTTCTATGAGGATTCACAGGTATTTAGCAAGGCCAGAAACATTATCCAAAACAATTCAATGACTAAGACCATTAATTAACGAGCTTGATTTTTTAAAAACAGCATTTACTGGACAATATTCTTCAAGAGAAACTAAATACAACATATTGCTTTTGTATTTCTCTAATTTTTACCGGGTGTGAATATCTAAAACCTGCTACGTGAAGAAAGTCATGCTCCGCATCGCCATGTTTACTTGAATAAAGTGAACATGGCGCTGCACAGGCGTTGTATTTTTAAATCCATAATTAGGAATATTACTTAAATGAAATTAAATAAACTACTGGTTGCTTTATCACTTACTTTTATTTCCGGCTCAGTCCTTGCGGCAGGTGGAGACACGGCCACGCTTAAAGTCACCGGAAAATTAGTGCCGGGCGCATGCGCCGTCAATCTGGATAACGCAGGTGTTGTTGACTACGGAACAATGTTAATGACGAACCTGTCTGCAACAGAAGACAATCAACTGCCGGAAAAACGTATTAATATGGATATTAAATGCAACTCCGATCGACTCGTTGCGTATACCCTTCATGATGAACGTCGAGATTCTCTCTATAATGGTGTGATTAAAAATGCCACCGTTGATGGCAGCGATATACCCGCAAGCAGCAATCAATTTGGTCTGGGGCTTACAAACGACGGTGAAACAAGACTGGGTGCATATACTGTTATTAACTGGTTCCCCGATATGACTTATTCGGGTAGCGCTGACAATCTGGTATTTATTGGGAAAAGAGGTAACAGCGACGACTGGTCACGCACGACTTCTGGCAGCACCGTAAACGGCGTGGATGTTGCGGCCAGATTACACACCTTAGGAAATCCTGATACATTAACCCCGGCAGCGTTCTCTGAATTGAAAATTCCATTATCTATTAAAGGAGTTCTTCGCAAAGGGGAAGAACTTAAGATTACGGACGAAACGAATCTCGACGGTGAGGCAACGATTTCTCTGGTTTACCTCTGATAATTCTCCGTAAATTAATACGATAAAATTAATTTTATCGACTCTGTTTATTACCGGGCCATGTTCTAATGGCCCGGTAAATATACTGGAATAACTACAATGCGTCAGCCATTTTTCTTCTGGAAAGTTCTTTTCATTCTTTCACTTTTCCTGATATGCGTCCCACAGGTTAGTATGGCCACCGGAATGCAGCCTGACAGTTCCCTTTTACTGATCCAGGAAAAGGAAAGCGGAGGCAGCATGAATGTCACCAATACAGACAATATCCCTTCCCTGCTTTACACACAGGTCATTAATGTTGACGGTGAGGATGACACGATTAAACTCCTGCCGACTCAGCCGGTAGTCCGGGTTGAAGGAGGTAAGACTCAGCAAGTTCGATTTATTCTTAAAACGGAAAAGCCGCTAATTACTGAGCATCTTAAACGTGTCATTTTCGAAGGTATCCCCCCAAAAATTCCCGGTAGTAACAAAATTGGTATTACCATACGTCAGAATTTACCCGTACTTATTCATCCAGAAGGATTACCGGAACGAAAAGATTCCTGGACGTTACTTACATGGCATAAAGAAGGCAATCAGCTGAAAGTTACTAATCCAGGCCCCTATGTCGTCCGCCTGGCCCAGCAGTTTGTCACACTACCGTCGAAGACACAATTTGACCTCGGGAGAACGTATTTACTGCCGGGCCAGCATATAACCTTATCATCAGCATCCTCGCTTACGGCTGATAACGAAGTACGTTTTGTTCCAGTCAGCCGTTACGGTGTTCAGGTGTCGGAGTTTATTGCTTCGCTAAATTGAAAGAAACTTTAGCGCCAGACCGGATGTCAGGTTTCAACGCTGAATATTTATTATAAAAACCTATTTCGCATCAGAACGATTTATATCCGAGCTCCTGCAAGGATAGCTATAAGGTTAATAAATGCCCTTTAATTTAATCAGAACATTGCCTGTTCACAGGTATGCATATTATTTATTTCTCGGTCTACTTGGTAGTTACAGTATGATGTTATCCGCCGAACCTTTACTATTTGATGACGGAAGATTAAAAAACCGTGGACTGGATGCTGGTCTGAGTCATTATTTTTCTCACGCCGCACGTTTTTCACCAGGCGAATATCCTGTTAGTTGGGTGATTAACGGGCGCAATAAACGTCAGCTTATGACGCGATTTAATGCGCAGGGCGAACCCTGTATAACCCCTGAAACATCCCGAAATCTCGGACTTGCGTATGAGTTTAATCAAGGATGTCTGGATTATCAGACGCTTTATCCCACAGCACAGTTAACGGCAGACCCGTATAAAAATCAGATTAGTTTTACAGTTCCGACATCTGCGCTGACGCCAGAAAGCATCTTATTACGGAAGGATATTATTCAGGGAGGCACATCGGGGCTGCTTAATTATAATCTGCAGTCGTCAACCACAGTTCAGTCCGGAAAGCACGAAACTTATCAACTGGGACTATTTGAATCAGGACTGAATCTGAATGACTGGCTGCTTCGCAGTCGTCATACGGTATCGTACAGTGACGGAACACGTCGTTCTCAGCGACTATATACTTATGTCCAGAAGACGTTTCAGTCGCTACAACAGACCTTTCAGGCAGGAGAGATATACGCTCGTCAGACGCTACTCGCCATTCCTGGATTAACGGGGCTTCAACTGTTTCCTGATAGTGCACTGCGTCCTGCTCGTAGCGGCGTTTCTGTTCAGGGAATAGCGCGTTCCGCGCAGGCTCGTGTTGAGGTTTATCAAAACGGACAGTTAATCGAGGCAACACAGGTTCCTGAAGGACCGTTTTCATTAGATAACATTTCCATGCTCAGCACGCAGTTTCCGCTGGATGTGAAAGTGACGGAACAGGATGGTCAGTTAACAACGTTTTCAGTACCTGTCACGGCCTTACAAACTCCGGCCGACGCTCCCCTTTATGGGTCTGTGGCACTCGGTAAAGTGCGCGAGACAGTTGCCAGCGATGAATCGGCCCCCTGGCTCATTACCGGAAGTCAGGGGATGCGGATTTCCCGACAGGCAACGCTAAGCGGTAGCGCTCTGGCCTCAGCACAGTATCAATCCGCGGCGGCATCCCTGAGTTTTATTCCGATACCGGCATGGTCACTGTCGCTGCAAACCACGATGGCACAGGAACAGTACACGCATCATGCGGGCAGCAAGGAAAGCCTCAGTCTCCGCTACCAGCTTAACCCTTCCGCCAGTATTCAGGCGGCCTGGACCACAACATCTGCGGGATTTCGTGAGCTCAGCGACGCTGTAAATCATACGACTTCCACAGCGAACAGTTACTACAATGTGGGAGGTAACTGGGCTCATGAACATTTAGGTCTGTTTTCGCTGAGTTACTCGACCTCCTCCGCGCGTGACCATGCCGCCACACCGAAATCATGGTATGCCTCATGGTCAAAAAACTGGCGCTGGGCTGGACATGGTCAGATTAACCTTTCGGCCACATGGCAACGTGTTTCTGGCTCCCGGACGAGTACGCAACGTGACGATGATGTCTTTTATATCCGACTTGGGCTGCCTCTGGGACACGATCGCGTAAATCTGTCCCTTCGTCGACAGGGCTCCCGGACTTATAACGATGTTCAGACCAGCGGACAATGGGACGATATGTCATATTCGTTATCGGCAGGACGGGACTGGCAAAATGCACAAAATACCATCAGCGGCAGTTTTGGGCAGAATTTGCATTATGCCCAGATGAGTGGGTATGCCAGCCAGACCGCCAATTATTGGGGGTATGGCGGTTCGCTAAGCGGTGGGATTTCCTTTAATCAGGAAGGGATACTTTTTTCACCTTATGCGATTCAGGAATCATACGGCGCGCTTTCATTAAATTCTCCGCTTTCCGGGATCAAAGTATCTACCCCGCAGGACCCCGTCTGGACTGATTATCGCGGCAAAGCGCTGGTTCCCGGCTTAACACCGTGGCAGCCCTCTCGTCTCAATATTGATGTTAAAACGTTGCCCAGACATGTCGACTTAACCAATGGTGCCGCGGAGCTTACCGTTTCGCGAGGAGCCGTCGCATTCACACAATTCAGGGTATCAGACACCCGCAGGGTACTCATGACAGTCAGACGTATTGACGGAAAGCTTCTGTCTAAAGGAAAAGGGATCGTAGACAGCGATGGGCAGTACGTGACGAATTCTCTGGAAAAAGGCCTGGTTTTCTTTAGCAACCTGCAGCCCGGTGAGTCGTTCTTTGTGGGGGATGACAACGGTAGCCCCATGTGCCAGCTACAGTATTCCCTGCCCCCAACACCACCTCAGGATGGTTTATATGAAGAGTTAACGGGAGTATGCGAATGATTCGTTTAATATCATTGTGTTGCGGCATCTTTTTTATTGTCAGTCCGGTCGTTCAAGCGCAGTGCAATATTATTGCCAGCCAGTTGCGCCACGAATACGGCAAAGTCCGGTTTCAGGATACTGAGCCCACCGGGCAGGTACAATGGCAGCAGTTGCCCGCCCGTCAGGTACAGGTACAGGTGCGGTGTGATGTTCCTCAACCCATACATATCCGGTTTGATGACAATGACCGTCGAGGACTCGACTTCAGTTTCGGTGAGGAGGGACGGGCAACGGTGATGTTCAGTGAAGCGTTTGTCGATAATAAGAGCAGCCAGTTCGTTGTTCACCACGAGCTTAATAAATCGTCTGAATCACGGTCGCAGACCCCTATTGCTGTTCTCAACGGAGACACAGTTGAGCTCCAGCAGCATCATCAGCCCGTGAACGGGATGTCGGCCACTTTCCTGCTTACGGTTATTCCCCGTGTACAGGCCCGCAGCTTTCAGGTTTCAGATCAGCAGGCGTCAACATTGTCATTACGTATGACCGTACCAGAGAGAGAATAACTCGATGATTTCATTTTGGTTCAAGGAAATTTTTCAGCGTGTTATATACCACCAGTCAAGTGTTACAGGAAAGATGCGCCTGATTTCGCTTATTAAAAGCCGGATACATCGGTGGCTTTGTTGTGCCGGGGGGATATTTTGCCTGTTGATTACGAAGGCGTATGCGGAAAATACGGTGGATGTGAGCTTTTCAGCTGAAATGATCCCGGCGGCATGCCGGGTATCGCTGGATAATGGCGGCACTGTGGATTACGGTACGCTGAGTCTCTCATCGATCCGTTCTTCATCTCCCTATCTGTTGACGCCACGTGTTATCGGCTTGCATATACAGTGCGAGAGCCTGCGACAGGTGGCATGGATGGTCAATGATGAAAAAGCGGAAACCCGGGTCCGTAACCTGATAATTGACTCTCACGATGATAAGACATCTGGTCGGCATTCATCTGACACCCTCTTTGGACTGGGTGTTACCTCAGGTCAAAAACCGATTGGTGGTTACCTGATAACCGCATTAGCCGGGGAGAGCGCCGTGGAAGGCGATATCGCGTCATGGGGGTATCAGACGGGGGAACAAGAACGGAGCATGTGGCAATCAGCCGGGACAGCACTAACACTGATTTCAGGCATCATGAGACTGACTCCGGTGGATGCGAAAAATAATCCCGTGGCAATTCGTCAGTTGACAATCCCCCTCAGGATCTCTGCCGCCATTGCCTCCGATGGCCTGAGCTTACAGGATGAGACTGAGTTACAGGGCGAGGCCACAATCAGCCTGATTTATTTGTAATATTGGGACAAGAATAGTATCCCGCAACACATGTCTGTTGACTTATTTTGTAAAAAGACTACTTTTCAGGACATGAAGAAGATACTCATCATTGTTCCCGATGGCGGCATGCTGTTTGAATCCGCCGGTATTGCCGACATCATGATGCAGGCCAACCGCCTGCATCCCAAAAGCGCTACGGAAACCTGTTATCAGGTTCAGTTAGCCACAACGCAACCACATCAGGTGATCCATGGTCAGTCCGGCCTGAACCTACTGGCAGATCATCGCCTGCATGAGATAGATCCTCGCGAACCTCTCGATACCATCATTATCACCGGCAGAGGTCAAAATCCGCAGGAAGGAATTGCTGTGGTTGACTGGCTGCGCCTTGCCGCTCCCCATGCCCGCCGCATTGCATCCATTTGCGGCGGTGCGATGCTGCTGGCACAAACCGGGCTGCTGGACGGCAGACGAGCCACCACCCACTGGAAACTACTTGAAACCATGCAGGCAGAATTCCCTCAGGTGCGCGTCGAAAGCGGTCCGCTTTATATTCAGGACGAATACATCTGGACATCGGGTGGCGTGAGCTCCGGCTTTGATCTAACGCTAGCGCTGGTTGAAGAGGATTATGGTTTCAGTCTGGCGCGCGACGTCGCTCAAGACTTCGTCATGTACCTGCGCCGTCCTGGGGGCCAGCTGCAGTTTAGCCGCTACAACCTTCAGCATACCAGTACTCTGGGCCCGATTAACGATCTGCTGGTCTGGCTGCTTGAGAACCTCACCGCCGACCTCAGCGTGGATAAACTGGCGGAAAAAGTCGCCATGAGTCCACGTAACTTCACCCGCGTGTTTACCCGGGAAACAGGAGCTTCACCGGCGCGCTATGTAGCTGAAGCTCGTCTGGCCGCCGCCCGGCAGCGTCTGGAGCAGACCAACGAGACGCTGGAGCGTATTGCCGAACAAACGGGATTCGGCAGCAGCATCAACCTGCGACGACTATTCGAAAAACAGCTTCACCTGACCCCGGGCGAATATCGCCAGCGTTTTCATTGTCGTAAAATGGCCTAAAGTGATCCTTTTTTGTCGTTTACGCCAAGCAGTGATCGGCCTAAATTTATGCCAGAGACAACAGATAAGGAGTTGATCATGGTAAAGGTCGGTATTAACGGTTTTGGCCGTATCGGACGTAACGTACTGCGTGCTGCACTGGGTAACTCGGATATTCAGATTGTGGCAATCAACGATCTGACTGACAGTAAAACATTGGCGCACCTGCTGAAATACGATTCGCTGCTGGGTAAACTCGATGCCGACGTCGCCGCCAGTGAGGGGCAACTGGTCGTTAACGGTAATTCCATTACTGTTTTTAGCGAACGCGACCCAGCCAAAATCCCCTGGCGTCAACGTGAAGTCGATATTGTCATTGAAGCAACCGGCTTCTTCACTGAACGAGACAAGGCGGCAGTACATATCCACAGCGGTGGCGCAAAGCGCGTAATTATCTCTGCTCCAGGTAAAAACGATGATTTAACCATCGTGATGGGCGTTAACGATCATCTCTACTCGGCGGATAAACACTTTGTCGTCAGCAACGGTAGCTGCACCACCAACGGTCTGGCACCTGCCGCGCAGGTTT
>ERZ773225.2215-NODE-2215-length-20366-cov-5.736645_pt1 | contig 20366 bp, 18 predicted proteins | sample MGYA00580993_ERZ773225 | MGnify/ENA primary metagenome ERZ773225 (study PRJEB29015, sample SAMEA2737748) | human gut metagenome | biome: human gut; feature: human-associated habitat; material: faeces | place: China | collected 2012 ...
TGGTAAATGGATATCTTTCCTGAAAGCCTTCCCCTACGAGGGGGAGCCATAGAGAAGCGCAGTTCCAAAGCCTCCCCTTCCAGGGGAGGTGGCTCGGCGCAGCCGAGACGGAGAGGTCGTCACAAATTTGCAGCAACCTCTCAGTCAGCCTTCGGCTGCCAGCTCCCCTGCAAGGGGAACCTTGAGACACGAAAAGCCTCCCGTTCGGGAGGCTTTTCATATTTCTTATCCCGCGCAGCATTCCTTGATGACCGCGATGGCTTTTGCCAGCTGGTCCATGGGGATATTGAGGGCGGGGAGGAGGCGGAGCTTGTCTTTGGCCTTGATGACCAGCACGCCCTTTTCCCGGCAGGCGGCGATGATGTCCGCCGCGTTCTTTTCCGTCTGAATGCCGAGCATCAGCCCGAGGCCCGACACGCCGATGACGCCCTTCGCGCCCGCCAACTCCTGTTTGATGTAGGCCGAGCGCGCCTGCACGCCCTGCAGCATCGCCTCGTCCAGCCGTTCGAGCACGTTGATCGCGCCCGCGCAGCAGACGGGGTTGCCGCCGAAGGTCGAGCCGTGCGTCCCGGCGCTCAGCACGTTCTGCACCTTCTCGCCCAGCAGCGTCGCGCCCAGCGGCAGACCGCCCGCGAGCCCCTTGGCCGTCGAGACAATGTCCGGCTGCACGCCGTAGGCCATATAGCCGTAGAGCATGCCGCTGCGCCCGTTGCCGATCTGCACCTCGTCGCAGATGAGCAGCAGATCGTTTTCCTGACACAGCTTCGCCGCGCCCTTGACATACGCCTCGTCCAGCGGCATCACGCCGCCCTCGCCCTGCACGACCTCCATCATGACGGCCGCGCACTTGTTTTCCGCGATCAGCCGCGCAAGATCCGCCAGATCGTTCGGCTCTGCATAGACGAAGCCCTCCGTCAGCGGCAGGAAATCGTGGTGGAACACATCCTGCCCCGTCGCGGCCAGCGTGGTGATGGTCCGGCCGTGGAAACTGTTTTTGAGCGTGATGATGGTGGAATATTCCTTGCCCTTCTTATCCTCCGACCATTTCCGGGCGGCCTTGATGGCGCACTCGTTCGCCTCCGCGCCGGAGTTGCCGAAGAAGACCTTCTTCATCCCGGTCTTCTCGCACAGCAGCTGCGCGAGCTTCGCGCAGGGCTCGGTGTAGTAAAGGTTCGAGATATGCTGCAGCGTCCCGAGCTGCTTCGTGACGGCCGCCATCCACTGCTCGTCAGCTACGCCGAAGATATCGACGGCAATGCCGGTGGACAGGTCGATGTATTCCTTGCCGTTCTCGTCCCAGACGAGCGAGCCCTTGCCCTTCACGATCGTGACGGGGAAGCGCGCATACGTGCCCGCGATATAGGTCTGGTCCAGCTTCTGAATGTCCATGATCCTTCCTCCTATCTGGTGAACATCGTGCCGATGCCTTCGTTGGTGAGCATTTCAATGAGGATCGCGTGCGGGACCCGCCCGTCGATGATGAACACGCGCCGCACGCCCCATTCGATCGCGTTCCGGCAGCATTCCGCCTTCGGGATCATGCCGCCCTGGATGACGCCGGAGGAGACGAGCTCCGGCAGCTCATCGATGCGGATGGCCGGGAGGAGCGTGGACGGATCGTCCTTGTTCTGCAGGATGCCCGCAATGTCCGTCATGGCGATCAGACTCTCCGCGCCGAGCGCGCCCGCGAGGCGCGCGGCTGCCGTGTCGGCGTTAATGTTGTAGATATTGCCCGCGTCGTCATAGCCGACCGTGGATACGACGGGGATATAGCCCTTGTCGATCACGTCCAGGATCGGCTGGACGTTCACGTCCGTGATCTCGCCGACATAGCCGAGCTCCGGCTTTTTGACCGTTGCCTTGAGCATGTGCCCGTCGAGGCCGGAAAGGCCGATGGCGCTGCCGCCCTTGAGCTCGATGAGGTTCACGAGCGTTTTGTTGATCTTCCCGGCCAGCACCATCAGCGCCACACCGACGGCTTCCTCGTCCGTGACCCGGACGCCGTCAACGAAAGCGCTCTTCTTTCCCATTTTTCCGAGCGTCTCCGTGATCTCCGGTCCGCCGCCGTGGACGAGCACGACCTTGACGCCGATGAGCTGCAGCAGGCAGATATCCCGGATGACCGAGTCCTTCAGATGCTCCGAGACCATGGCGTTGCCGCCGTATTTGACCACGACGATCTTGCCGCTGTAGTCCTGGATATACGGCAGCGCGTGGACCAGCACGCGCGCCCGCTGGGCATTGGAAATATCCATATCTTTCTCCTCCCGTTACGTCCGGTAATCGCCGTTGATCTTCACATAATCATAGGTCAGGTCGCAGCCCCAGGCCGTCGAGACCGCGCTGCCGCTGTGCAGGTCGATGAGGATCTCGATCTCGCTCTCAAGCAGGATCTTCTTGGCCTCTTTCTCGGAAAAATCGACGCCCGCGCCGTCCCTGCACACAAGGATCGTCCCGGCTTTCGAGGCAAACTGCACGTCGATCCTGCCCACGTCGACCGGCGCGCCGGAATAGCCGATGGCACACAGCACCCGGCCCCAGTTGGCGTCCGCGCCGAACATGGCCGCCTTTGTGAGAGACGAGCAGATGACGCTCTTGGCGACGGTCTTGGCGATGTCCAGCGTCGCCGCGCCCGAGACCTTGCACTCGAGCAGCTTCGTCGCGCCCTCGCCGTCGCCCGCGATGCAGCGGCACAGATACACCGTCACGGTGTTGAGCGCCTGCATGAAGGCCGTGAAATCTTCGCCCTCCGCCGTGATCTCCGCGTTTCCGGCAAGGCCGTTGGCCAGGACTGTCACCATGTCGTTGGTCGACGTGTCGCCGTCGACGGAGACCATGTTGAACGTGTTGGCGATGTCGGTCGAGAGCGCCTTCTGCAGCATGGCAGGGGAGATGGCGCAGTCGGTCGTGATGAACACGAGCATCGTCGCCATATTGGGGTGGATCATGCCGGAGCCCTTGCAGATGCCGCCGATCCTGCATTCCTTGCCGCCCACAGTGAAGCTGACGGCGATCTCCTTGCGCTTGGTGTCGGTGGTCATGATGCCCTCGGCGGCCTCGGCCGAGTGCGGGCCGAGATTTTTGACCAGCTCCGGGATCCCGGCGGCGATGGGCGCGATATCGAGCGGCTGCCCGATGACGCCCGTCGAGGCCGCGACGACGTCGGAGCTCTGGATCTGCAGGGCCTGGGCCAGCAGCTCGCTCATCTGCTCGGCGATCTCAATGCCGTTGGCGTTGCAGGTGTTGGCGTTGCCGCTGTTGCAGATGACGGCCTGTGCCTTGCCGTTGGCAAGATGCTGCTTCGTCACGACGAGCGGCGCGCCCTTGACCAGATTCGTGGTGTAGACCGCTGCCGCGCTGGCCGGGACGCTGGAATAGATCAGCGCCAGATCCCGCTTCGTTTTATTCTTCCGGATGCCGCAGTGGACGCCCGCGGCCGTAAAGCCCTGCGCGGCGCACACGCCGCCTTCGATCGTTTTCATCTGTGTTTCCTCCCACATTACAGTTCCAGACCCAGCGTTTTCTCCGCGCCGGTCACAAGATTCATACATTCCACGGCCGCGCCGGACGCGCCCTTGCCGAGGTTATCATAGACGGCCAGCAGGAGCATTCGCTCCTCATTGCCGGCCACGGCGATCTGCATGCTGTCCTTCCCGGCCAGCGCCGCGGCGGATAGAAAGCCACCCGCGTCCGCCGCGTCGGTGTAGGAGACGACCGGCCCCGTGTACAGTGCCTGATAGACCGCCCTGACGTCCCGCATCGAAGCGCCCGGCTTCAGCCACTGCGCAAACAGCGGGACCGTGACCTGCATGCCGCTGTAAAAGTCCGATACGACCGGGCAGAACACCGGCTCGCTGGCAAGCCCTGTCATCTGCTTCATTTCCTTCAGATGCTTGTGCGTCTGGCCGAGCGCGTACTGCCGCGGCGCGTCCAGCAGCGCGCTGCGCGCGGGCGCCTCATACTCCGCGATCATCTTCTTGCCGCCGCCCGAGTAGCCGGTCAGCGAATAGCAGCTGAGAAGCGCGTCCTTGTTCAGCAGTCCTGCTGCCACAAGGGGATACACCAGCGCGATAAACCCGCTTGCGTGGCAGCCGGGCACGGCGATGCGCCTGGCCTGCCGGATGCGGGCCTCCTGCAGTGCGGAGAGCTCCGGAAAGCCGTAGCACCAGCCGGGAGCCGTGCGGTGCGCCGTCGAGGTGTCGAGCACAACAGTGTCCGGGTTTTCCACCCACGACGCCGCTTCCTCCGCCGCTGCGTCCGGCAGACACAAAAACGCGACGTCTGCCTCGTTGAGCAGCTGCCTGCGGCGGCCTTCGTCCTTTCGCTCCGCTTCCGGAAGCGTCAGGAGCTGGATGTCGCTGCGCGCTTGCAGACGGTCGAAGATGCGCAGGCCGGTCGTCCCGGCGCTGCCGTCGATAAACACCTTTTTCATCGAGATCCCTCCACAGCCGGGGCCACCCGGCTCTTTGATGCGACTAATATACGCCATCATGCATGATTATGCAAGTATTTTCTGCAAAATTTGAATACTTTGTTCTAATTATACATCACGGCGTGCATATCATGCATACGTTTGGACACTTTGACGCGCAAAACAACCGCCCGCCGGAAAAATCCGGCGGGCGGTTGTTTGCATGCGGAGACAGATATGCTATACTCAAAGAAAAAACCACAGGAGGCCACCTATGCTTCTGCAGAGTCTTCACACCCACAGCCTCTACGACGACGGACAGGACACGCTCGCGCGCATGGCGCAGAACGCCGAAGCCGCGGGCCTGGACGCCCTGGGTTTCAGCGGGCACAGCCCGCTTCCGTTTGCAAACGATTGGGCGATCGACCAGAGCTGTCTGGCAGATTATCTGCGCGAGGCGCGTAGCCTGCAGGCGGACTTTCGCGGCCGCTTTTCCCTCTACTGCGGGCTGGAGTGGGACAGCTGCTCGCCGCTGCCGGAGCAGAAGCTCGATTATCTGATCGGCTCCGTCCACTATTTTCCCGCCCTGCCGGACGGCACGCGCTTCACCGTCGACGGCAGCGCGCAGCTGCTGGCGCAGTGTGCGCAGGTGCAGTTCGGCGGCGACATGGCGGCGCAGGCCGACTGCTACTACGCGCTCGCCGCCCGCCTGGCAGAGGTCCCGCAGGTCGATATCGTCGGCCATTTTGACCTCATCACGAAGTTCGATGAGCCGCACACGCGCTATCCCATCGTCCCGCCCAGCGCACGCGCCGCGATGGAGCGGCTGGTCCGGGCAGGGAAGATCTTCGAGATCAATACCGGTGCGATCAGCCGCGGCTACCGGCAGACGCCGTATCCCGCCGAGCCGCTTCTGCGCCTGCTGCGGGAGATGGACGGGAAGATCCTCTTCACCGCCGACGCCCACCGCGCCTGCGACGTCGCCTTCGGCTATGCCGAAGCCGTCGAGCTTGCCTGCCGCTGCGGCTTCGATACCTTCTGGCGTCTGACCGAGGAGGGCTTCGTCCCCGCGCCGCTGCATCGCGCCCTCACATAAAAAGCACCACGACCGCCCCGGCAGCCAGATCGCTGCCGGGGTCGTTTGCTGCTATGTAGTCAAATTTTCAAATTCCGTCAGGACTGCCGCTCAATCCGCGCTGCTCAGCGCCAGAAGATCCTCCAGCATCCGCGAGAGCTCTTTTCTGCTCAGCTCCTCCTGCACGCGCAGCTTCCCGTCCTTTTCCGTCAGCAGGTCAGAGGCATAGGCCCAGCGGACCGCATCCTCCGCGTCGGCGTCGATCTCGTCCGCGTCCGTGAACTGCGTCAGATCAACGTCCGCGCCTGCCTCGGTGTCCAGCCCCAGCTGCTTTGCCATCTGATAGAGCGTCTTTGCCGCCTCCTGCCGCGTCAGCGGCGCGTCGGGATCGTAATCGGGCAGGGGAGCGGCTTCTTCGTCCGAAGCCTGCGTCCAGTGTGCGTAGAGCGTCGTATCCGCCGTCAGATGCAGCGGCTGCTGCGTGTCGACGGGTTCCTCGTCTTCCGTGTACCAGCCGTCAAAGGCGGCGTCTTCCCGTTCGGGGTCGTTGACATACAGATCCGCAAGGCTCTTGCCCTGTTCCGCTTCCAGCGTGACGGGCTCGTCATTCTCGTCCGTCACGAGCGTGAGGGTATAGACGGCCTCCTGCAGCTGCAGGTCCGTAAAGCCGTTTTCATGCACGGCGCTGATGCAGAGCGTCGGATCGTCGCTCGTAAAGTTCTCCGAGAAATCATCCGCGTAGCCGGTCAAAACGGCCTGCTCCGCCTGGCCGCTGACGCCGACGCGTGCCTGCTTGTCAAGACCCAGCGCGCCGATCGTTACCGTGCCGGTCTCATCCAGCCAAAGGTTGTTCTGCGCGTCCTGCGCGCGGTTGCCGGTGAGGTTCGTCGTGCCGCAGAGCTCCAGTTCACCCGCGCAGTACACGCCGCCGCCCAGGATCTGCCGCTCCGAAGCCTTCATTTCGCCCGTCAGCCGGTTGCCCGCGATGACGCAGCTGTCGATCACGGCCTTCGCGTGCGCTGCGATGACAACGCCCGCGCCGTACCGGCCCTCGTTGTCGATGATATTGACGCCGGACAGATACAGCTGGTTATAGTCGCCCACGCTGATGGCTCCGGCCGTCGCGCCGGTGATGCGGCCGCCCGCGAGCGCGTTTTTCTCGTTCGCCGCGATATAGGCCTCCTGCCAGGCAAAGCTCCCGTCGTCAAAGATCAGCTCACCGGCCTCACCGACATAGTAGTTGCTCGAGGTCCCGGCCCCGTTGCAGTCCGTGATGGTCAGCACCGAGGGCTCCGCCCCTTCGTCGCTGACGGCAAGGTAAATGATGCAGCCCTCCGCGCCGTCTGCGAGCGAGAGGGAATAGCCGTTCAGGCAGAGCGTCACCTGCACGCCGTTTTTCGCCACACACAGCGGCTCGTCCAGCGTCCAGTCCTCCGTCAGATAGTAGCAGCCGCTTTCCAGCTGCCCGCCGCGCACCGTCAGCGGCTCGAAAGCCGGTTCCTCACAGGCGTCCTCGCGGTTGACCGCGTGGATATGCGTGCCGTCCGCCGGCGCTTCCTCTGCGGCCGCATCCGTTTCTGCCGCCGCATCCTGCTCCGGCTGTTCGGCAGTTTCCGTGTTTGCTTCTGCCGCAGCCGCATCGGGCTGTGTCCCGTCGGCGGGCGCAGCTTCCGCTTCTGCGACCGTGTCCGCCGCCTCCTGCGCGGGCTGCTCTGCGGTCTGATCGTCCGCCGCGGCCGCGCACACGCTGCACAGCCCCACGACGAGCGCCAGGATCAGCACCAGGCTGAGCCATCTTTGTTTCTTCATGTCCTTCTCCTCCTGTGGTTGGAGTATTATGTTTACCAAAAGAGTACCATATTTGCGCTGTATTTTCAACGTTTTTCTCCGGTTTTAAGCAAATATTAAACTTTTTTCTGCCAACATCACCATATATGGGCCAAAACCTCCCGCCTTCCGCAACATCTTGTTTTCCGTTGACAGGCCCGTCCTCCGCACACTATAATATCTTCTGGCATTTCACAGAAAGAAGGCGTCCGGATGGATCAGAAAAACGCGTTTCTCGGCACGGAGCCGATTGGCAGACTCCTGTTCCGGCTGGCGATCCCGACGGTGATCGCGCAGCTCGTCAATATGCTCTATAATATTGTAGACCGCATCTACATCGGCCACATGCCGCAGGTCGGCAGCCTGGCCCTGACCGGTCTTGGCGTCTGCACGCCGATCATCCTGATCGTGTCGGCCTTCGCCGCGCTCGTTGCCTCGGGCGGCGCGCCGCGCGCGTCCATCAGCATGGGCAAGGGCGATCTGCAGACGGCCGAAAAGATGCTCGGCGGCTGCTTTACCCTGCAGCTTGGCATCTCCGCCGTCCTGACCGCGGTGCTTCTCATCTGGAACCGCGATCTGCTTCTTGCCTTCGGCGCAAGCGGGCAGACCATCGATTATGCCGCCGACTATATGCATATCTACGCCATCGGCACCGTCTTCGTCCAGCTGACGCTCGGCATGAACGCGTTCATCACCGCCCAGGGCTTTGCGCGGGAGGGGATGCTCACCGTGCTGATCGGCGCCGTGTGCAATATCGTGCTCGACCCGATCCTGATCTTCAAGCTCGGCATGGGTGTGCGCGGCGCTGCGCTGGCGACCATCGTCTCACAGGGCGTGTCGTGCCTGTGGGTCGTGCTGTTCCTGTTCAGCAAAAAAAGCGTCCTGAAGCTGCGCGTGCAGAACTTCCTGCAGAGCCCGCGGCTCATCCTGCCCTGCGTGGGCCTCGGCACGGCGACGTTTATTATGCAGGCGAGCGAGAGCGTGCTCTCCGTCTGCTTCAATTCCTCGCTGGCCCGCTACGGCGGCGATATCGCCGTCGGCGCCATGACCATCCTCACGAGCGTCATGCAGTTTGCGCTCCTGCCCCTGCAGGGGATCTCGCAGGGCGCGCAGCCGATCCTGAGCTATAACTACGGCGCAAAGAACGTCGAGCGCGTCAGAAAGACCTTCCGCGTGCTCCTGACCGTCTGCCTGACGTATTCCGCGCTGATCTGGGCGTTTGTCATGCTTTGCCCGCGCGTGTTCGCCGGGATCTTCACGCCGGACGCCGAACTGATCGAATTCACCGGCCGCGCCCTTCGCATCTACTGCGCGGTGCTGGCGATCTTCGGCATCCAGCAGGCCTGCCAGATCACCTTCGTCTCCATCGGCAAGGCCGTCTGCTCCATCATCGTGGCCGTCATGCGCAAATTCGTCCTGCTCATCCCGCTGATCTACCTGCTGCCGCACCTCGTCCCGGACCCGACCCTGGGTGTCTACCTCGCCGAGCCCGTCGCCGATACCCTCGCCGTGACCTTCACCTCCATCCTCTTCTCCCACCAATTCCGCAAAGCCCTCCACACCCTCGAATCGGAACGCAGCGCGTAAAAGAGAAAAAGGCCCGCCGCGCAGCAGCACGGCGGGTCTTGGTTTATTCCTCCGGTTTATCGTCCTCATCCGGCGTTTTTTTATGCGCCTGTTCGATCGTATGGATCAGGAAGGCGCCCATTGCGGCGATCGCGCCGACGATGCCCCAGCCGGAGCTGTTTGCCGCCGATGCGCCGATCAGTTCGAGCAGGAAGCTGAAGGCCAGCGTGCCTGCCAATGCCCAAATCGCCATATCCGTACCTCCTAGTTATCTTTTTCTCAGGATAGCACACGGGGCCGGGAAAAGCAAGGCGTCAGGCTTCCAGCTTGTACTTTTCCTCAAACGCGTTATACTGGAGCAAGAATTCGTTGCTGCCGGATTTGACGTCGCCGAGATACTTGTGCAGGTCGATGCGCTCGTTCTTCATGTCAAGCAGACAGCCCGCGATGTTCGAGCAGTGGTCGGATACGCGCTCGAGGTTCGTCAGCAGGTCGGAGAGCACGAAGCCCGCGGCCAGCGAGCATTCGCCGCGCTGGAGTCTGGCGATATGGTTCGTGCGCAGCTCGTCCTTGAGCTTGTCGATGACCTGCTCGAGCGGCTCGACCTGCCGCGCCAGCGCCAGATCGTCCTGCAGGAATGCGCGGCTCGTCAGATCGACGATCTCGCCGACCGCGTCCAGCATGGTCTGCAGCTCCTTCTGTGCCGGCGGCGTGAACGAGACGCCCTTCTCCTTCAGCTCCTCGGCGGATTCGATGATGTTGACGGCGTGGTCCGCGACGCGCTCGAAATCGCCGATCAGATGCAGCAGCATCGACGACTCTACGCTGTCCTGCTCGCTCATCGGCTGCGTGGCCAGATGCACGAGGAAGGTGCCGAGCGTGTCCTCATACCGGTCGGTGTCGTCCTCACGCCTGCGGACCGAGGCGGCCAGCTCCGGCGTGAAGTGCAGCACGGCCTGCAGGCTCTCATGCAGCGCCAGCTCCGCGTCGGCGGCCATGCGCTTGGTCAGCTCCTCGCTCTTGACGAGCGCGATGGCCGGCGTGGCGAACAGACGCTCGTCCAGCACGGCGGCGGTATCGGGGTGATCCGTCTCCGGGATCAGCCGGTACGACAGCTTTTCCAGCAGCCCGCAGCAAGGCAGCAGCATCAGCGTGCACAGCACATTGAAGATCGAGTGGATGACCGCGATCTGGAACGTGTCGATCGGCTGGTCAACGAAGGAGAAGTGCAGCAGCAGATTCGCCGTCTCAAACACCGTCAGCCAAACGACCGTGCCGATGATATTGAAGCTCAGATGCACGACGGCGGCCCGGTGGGCATTTTTATTCGTGCCGACGGACGAGAGCATCGCCGTCACGCAGGTGCCGATATTCTGGCCCATGATGATGGGGATCGCCGCGCCGAAGCTGACCGCGCCGGTCGACGAGAGCGCCTGCAGGATACCGACCGAGGCGGACGAGGACTGCACGATGCCGGTCAGAATCGCACCGGCCAGCACACCGAGAATGGGATTGGAGAACATCAGGAAGAACTTTGTGAAGTTCGGGTCGTTGCGCAGACCCGAGACCGAGCCGGACAGCGACTCCATGCCGAACATCAGCGTCGCAAACCCGAGCAGGATGAGGCCCGTGTCCTTTTTCTTGCCCTTGCCGGTCAGATACAGAATGATGCCGATCACGGCCAGCACCGGCGTGAACGACGACGGCTTCAGCAGCTGCAGAAACAGGCTGTCGCCGCTGATGCCGGACAGCGACAGCAGCCACGCCGTGACCGTCGTGCCGATGTTCGCGCCCATGATCACCGGGATCGACTGCCGCAGGCTCAGAAGCCCGGAGTTGACAAAGCCGACCACCATGACCGTCGTCGCCGACGACGACTGGATCACCGCCGTCACGGCGAGGCCCGTCAGCAGGCCGGAAAACCGTCCGCTCGTCAGCTTCGCCAGAATGGCCTTCAGCGAGCCGCCCGCCCGCTTTTCCAGCGCCGTCCCCATCACGCTCATGCCAAACAGGAACAGGCTCAGCGAGCCGAGCATGGTCAAAAAGTCAAAAATCGTCATTTCACAAAGATCCCTTTCCGTATTTCTCTTGTGTTCTGACCCTACTATAAATTTAAAATGTCAAAAGCGCGTGCATGCCCGTGTTAAATCTTCGTGAGATTTCTCCGCGGATGTTAAATCCGTCGAAAATCCGTGTAAAACAGCGGCCAAAAAGGAAAGCCGGGCTTCCCCCCCTTTGATGGGGGAAGCCCGGGTTTGCTTATTTCGTTCTGCTGCAGCCGGTGCAGCTGTCTTCGGGTTTGATGCAGGGTTCGTTTTTGCCGGGGAAGAAGGCGTCCATCGGGAACTCAATCTGGCTGAAAACGTCGCAGGGGCTCTCGGTGCTCGCGCCGCCGACCGGCGGGCAGGTCTTCGAGGGGACGCAGTAGTCGAACGTCGGGATGAGCAGCTGCGTGTCGCGCTCGAGCCGGACGATGGAGAACTGCCCGATGGTCACGAGCAGCCGCTTGCATTCGCCGGTCAGCACCAGCGGCTCGTCGAAGCAGCCCAGCAGCGCCTCGGGGATGGAGGGAGCGGTCTCGCTCTGGCAGCAGCAGCCGCACGCCTCCATCACGCGCGAGCCGAGGATGATCGGGTCGACCGTCTCGGCAATGGCCCGCGGCAGCGAGACCGACTGCAGCGACTTTTTGCAGAGGCACGTCAGATCGTCCTTGCTCGAGAAGATCCGGGCGCAGGTCTCGCCGCCGAACAGCACCAGCCGCTTCGAGAAGACCGCCAGGCCCGTGACCGTATTCGTCCGCCCGGCCGAGAGCGTCGCGTCGGCGATGACGCGGTAGTAGAAGGTAACGTCGACCGTAAAGTAGCCGGAGGAGTAGGGGACACACTCCACCTGAACATCGACAAACAGCAGCTCCACGAACCGCGCCTTCGCGCTCGCCGCGCAGTCCAGCGTGTGCTGGGAGTCCACCGTTAAGTACACGCGCAGATCTTCAATGCAGTCTTTTGCAAGGCAGCTGTCCGTGATTTTCCCCGTATGCACGCAAACAGCCTCACGGATGCCGCGCAGATCACAGGTCTTGCCAGCCTGTGCAGGTTCAGACATTCGGATGACCTCCTATTATATGATCGTAAAGGTTCGCGTGGCCGAAACCAGGGTCGTTCACGCTTCGCTTTCATAACAGTTTATGCAGCGCCGGGCGCATGTGAAACTCCGCGGAAGGAAATTGGCCCCGAAATTGCGTGGACAAATGCGGAAATATGTGCTAAGATGATATGCGTATGATTCTAAATTGGTGAGGTATGCCTGCACATGAAACTGGATATCATGGGCCTGCAGTTTGATAACGTCACGATGGATGAGGCCGCCGCCCGCGCCGAACAGATCCTCGCGGGAGACAGGACCTGCTACGCCGTGACCCCCAATGCCGAGATCGCCTACGAAGCCCTGCACGACGAAAAGCTCCGCGCGCTCATCAACGGCGCGGACCTCGTCCTGCCGGACGGCGCCGGCGTCGTCCTGGCCTCGAAGCTTTTAAAGACGCCGCTCAAGCAGAAGGTCGCGGGCGTCGACTTTGCCGACCGTCTGCTCTCCATCCTCGAGAAGACCGGCGGCGGCCTGTTTCTGCTCGGCAGCAAGCCCGGCATCGCAGAGCTTGCCGCGCAGAAAATGCTCGAAAAGCATCCGAAGCTGCATATCTGTGGCATGAACGACGGCTATTTCAAGGACGAAGCCCCGATCATCGAGAAGATCAACGCCGCCCGGCCCGATGTGCTCTTTGTCTGCCTCGGCGCGCCGAAGCAGGAGCTTTTCATGAAGGACCATCTGGACGCGCTGCACGTCAAGCTCATGATCGGCCTCGGCGGCTCGCTTGACAGCTTCGCGGGGACCGTGAAGCGCGCGCCGAAGTGGATGATCCGCTGCAATCTGGAATGGCTCTACCGGCTCATCAAGGAGCCGAAGCGGTTCGGACGTATGCTCCGGCTGCCAAAATACCTGTTTGCCGTGCTCGGCAAACGGATAAGAGGGTAAACAACATGGGAAAACTGATCGTGTTTGAGGGTACCGACGGTACCGGAAAATCCACACAGTTCGCACTTCTGACCAAGCGGCTGCAGAGCGAGAACATCCCGTTCCGCCGTCTGCAGTTTCCGCAGTATCTCGAGCCGTCGTCGGCGCTCATCCGGATGTATCTCAACGGCGAGTTCGGCGACGACCCGAACAGCGTCAACGCCTACGCGGCCTCGACCTTCTACGCGGTCGACCGCTACGCGTCCTATCAGCGCGTCTGGAAGGACGATTACGCGGCGGGCGGCCTCATCCTGTCGGACCGCTATACGACATCCAACGCCGTCCACCAGGGCGGAAAGCTCGAGGGAGCGGCGCGGGAGGAATTCTTCTCCTGGCTCTATGACCTGGAATTTTGCCGCATGGGCCTGCCGAAGCCGGATCTGGTTTTGTGCCTCGACATGCCGGTGGAGATCGCCGAGACGCTCATGCGCAAGCGCGAGAGCGACACCGGGACGAAGGCCGACATCCACGAGCGCAACGACAAATATCTGCACCAGTGCCGCGAGGTCGCGCGGCAGGCCGCGGCCTACTTCGGCTGGACGGTCGTCTCCTGCGTGAAAGACGGGAAGCTCCGCTCGATCGAGGATATCCATGAGGAACTGTATTCGTACGTAAAAAAATGTCTGGAGGAAGCATAATACAATGGTATATATGATCTTGGGTACCGGCTTTGAGCCGATGGAAGCCATTGCGCCGTGCGACATTCTGCGCCGCGGCGGCGTGGAAGTGCAGCTCGCCGGGATCGGCGGGACGCTGATCGAGGCCGGTCACGGCGTGCGCGTGCAGGCCGACTGCCGCGTGGAGGATCTGAAGCTGGCTTCGACCGACATGGTCATCCTGCCCGGCGGCCTCGGCGGCGTGCATTCGATCCTCGCCTGCGATACCGCCATGAATTTTATCCGCCTTGCCTATGAAGACGGCAAATATATCGCGGCCATCTGCGCCGCCCCCACGATCCTTGCCCAGCTGCACATCACCGACGGCCGCAAGGCCACCTGCTACCCGGGCCTCGAGGAGAAGATGGGCGCCGCCGTCATGACGGCCTGCGGCGCTGTGCAGGATGGCCGCGTCATCACCGGCCGCGCGGCGGGCTCGGCTGACGAGTTTGGCCTTCTGTGCCTGCAGGCGCTGAAGGGGAAGGCCGCCGCGGATCAGGTCGCGGCCGACATCGTCTACCGCGCATAAGGGAGGAACACATGGCTGAACAGAACACCAACGCCCGTCCGGACGAACAGACGCCCGAGCAGGACGCGCTGGAAAAAAGTCTGGAAGAGCTTTCGCTCGATGAGCTGCTGGCGTCGGTCAAGGACGATCTGGCCCGCGTCGACGCGATGATGGACGGGCCCGGCGATGCGGCGCAGCCCGAACAGCCGGATGCGCCTGCGCCCGACACGCCGGACGCCGCCGAAGAAGCGCCCAAGCCCGGCATGCAGCCGCTTTTCGAGCCGAAGATCCCGGAGGAATACGCGGATCTGACCGTCGACCAGGAGACGCAGCCGGAGAGCCAGGAGCCCGAAAAGAAACGCCCGCGGCTGCCGTCCGGCATCCGGGTGCTGCTGTACGTGTGCTGCGTGCTGGCAGTGGCTGTGCTGCTGGCCGTGGCGGTCTGGCGCTGCGCCGACGACGTGCTGTCGCTGACGAAAGAGGACGCCGAGATCACCGTCTCCATCCCCGACGGCGCGACGATCTCGCAGATCGCCGGAGAGCTCAAAAGCAAGGGTCTCGTGCGCTATGAGACCCTGTTCAAATTCTACTGCTGGGCCTCCCACGCGGAAAAGACCATCGAGCCCGGCACCTATACGCTGAACAGCCGCTACGACTATCACGCCCTCGTCAGCAACATGATCGAGGCCAGCCCCGACCGTGCGGTCGTCGAGGTCACCATTCCCGAGGGCTACGAGTGCGAGGATATCTTCCGCCTGCTCGAAGCTGACGGCGTCTGCTCCTATCAGGATCTGGCCGATACCGCGGCGAGCTACGAATTTGCCTATGACTTCCTGCAGGAGATCCCCTACGGAAGCGAAAACCGGCTGGAGGGCTATCTCTTCCCGGATACGTACCAGTTCTATATGAGCGACGATCCGGCGAACGTCATCGACAAATTCCTGCGCAACTTCGATAACAAATTCACCGACGACCTCTACGACGCGCTGGACGCGCTCAACGACCGTCTGGCCCAGCGCATGCGCACGAACGGCTTCACCGAGACCGAGATCACGGACGGCAGACTCTCGCTCTACGACCTCATCACCGTCGCCTCTCTCGTGGAGAAGGAGACCGCGAAGACCTCCGAGAGCGCCTCCATCGCCTCCGTCATCTACAACCGCCTGTGCAGCAAGCTCTATCCCTGCCTCGAGATCGACGCGACCATCCAGTACGCGCTCGCCGAGCGCAAGGAAGTGCTCTCCAACGCGGACAAAGGTGTCATCAGCCCCTATAACACCTACACGAACGCCGGTCTGCCCGCAGGCCCGATCGCCAACCCCGGTATGAACTCCATCCGTGCGGCGCTGTACCCGGCCGAGACCAATTATTACTTCTACGCCCTGAACGCCGACGGCGTCCACCACTTCTCCGAGACCTATTACGAGCACCAGAACTTCCTGGCGGAGCTCGCGGGCAAGACCCAGCCGGACGAGGAGCAGACGGACGCGCCCGCGGACGGCGAAGAGACCACCGATACGGAGAATCAGACAGATGGACAGACGTAAGCCGGAGCTTCTGAGCCCGGCAGGGGATATGGAAAAGCTGCGCATGGCCGTCGCCTACGGCGCGGACGCCGTGTATCTGGCAGGCACGAGCTTCGGCATGCGCTCGTTCACCGGCAACTTTACGCCGGACGAGCTGCCGAAGGCGGTGCAGCTGGCCCACGCCGCGGGCGTGAAGGTCCACTGCACGGTCAATATCATGCCCCGCAATGATGAGGCCGCCGCGCTCCCGGCCTATCTCGAGCAGCTGGATGCCGCGGGCGTCGACGCGCTCATCCTCGCGGATCTCGGCGCGTTCACGCTGGCAGGGAAGTACGCCCCGCGCTGCGAGCGGCACATCTCCACCCAGCAGTCGATCGCCAACTACGTCTGCGCGCAGAGCTGGTTCGACCTCGGCGCGCGCCGCGTGGTGCTCGCACGGGAGCTGAGCCTGCAGGAGATCCTGACGATCCGCGAGCGGGTCTCACCCGAGCTCGAGCTCGAGACCTTCTGCCACGGCGCAATGTGCGTCTCCTATTCCGGCCGCTGCCTGCTCAGCAACTATATGACCGGCCGCGACTCCAACCGCGGCCAGTGCGCCCAGCCCTGCCGGTATCAGTACGCCCTGATGGAAGAAAAGCGCCCCGGCGAATACTTCCCGGTCTTCGAAGACGAAAAGGGCACGTACATCATGAATTCCCGCGATATGTGCATGATCGACCATCTGGACGAGCTCTGCGACGCCGGGATCGACTGCCTGAAGATCGAGGGCCGCGCCAAATCCGCCTACTATGCCGCCATCGTCACCGGCGCCTACCGCCACGTGCTCGACGACGTGTGGGCCGGCCGCGCGCCGGATCCCGTCTGGCGCGATGAGGTGGACCATGTCTCTCACCGCCACTACTCCACCGGCTTCTACTACGGCCAGCCCGGCCAGTTTACCGAGGATTCCCGCTATCTGCGCCAGTGGCAGATCTGCGCCGTCGTGGAAAGCTGCGACGCGCAGGGGAACGCGGTCCTGAGCCTGCGCAACAAGTTTGCTGTCGGCGATACCGTCGAGCTCGTCGGCCCGGACTTCCGCCCGCTGTCCTGGCAGGTCACGCCCATGGAGGATATGGACGGCATCCCGCTGTCCGAGCCGCGCACCCCGCAGATGCGCTTCCGCGCCAAGCTCCCCGCCCAGGTCCCGCCCCTCTCCTTCGTCCGCCACGCGGTCGAACTCTCCGGCCGATAAAAAAACCGGCGCACCGAATGGCGGTGTGCCGGCTTTCTCTTTTTACTTCTCCAAAATCCGCATCAGTGCGTTCCGGCCGACCTGCATCGCGCCCTTCGGGCAGAACTCCTGGCAGCAGAAGCAGTGGATGCAGGCCTTGCGGTCGATGCGCGGCTTGCCGCGCTGCATCGTGATGGCCTTCGCGGGGCAGATGTTCGCGCACTTCCGGCAGCCGATGCACGCCTTCGCGTGCAGCTTCGGATAGGGCGTCAGCAAGTGGAACAGGAAGCTGTCCACCAGCTTCGAGAACGGTCCCTTCCCGCCGCGGCGGAAAAAGACGCTCGCCTGCGAGGGGACCGTTTGGAAATCCGCCACGGCCAGCGCGTCCGCGTCGCCATAGACCCGCAGCGCCTCCCGGCTTTCCGGGCACAGCCCGCGGCGGATCGCCGCCGTGAGCGTCGGCACCTCGTCCGGCCGCAGCCCGATCAGCCCGCACGCCACAAGATCGAGCGCGTGCGGACTTTCCGCCGCCAGCAGACACCCGATCGGCCGCGCGGAGCCCTGCGTCGGCCCGTTGCCCTCCATGCCGACCACGGCGTCGCAGATGCACAGCCGCGGCTTACAGTATTCGCACAGATCGACGATCATGTTCGCAAAATCCTCGATCTTCGGGTATTTGTAGTGATATTCCGGCTTCATCGTGCCGGGAATGATGCCGAAAAAGTTCTTGACGGCGTTCGTCATGCCCATCATCCCGTGCGTCTTGAGCTTGCACACGTCGATGATCGCGTCCGCGTTTCTCAGATACGCCGTCTCGGTGAAGCTCCTTGCCTGCACGGCCTCCGGATACGAGACCGAGCAGACGGAAAAATCCCCATTCAGCTCCGCACCCAGCGCCTCGGCCGCGCGCAGACCCGTCACGTCGTAGACGCGCTGCAGATGCGCGGCGTTGTACAGCCCGCCGGGGCTGTCGCCGAGGACGACGTGCGCCCCTCGCGCCTGCAGCATCCGCACAAGCGCGCAGACCACCGCCGGATGGACCGTCGCGGCCTCCTCCGGCTTCATCGCGGAGACCAGATTCAGCTTCAGCGCCACGCGCATCCCGGGCGTGACCCAGTCCAGCCCGCCCGCGGCCGTGACAGCCGTCTCCAGCGCGGCCGAGACCTCCGCGTCCTCATAGCTCTTACAGGCGGCGAGCGCCACATCATACCGCATTCCGGCCCCTCCCGATGTTCAGAATACGTCTACTCTATCATGGAACCGCCGGAATTGCAACGCGCGAAAACCGCGCAGTATTTACTTTTTAACGAATATATGTTACAATATCTTATCAAATTGGAAACTTTCTTTCCACCTGACCCTCCGGCCGGGCGGAAAATGGAAGGGGACAGCTTATGGAAGACCTCAATCAGCTGCGTCCGGAGCAGGAGAGCGGAGCGAAAAAACCGGCCCCCGACGACGTCGACGCACTGCTGCAGGACGTCAAAAGCCTTCTCGGCGAGACCGACGCCGACATCGCCGCGGAAGCCCCGGCGGAGCCGGACGCGGAAGACGCCGAGCCCATCACGGCCGACGACGTGCAGATCGACTATGGCAAATTCTACGGCCCGGAAGAGCCCGGCCAGTCCAAGACCCCGCTGACCTGCTACGAGCAGTCCAAGCCCGCCTACCAGCGTGCCCGCCGCGCCGAATACGAGCGCGTCCGCGAGCAGGAGCGCCTTGCCCGCGCCGAGCGCCAGCAGGCGCTCAGCCGCGACGATACCTCCCGCGTCCGGCAGGCCCGCACCGGCAAAAAACACGAAAAACCCCGCAAAAACGCCGCGGAATACGCCGAATGGCTCTATTCCCAGGGCCTGAGCGCCGAAGAACAGCAGGCCCGGCAGGAGCAGGAGGAAGCGCTCGCCGCCCCTGCGGGCCGGGGCCGCAAAAAGCAGGAGAAGCCCAAGCGCCATACCGGCCTGCGCATCCTCGCCGTGCTGGTGCTTCTGCTGGCGATCCTGACCGCGGCGTTCCACTTCCTCATCGCCAGCCAGCCGGAGGCGGAGAACGCCCTTTCCGCCCGCAAGCCCGGCACCTCCACCATCCTCGTCGCCGGTACCGACGAGGGCGGCTACCGCACCGACTCCATGATGCTCGTGAACGTCGACCGGACGGAAAAGACCATCAGCCTCGTCTCCATCCCGCGCGATACGCTCATCTACTGCGAATATTCCGTCCCGAAGATCAACTCCGCCTACGGCTGGGCCGGGGGCGGGGAGCAGGGGATGCAGGAGCTGCTGCTGCGCGTGTCCGAGATCATCGGCTTCACGCCGGACGGCTATATCGTCGTCGACCTCAGCATCTTCCGGCAGCTGGTCGACCTCATGGGCGGCGTCACCTTCGACGTCCCGGTCGACATGCACTACTCCGACCCCACGCAGGACCTCAGCATCGATCTGCAGGCCGGCAAACAGCACCTGAACGGCGAACAGGCCATGCAGGTCGCGCGCTTCCGCTCCGGCTACGCCACGGCCGACCTCGGCCGCATCGAGGTGCAGCGTTCGCTCGTCTCCGCCGCCATCCGCCAGTGGGTCTCGCCGAAGGGCGCCATCCACCTGCCGCAGGCCGTGAAGCTCGTCGCCGACCATACCAACACCGATCTTTCCACCCGCAACCTCCTCTGGCTGGCCGAGAGCTTCCTGCTCTGCAGCCGCAGCGACATCCACTCCGCCACGCTTCCCGGCTACGCCGCGAATTTCTCCAGTGGCTCGTATTACGTGCTGGACGCCGCGGGCGTCGCGGATATCGTCAATCAATATCTGAATCCCTACGAGAAAGGAGCCGAGGCCGTGGATCTGTTCATCCGCAACGGCTGATTTTTCCCATGTACATCGATCCCACCCGCTATTCCGGCCGCCCGGCCGACTGCGCTTCGCGCCTGCCGAAGGAGCAGCGCTGCTATGACCTGCTGGGCCGCCTCGGCATCGCCTATTTCCGCGTCGACCATGACCATGCCGACACCATCGAGGCCTGCGAGGCCGTCGAGCAGGTGCTCGGCGAGAAGATCTGCAAAAACCTCTTCCTCTGCAACCGGCAGAAAACGCAGTTTTATCTGCTCATGCTGGAAGGGGAGAAGGTCTTCAAGACCAGGGACCTGTCGAAGCAGCTCGGCGTGGCGCGGCTGTCTTTCGCCGACCCGGCAGATATGGAGAAATATCTCGATATCACCCCCGGCTCCGTCAGCGTCCTCGGCCTCATGAACGACCCGGACAACGCCGTCCAGCTCGTCATCGACCGCCCCATCGCCGAGTCAGCCTCCATCGGCTGCCACCCCTGCATCAACTCTTCCACCCTCGCCATCGCCACGGCGGATATCCTCGAAAAATTCCTCCCCGCCGTCCACCATCCCCCCATCCTTGTAGACCTTCCGGACCCGGAGTAACCTCTCCGCCTCGCTTCGCTCAGCACCTCCCCTTCACAAGGGGAGGCTTTTTTACGCCCGCACCCAAGGCTCCCCTTGTCAAGGGGAGCTGGCGCGGA
>ERZ773225.2219-NODE-2219-length-20345-cov-3.332578_pt1 | contig 20345 bp, 20 predicted proteins | sample MGYA00580993_ERZ773225 | MGnify/ENA primary metagenome ERZ773225 (study PRJEB29015, sample SAMEA2737748) | human gut metagenome | biome: human gut; feature: human-associated habitat; material: faeces | place: China | collected 2012 ...
GTGTGAAATCGAATAATCTGCAGGTAGTTATGTTTACTTCCGCCAATCCCGGTGCTGGTAAAACTTTTGTTTCCAGTAATCTTGCCATGAGTATTGCTCAAACGAACAAGAAAGTTATTTTGGTGGATGTCGATATTCGTAAGGGTACATTGAGTGGTATTTTCTCCAATCCTTCCGATCGTATGGGATTGACTCATTACCTTTCCGGGCGAACGGACAATTTGGATGATATTGTAGGGGTAAGTGAGGAATATGGTAAATTGGATATTATATTTTCTGGTCCTGTACCTCCTAATCCTGCTGAGCTTTTATTGAGTGAACGTTTTGATCATCTGATTGTGGAACTTCGTAAGCGATACGATTATATCATTATTGATAATGTTCCTGCCGGCATGGTTGCAGATGCTTCTATTGTAAACCGGGTTGCGGACCTTACTATTTTTGTGGTTCGTTCGGGGGTAATGGATCGCCGCCAGTTACCGGAACTTGAAAAGATGTATCGTGAAGAGCAGCTTCGTAACATGTCTGTGATATTAAATGGGGTTTCTACTGAACGTAGAGGTTATGGTTATGGTTATGGTTACGGCTATGGTTACGGCTATGGTTACGGCTATGGTTATGGCTATGGTAATGATATTCACAAGCATGAAAAAAAGAAGACTTTGAAATCATTCTTCTCCTATTTATTTAAACGCTAAAAAACTGAAAAACACTTTTCTTATTTATCTTCTTAAATATTTGGTCGGTGTAATTACTATCAATTGTAAGCGTTGATGAATATTTATATCATCGGCTGTGTTTGTGATATAGTTATATTGCGAATAATTTGATTCTGCATAGAAAAATAATCATTTCATATTTATATGTTAAATAACAAGTCTATTTTAATTACTGGAGGAACAGGTTCTTTCGGTAAAAAGTTTGTGGAAACCATTCTCCGTGATTATCCACAGGTAAAGAGGATCGTCATTTACTCACGTGATGAGCTGAAACAGTTTGAACTTAAGCAGAAATACCCTCATGAAAAATATCCTCAATTGAGATTTTTTATTGGTGATGTTCGTGATTTGGAACGACTCACCCGCGCTTGTGAAGGAATTGATGTAATAATTCATGCGGCAGCAATTAAACAGGTAGATACGGCTGAATATAATCCGGAAGAATGTATTAAAACCAATGTGCATGGTGCACAGAATGTGATAAAATCAGCTTTAGCAACTGGCGTTCAACATGTTGTAGCCTTATCTACAGATAAAGCTTGTGCTCCTATAAATCTTTATGGTGCTACAAAATTAACTTCCGATAAATTGTTTACGGCTGCTAATAATATTAGTGGCGCTAAGAATATAAGGTTTTCAGTAGTACGCTATGGGAATGTAATGGGATCACGTGGTTCTGTCATACCTTTCTTTATAAATAAGAGAGATGGAGGTGCGAAAGAACTACCTATTACGGATATGCGTATGACTCGCTTTAATATATCATTACAAGCTGGAGTTGATTTGGTAATGTATGCAATCGGACATCATTTGGGAGGAGAAATCTTTATTCCTAAAATACCTTCTTATCATATAAAGGATGTAGCTACGGCAATTGCTCCTCATTTGCCTCAAGTAGAAGTAGGGATTCGTCCAGGTGAGAAATTACATGAGGAAATGATTACGATTACAGATGCATTAGATACGATAGATCTGGGTCGGTATTACGTGATTTTACCTTCTGTATCATTTAAACATACTCGTGAGGAGTTTATAACGCATCATAATGCGGTACCTGTATCAGAAGGATTCCATTATAGTTCGGACAACAATACCGAATGGGAAACAGTGGAAACTATGCGCGAGAATATCAAGAAATATGTAGATCCTAATTTCGAAGTAAAATAATGATTGATAAACCTATATCTTATGGTCGTCAGTATATAACTGATGATGATATCGCAGCTGTAGTCGAAACGTTGAAGTCGGATTTTCTCACACAAGGTCCTAAAATCAAGGAGTTTGAAAGTAATTTTGCTACTTATTGTAACGCAAAATATGATGTAATGGTGAGTAATGGTACTGCTGCTCTTCATCTTGCTGCTATGGCTTTGGGTATTCATGCGGGTGATAAGGTCATTACTACTCCTATTACTTTTGTAGCAAGTGCTAATGGGTTTCGATATTGCGGAGCGGAAATTGTATTTTGTGATATTGATCCGAAGACTTTTTTAATGGATTTTGATAAACTTGAAAATATCCTAAAATCGAGTCCCAAAGGAACGTTTAAAGCTGTTATTCCTGTAGATTTTGCTGGTTATCCCGTTGATGGAGAACGTTTACGCGCTTTAGCGGATGAATACGGATTTGCTATAGTTGAGGATGCTTGTCATGCGCCTGGTGGATCATTTATTGATAGTAAAGGCATTCAGCATATGGTTGGTGATTGTGCCTATGCAGATATGACAGTATTTTCCTATCATCCGGTTAAACATATCGCTACGGGTGAAGGCGGTAGTATTACAACCAATCGAAAAGACCTTTTTGATAAACTCTCTTTATATCGTACTCATGGGATTACAAAAGATCCGGAATTATTGGAACATTCTGATGGCGCTTGGTATTATGAAATGCAAGAGTTGGGATATAACTATCGGATAACTGATTTTCAGGCAGCTTTAGGTATAAGTCAGTTGAAACGGCTAAATTGGAGTATTCAACGTCGCCAAGAGATTGCGGAGCGTTATAATAAGGCTTTTATGGGTACTTGCATCAAAACTCCGGTTGTAGCGAGTAATGTGTCACACGCCTATCATCTTTATATTATTCAATTAGAACAGCGTAAAGGACTTTATGACTTTTTGCGTGAAAATAAGATTTTTGCTCAAGTTCTTTATGTTCCGGCTCATACCATGCCATATTACCGTAAATTTGGTTGGAAAAAGGGAGATATGCCTGTGGCTGAAGACTATTATGAACATTGCTTGGCACTTCCGATGTTCCCATCATTGACTAACGAAGAGCAGGAGTATGTAATACAGAAGGTTTTGGAGTTTGTAAATAAATGATTGTTTTGATTGAAGTAATATCATAATGATTTATATACCAATTCGAATCATATTTTCTTTCTATAAACCGGAAAGGTAATTATATCTCATCTTTTCTATAAATCGTTGGGAAACTATTTAGCTTGTAATAATTGAAAAAAATAGGATGAAAAATTTAGCTATAATTCCTGCTCGGGGTGGAAGCAAACGCATACCACGAAAAAATATAAAACTTTTTATGGGTAAGCCTATTATCGCTTATTCTATAGAAGCAGCTTTGCAGACCGGTTTGTTTGACGAAGTGATGGTATCAACTGATGATGAAGAGGTAGCTGAAGTAGCATGTGAATATGGGGCTTCTGTTCCATTTATGCGTTCAGAGAAAACGGCAAATGACTATGCTACACTTGCCGATGTACTTCATGAGGTGATAAACAAGTATGCTGAAAATGGAGAAAGATTTGACAATATGTGTTGCATTCTTGCCACTGCTCCGTTGATAACTTCTGAGCAATTGCTTGCTGCTTTCGAAAAACTTCAGATATCAGATGAACTTTCTACTGTTTATCCGGTGGTTCAATTTTCTTATCCCGTACAACGTTGCTTACAAATGAATGATAAAGGATTGGTGTCGATGAAATGGCCTGAATATTTGTGTTCTCGAAGTCAAGACTTGGAAACTCTTTATCATGATTCGGGTACTTTCTATTGGCATAAAGTAGAAAAATGGTGCAGTGGAGATATTGTGCGTGGTGCTATTGTTATGAATGAGCTTAATGTACAAGATATTGATACAGAAACAGATTGGAGGTTAGCAGAATTGAAATATTCTATTTTGAATGAATTGTAAACAGAAAATATTCTTTCGTGCGGATGCTGATAAGCAAATTGGTTATGGTCATTTTGTTCGTAGTTTAGCGTTAGCCGATATGATAAAGGAGGATTTTGATTGTATTTTTTTCACTCAATCTCCTACAGAGTATCAAAAAAGAGAAATCCAGAAAGTGTGTCCATTAATTGAATTACCTTCTAATGATACTAAATTAGTTGTATTCTTGAATTTCTTACAGGGTGACGAGATTGTGTTTTTGGATAATTATTTTTTTACATCTGATTATCAATTACAAATAAAAAATAGAGGATGTAAATTAATTTGTTTGGGTACGAACGATCGGCATTATTATGCAGATGTTTTGTTGAATTTTGCAGAAAGTGATGCTTCTATATTTTCAGTTGAACCCTATACAAAGATAAAGTTGGGTATAGATTGGGTTATTTTAAGAACACCTTTTCGAAACTTTGTTCCACAACGAGAGAGCATTGTTAAACAGGATATAGTTATCTGTTTTGGAGGTACTGATCAATTTGGTCTGACTGAAAGATGTGTGGAGGTACTGCAATGTTGGGATATAAAAAGAAAGATATATTTGATAGCTACTGATAGCTTTGGATTACAGCGTGTTAAAGATTTACAAGCGAAAGGTGTTGTTTGTCATTTGAATGCTACAGCAGAAAAAATAGTAGAGATATTCAGCGTCTCAACCTGTATTTTATCATCGGCAAGTACTATTACCCAAGAAGCATTGGCTTGTGGAGTGGTTTGTATATGTGGCTATTATGTAGATAATCAACAAAAGATGTATTCATATCTATCTGAAAACAAGTTAGTTATAGGTGTTGATAACTGGCTCGATCCAGATATGGGACTGAGATTACGAAATGTTTTGATGAATTTGGAAAATTGTAAAAAAAATCTTCGAGAAAGATCTTTTAAAAATCTTCAGAATAATTATATCAGTTTGTTACAGAGTTTGTGATCTGGTACAGTCTTTTAAACTTTTTGTAAATATAGAAAGATGAAGATAGAGAAAAAAACATATGTCATAGCAGAGTTATCTGCTAATCATAATCATAACTTTGATTTGGCTGTCAAGACAATAGAAGCTATGGCAAAATCAGGTGCTGATGCTGTGAAAATACAAACTTATACACCTGATTCTCTTGTAATGGACGTAGATAATGAATATTTTGGTCCTATTAAAGATGGCTTATGGAAAGGAATTAAACGTTATGATCTTTATAAAGAAGGAATGCTTCCTTATGAATGGCAGCCTAAATTGCAGAAAGTCGCTACTGATTTAGGACTGGATTTTTTTTCTACTCCATTTGATTTAGTTGGAGTGGATTTTTTAGAGACAATGAATATGCCTATTTATAAAATAGCTTCATTTGAGATTAACGATATTCCTTTGATCAGATATGTAGCTAAAAAACACAAGCCCATGATTATTTCGACTGGTGTTGCCGATTTAGATGATATTCAACTTGCTCTTGATACATGTTATAAAGAGGGAAATTATGATATTTCGTTGCTAAAGTGTACCTCTGAGTATCCTGCAACTTATGAACAGGCCAATTTACTCACTATACCTGATATGATTCATAGATTTGGTATTCCTGTTGGAGTATCCGACCATACAATGGGAAGTTTGGTACCTATTGTTGCGGTGTCATTAGGAGCGACTATTGTTGAAAAACATTTTATTTTATCACGTACAAATGGTGGGCCTGATTCTGCCTTTTCAATGGAACCAAACGAATTTCGTGAAATGGTAGATAGTATACGTAATGTAGAGCGGGCTTTAGGAAATGTTAAATATGATATCACTGATTATCAACGTGGTAAACGCCGCTCTCTTTATGCGAGAACTGATATTCACTGTGGTGATGTTTTTACTGATCAAAATGTCGGTTCGTATCGTCCTGGCGTAGGCCTTTCGCCTCAATATTGGGATCAAATAATGGGTAAAACTTGTAAAAGAGAAATTGTAAAAGGTGATGTCTTAAGACAGGAGGATCTGAAATAATGGCTATAAATGCTGATGAAATGTATATCAATGGGGATTATTCGTATAAAAATTATCTTTCTTTGTCCAAGGAAGAACTGTTGATGATCTTGCATTGGAGAAACCATCCGAGTATTCGTTCTAAAATGAATAATACTTCAGAAATTTCAGTTGAATCTCATTTGCAATATGTTGAAAATTTGAAGGATAGAACTGATGCTGTTTATTGGTTGGTACTTTATAAAGATATTCCTATTGGAACCTTAAATATTATTGATATTGATTGGGAAAATAAGATTTGCGAACCGGGCTTTTATTTGTCTCCGGAAGTGATGGGGAAAGGTGAAAGTATTTTCTTCTTATACAATTATAAATCTTTTCTTTTGAATGTAATCGGTTTTGAAAAATTGATTGGACATAATTATTTGGATAATTTATCTGCCTTACAATTCACAATATTTTTTGGTGCTGATATTACGGATGTAACGGAAGTTAATAATCGCCTAAATGTGAGTTCATGTTTAGTGAAAGAATCTTTTAATCAACTTACTTCTCAAAGACTCATTTCTAAGTATATGAAATTTCTGAAAACATGGAATATAAATGACATATTAGGCAAATATGAAGTTTTTAAAAAATATGCTGAGGAATAAAAATGTATTGATAACTGGATGTAATCGTGGGATAGGCCTCTCTATCATGAGGTTACTGGCCGAACATGGTGCGAATATCTGGGCTTGTTGCCGAACTATAAACGATGCTTTTTTGGAAGATATTTCAGAATTGGAGCGAATTTATGATGTATCTATAAAGGCCATTCAAGTTGAATTGACGGATAGTATATTATTGGCTCGTACATTGGATGCTATTATAGCTGAAAAGCGTTCTATAGATATTTTAATAAACAATGCGGGCATTACAGCTACGGCTCTTTTACAACAAACCTCAATGGAAGAAATTAGAAAAGTGTTTGATATCAATTATTTTGTTCCCCTTGCTATCATAAAGAAAATTAGTAAAATAATGATTAGACAAAGAGATGGTATTATAATCAATATGGCTTCTGTAGCAGGAATTGAACATCAACCGGGGCGGGTGGCGTACGGTTCAAGTAAAGCGGCATTGATATGGGCAACTCAAGGATTGGCAAAAGAATTGGGAGCATTTAATATTCGAGTGAATGCGATAGCACCGGGTGCGGTTAAAACTGAAATGACAGCCGGATATTCGGAAGATAAAATAAAAAAAATAATAGCGGAAACTGCTTTACATAGGATGGGAGATATGATAGATATTGCTAATGTTGTACTTTTTTTGTGCTCGAAAGAGGCTTCGTTTATTAACGGACAAGTAATTAAAGTGGATGGAGGTCGATAATTAATGAATGGTTTGACTATAGAACAAATTAACGAAACTAAGAAGATGTGTCAGAAAATGCGTATCAATGCTTTGAAAATGGCATATTCTTCAGGCGATCGTGGGGCTCACATAAGCGGGAGTTTATCTTGTATAGAAATATATGCAGTGTTGTATAAATGGATATTGAACTATGATATAGATAATCCTCTTTGGGAAAAACGTGACCGTATGGTGGCAGGAAAAGAACATGCTCGTTTAGCAGAGTTTCCGGCAATGGCTGAAATAGGCTTTTTCCCAGAATGTGAATTGGAAAAATTTGAGTCTAATGATGGTCTCTTGACTGGGCATCCTAAAAATTTGAAGATAGGATTGGAATATAGTTCTTGTAGTTTAGGGACAGCATTACCTTTTGCTTTGGGAAAAGCTTTATATGCGAAGCAATTTGAAAAAGAATATAAAGTATTTGTACTTGTTGGTGATGCTGAATGTGCCGAAGGAGCCATTTGGGAAGCTATTATGGTAGCTGCTCAATATAAACTCGATAACTTAACTTTGATCGTAGATCGTAATTACTTATCTGTAGATGGTAATACAGAAGAGTTAATGGCACAAAGGGATATGGAAGAAAAATTTAGGGCATTTGGTTGGGCTTCGGAGACAGTAGACGGACATGATATCGTACAACTGTATAATTCATTAAATAGAAAGTGTGTCGATATGCCTCATGTGATTATTGCCACTACTATAAAAGGAAAAGGGGTGTCATTCATGGAAAATAGAAAAGAATGGCATCAGGCCATATTGAATGAGGAGGACTATAAACGTTCTCTTGACGAAGTATCTGTTAAATTGTGTTGATATGAAAGTGACAAAAGGATTGATAAAAGCTTATTCCAGGATGGGGCAGAAAGGTGCTGCGGCAGGTGTCGGTATGCTTGAAGTTGCCAAGATGGATCCGGAATTGAGAGTTTTAGTTGCTGATAGTATTGCAATAGCTAGTCTTGATAGATTTTATAACCTTTATCCAGATAAAGTGGTCAATGTTGGCATTGCTGAACAGTGTTTGGTCAGCGCAGCTGCCGGTATGGCATCTGAGAGTAAAGGAAGTGTATATGCGTTTACTTACTCCGCTTTTTTGATAGTTAGGGCTTTAGAACAGGTAAGGCTAAATCTTGCGTATCACGAATGTAATGTTAAATTAGTGGGAAACTCAGCGGGCTTTTCAATGGAAATGTTGGGGGTATCACATTGGGCAATAGAAGACATAGCATTTATACGTACTCTTCCGAATATTACGATATTATCAGCCGCCGACTGTCTTCAAGCTATTAAAATGATTATTGCTGCCGATCAGATAAACGGACCTGTTTATATTAGACTGTCTGGAAATCAGAACGTACCGATAGTTTATGAAGAGGATTTTGATTATCAGATAGGGAAAGCTATTAAGGTTAGGGATGGAAACAATGTGGCTATTATTGCGACAGGATTGATGGTTTATGAGTCATGCTGTGCAGCCGATATATTGTTGCAGGATGGTATTAATTGTTGTGTCATTGATATGCACACTATTAAACCATTAGATATTGAAGTTATTGATGACGTTTTCGATCAATTTGAATTAGTGATAACTATCGAAGAACATAGCGTGATTGGAGGATTAGGAGCTGCTATTAGTGAATATAATGCTTCAAAAAGGATTAAGGCTAAACAAGTTATAATTGGAGCATCTAATCAGTATTTGAAGTTAGGAACTCAAAGATATATTTGGGAGCAATATGGATTGACAGCAGAAAAGATTGCAGAAAGAATTAAACAAGAATTAAATAAATAAGAATGTTATGACAAATTTGGAAAAATACAAAAATGCTTTCGTTGAAAGTTTTGATTTAGATGTGAAAGAGGTGGAAAATGCATCACAAGAGACTGTTGAAATTTGGGATTCTATTGGAATGATGAGTTTGATAGCTGTGATTGAAGATTCTTTTGATTTGGAGTTACAGCCAGATGATATCGTAGAATTTACAAGTTATCAAAAAGGTATCGAATTACTGAAAAAATATAATGTTATTTTGTGATTGTACCTTCTCGTTGGTTTATGTATCTTTTTACTGTTGTATCAAGAAAATCTAAGATTAATATCTATTCGTGAGAAACTATTCGTTGGATATATTGAAATTTTTGTGTGCTGTACTTGTTGTTTTGCTTCACATAAAAACTCCTTGGACTGAGTATATTCTTCCAATAACCAGAGCAGCTGTTCCGTGTTTTTTCATTATTTCTGGATATTTTTTATATCAGGAAGACGAGCAGAGTTTGCAACGAATAAAACGAAGTTTTGTAAAAGTAGGGACGATTCTTTTATGGAGCAGTGTTCTTTATGCGCTTTTTAAGTTAATAACTACTTCAATCAATATTTCATATAGGGATATAATAGATTTTGTATTGTTCAATGTCAATCCTTTTGGATATCATTTGTGGTATTTGTCAGCTTATATGTATGTTCTTGTTATATTTTATATCTGTGTAAAAGAACATGTGGTGAATTTATTGTTCATTGTTTCCCCTTTGTTGTTATTGGCTGATTTGATACTTGGAAAATATAGTTTACTTACGTTAGGCCAAGAACTTAATTACATATACATTCGGAATTTCTTATTTGTGGGTATTCCTTATTTTTCTATAGGTGTATTTATAAAGAAAAGGTATAATAATGGTAATATTTGTGCTTGTAAATATTTGTTTCTTGGCGGGGCTGTTTTGTTTTCTTTAACATCACTGCTTGAACGGTATTTGTTAGAAAATTATGGAATAAATGCTATACGTGACCATTATATAAGTACTACACTTTTATCAATTTGTTTGTTTTTATTGGCCATTTCTTTTTCACAAATGAGAAGTTGTTCTGTTTGGGTATTGTTAGGTGCTAAATATTCTTTATATATCTATGTGCTACATCCATTGGTTGATTATTGTTTTAAGTATTTGAATAAGATGCTTATGCCTCATTGCTGGAATCAGTTAATTTATTTATATGGTGCTCCTTTTATTGTTCTTATATCAACAATAATGATGATTGAAGGATGGAATTGTGTACAAGAAAAATTGTATTTAAATGTCGGAAAAAAACGAAAATATAAATAAGCGAATAGCCCAAAATACAATGTTACTCTATTTAAGACTAATTATTGTAATGGGAGTGTCTCTATTTACGGTGCGTATTGTTTTGAAGGCATTGGGGGTAGTAGACTATGGTATTCACAATGTTGTTGCCGGTATTGTGACGATGTTTTCATTTATCACTATGACGCTTAGTACGGGTACAGTACGTTTTTTCTCATTTCAGTTAGGGGAGAAGAATATAGATAAGTTGAATAAATTGTTTAATTTGTCACTCCTTTATTTCTGTGTTATCATTGTGGTTGTATTTATAATTTCCGAAACAGTGGGGATATGGTTCGTGGAGAATAAGTTGACAATCCCATCAGAACGTTTAAATGCTGCATATTGGGTCTTTCAATTTTCAATTTTTACTTTTGCGGTTAACTTGATTGATGTACCTTTTAAGTCGTTAATTATCTCTTATGAGCGTATGAATGTATACGCATATATCAGTATTATTGAGGTAATGTTGAAGTTACTGATAGTGTATATTTTGACAACTATTACTTTTGATAAACTTATTGTATATAGTGCTTTGTTAGCATTCTCTAGTGTTGTAATTACTCTTTCTTATATTTTATATTGCAAACACTATCTGGATGGATGTAAATTTAGACCGTATTGGAATGCTAAAATGTTTAGGGAATTATTTAGTTTCTGTGGCTGGAATCTTATAGGAGCACTTTCAAATGTATTGCGTAGCCAAGGAATTAATATTTTGTTAAATATCTTTTTTACTCCAGTAGTGAATGCAGCTAGAGCTATAGCATTTCAAATAAATACGGCTGTTAATAATTTTGTATTAAATTTTTACACCTCTTTTCGACCGCAAATAACCAAGCTCTATGCATCTGATAAATTGGATGAAATGACTAAATTGGTATTATTGTCATCAAAGGTCAGTTTTTATTTGATTTTATTTTTAGCGATTCCAATCATATTAGAGGTGGATAATATTTTGTGTTTATGGTTGTCAAATGTGCCTGAATATACAGCACTTTTTACGCGTCTGGTGGTAATTAATGCTGTGATTGAATCTTTAAGCTATCCGTTAAGTGCAGCTGTTATGTCTACAGGAAAAAATAAATGGTATCAGATTGTAACAGGTGGACTATTACTTCTAAATTTACCGTTGGCGTATGTCTTTTTACAATTAGGTTATCCTCCACAAGTTACGATGGAGATATCTATAGTCATTACAGCATTTTCAATACTTTCTAGATTTCTGTTTGTGAGGCATTATCTTTCTGTCTCTTTAAAAAGGTATGTTAATGAGGTTGTGAAATATATTGTTATGGTTTCAATAACTTCTATTTTGTTTCCATTTTGTTTCCATTGTTACTTGGATTATGGCTTAATAAGGCTTGTACTAATATTTATGGTTTCAACTTTATCAATAGCATTAAGTATATATGTTGTGGGTGTGTCAAAACCGGAACGGCAGGCGTTAAATCGTTTTTTAATAACTAAATATTATAATATTATTTCAAGGAAATGAAAATAGGAATATTGACCTATCATAGGGCTGAAAATTATGGAGCTTTACTTCAAGCTTATGCATTGAAAGAATATTTATATACGAAAGGGTACGATGTTGCTTTTGTAGATTATTGGCCACAATATCATATTGAGCATTATAAATTGTTTTCATGGAAGAAGTTTTGCTCTGGAAGTTATAAATATAAAATATATTCTTTATATGTGTTTCTGATATGGGGAAGCTTCAAGTTTTTGAGAAAAGTACGGTTAAATCGTTTTATGAAACAGTATTTAGGGCTGTCTCGAAAAGTGGAGTATACATCAGATATGAATCAAGTGAAAAAATTTGATTATGTGATATATGGTAGTGATCAAATTTGGCGTAAGCAAAATGATATTTCGAATGTTGGCTACAATTGGTGGTATTTTGGGAGTAATAATATTATTGCTTCACGAAAAATAGCTTATGCCGGTAGTATGGGAGCGATTGATGTGGATGAACAAGAGAAAGTTGCTTTAAAGAATCATTTTAAGAATTTTGATTTCTTATCTGTTAGAGAGAAAGATCTACAACTATTTTTGAATACATTAGGGTATGATTCACAGATTGTTTCTGATCCTGTTTTTTTATTGTCGAAAGAACAATGGCGTTCCTTGAAAAAAGAGGATCTCTCTGAAAGGAATAGATATATATTATTTTATAATCTGTTGAATAAAAAAGAAAGCGAAATATTGGTTTCCAACATTCAAGAAAAGACGGGTTTATCTGTCAAAGAAATCAATATGAAATTGGATTTTCATCATGTAGGTAAAAGATATATAAAATGTGCTTCAATAGAGACATTTCTAAAGTTGATTGACGAAGCTGAATATGTGATTAGTAATTCATTCCACGGCATTGCTTTTTCCATTATTTTTGAAAAACAATTTTATGCAGTGGGAATGGGGAATAAGGCTTCGAGAGTGTTGTCATTATTGCAAATTGCAGGGATAGAAGATCGCTATGTGGATGTGAACTCTTTGGTTGATTTAGAAAATACGATTGATTATTCTGTAGTACGTAAAAATATGATGAAACTTATAGAAAGTTCACAGATGTATTTAATAAATGCTCTTCATTGGGATGAAGAATAAGATGACATATGTATTGTATATGATAGCTTTATTTGCCTTTTTTATGGCTTCTGTGAGCTATTGGGGAAATATACAATTGGGTGATAGACTAAATGCCGAATCAATTGGGTTGAATTTAGCATCACTTATGGCTTTGCTGTCAGGGTTGCTAATAATATTTGTTCGAAATAAATATTCCAAAAATCGTATACATGTCATTTGTTATTTGTGGATTGTAATCATGCCTTTGGTTATTTACTATAATAAAGGGCAAATAAGTCATTATATTTTAACTCTCCTTTGGCCTGTTTTTTATGAAGCAACCTATCTTTTAGTGTTATTTAATAGACGTCGTATAATTACATTTCGAAAATTGTTTGTAATCATTTGGGGGGTGGGTTTATTTTATTTCATCTTATCAAGGTTATCCGATTTGACAAATCAATCGAATACGATTTATTATGCTTTTTTGGAACTTCCGCTATTATTGTGTGTCAGGAAGAAGAAAAATCAGTTTTTAATATTGATTTTATTTTCTGTTTTGGCTTTATTATCCATGAAACGATCTTGCATATTTGCCGTGTTGGGAATTTGGACTTTATATTCATGTGTATTGATAATGAAGAGTAATGGTAAACGTAAAGCTACGGGAATAATGATAGTCCTATTTTTGCTATTGGTTGGTATTTTTTCTTTCAATCAGATCGATGCAATGTTGGGAGGGCAGCTTTCGGAGCGGATGAATAAGGAGGAAACTGATGTGGGAAGAGGGCGTTTGGCTATATATGATGTGACGTGGCTGATGCAGCAACACTCGAGCGTAGATGAATGGATATTAGGGCACGGACATAATGGAGTGTGGCATAATTCTCCTTTAGAAATATCGGCTCATAATGATTTAATGGAAGTTTTGTATGACTATGGTTTGATTGTGTTTATACTTTATTTATGTCTTTGGGGGTATGTAATGAATAAATGTTTGTATTTATATCGTATAAATTCTTATTTCTTGGTACCTTATATTAGTTCCATTTGCATATTTATCGTCTTGTCATTAGTTAGTCATCTGGTGTTATATACATCTTATTTTAATTTGTTAGTGATATTTTGGGCAGGAGTAGAAGCCTTTGTGGAGAAGGAAAAACGATCTGTGAAGTTTCGTTACTAATAATATATGCTGTTTTTTATATATAACGATGAAAATATTATTTATAGCCAGGGGATATCCAACGAAGGATAATCCGATGAATGGTAATTATGAAGCTATACAAGCCCAAGCGATGGTTAAGCAGGGACATCAAGTAGCTTTTATTGCGTTATCTTGGAGGTCTGTTATTCATATTTTCAAAGAACAGGTTATTATATATCGTAGAATAGATGGAATAGATGTTTATGAATACAAGGCTTTGTTACCTATATTGCCTAAGATTTCTTTTGGATATAATTATTTACTGTATTTTAAAAAGAAAGCTTTAAGAAAAGTTTATAGAGAGTGTACCAAGCAATTCGGAATTCCTGATGTGGTTCATTCTCATTCTTTGTTTTGTTCCGAATGGGCAGTGACTTTAAAAGAAAGGTATAATTTGCCATTGGTTTTTACAGAACATTGGTCGAAGCTTAATGCATTTCAGATTGGTAAATACACCGAACGACGTGGTAAGGCTTACAAAAAGGCGGATGCTATTATTACTGTGTCGTATGCGCTATCGGAAAAGTTATCTCATTTCTTTGGAGTTTCAAGCTATGTAATATTTAACATGGTAAATGATGATTTTTTTAGCGATGTGAAAAGTGCTGTAAAGAAGGAGTCAGAGTTTCATTTTATTGCAGTTGGAACCTTATGCAAGAGAAAAGGTTATGATATTTTGATAGAGGCTTTTAAAAGGGCTCATTTTAACCGAAACGTTTATCTTGATATACTTGGTACAGGGATCGAATCTTTTAATCTTCAAAAGTTGATTAAGCAATTCGGGTTGCAGGAACAAATAATACTTCATGGATTGAAAACACCTGAACAAGTTGCGCAAATGCTTTCTTTTTCTAATGCTTTTGTCTTGTCCAGTTTTGTAGAAACATTTGGAATTGTTCTTATAGAAGCTATGGCAAATGGTCTTCCGGTAGTTGCTACCACTTGTGGCGGCCCTGAAGAGTTTGTTACCGAAAAGTGTGGTTTGTTAGTTCCTCCTGGTGATGTACGAGCATTGTCTGATGCTATGCTTAAAATCTATCGGAATAAAAACGATTACAATCCTGAAGAAATACGTAACTATTGTTATAGCAGTTTCTCTCAGCAGGTTATTGCGAAAAAAATTATAGAAATATATGATCATGTTATAAGTAAATCATAAAATTATGTTTTTAGAAATAGATAAAAAAAATGGTTCTACCATTGCTGTAGTTGATGATAGCAAAACTCGCGTCACTTATGGTGATCTGTGTGATTTTTCTGAGAATTTCTCAAAAGTGTTACCAGAAAGAACTTTGACATTTATTTTAGCCGAAAATAGTATCGGCTCTTTGTTGGGATATGTAGCGATGCTATCGAATCGTGTTGTTCCGTTGATATTAAGTCACAATATTGATAAAGCTTTATTCGAACATTTATATGATTTGTATCAGCCTAAATATTTATGGGTGCCAGAAAGGCAAGTGCAGGAATTTAATGGAGCCGTGGTTTACCAATCACATGGATATGCTTTATTGTCGACAGGCCTACAACCTGCTACCCTTTATGATGAGTTGTCTTTACTTTTACCCACATCCGGATCTACTGGTAGTCCGAAATTAGTACGTCACAGCTATCGTAACATTGAAGCTAACGCACGAAATGTGGCACAGCTATTCCAGCTCACAGGAGCAGAAAGGCCAATGGCTGCATTACCTATGCACTATACAATGGGCTTATCTGTTATAGCAAGCCATTTATATGCGGGATGTACAATCTATCTTTCCGATCGTTCGTTGGCCGATAAAGAATTTTGGGTCACAATGAAAGATGAAAGAATTACAAGTTTTACAGGGGTACCGTTTAGTTTTGAAATACTTCAGAAACTACGTTTCTTCCGTATGGATTTACCAGATTTAGAAGTTATTACTCAGGGTGGTGGAAAATTGAATAGCGAGCTCTTTGATCAATGTTGCGAATATGCGAAAAGTAAGGGAAAGAAATTTATTCCTACATATGGTCAGACGGAGGGGACAGCACGTATGGCATTCCTTGAACCTGAAATGGCTGCCAAAAAACAAGGCAGTATTGGTAAAGCAGAGCCAAATGGCCAACTATCTATTATAGACAATGATGGTAATGAAACATTTGAGGGCGATGCAACAGGAGAGATGGTATATCGTGGTGAGAATGTCACTTTAGGGTATGCAGTGTGTGGCGAGGATTTGATAAAAGGTGATGAAAATCATGGAGTATTACATACGGGAGATATTGCTCATCGTGATGCTGATGGATATTATTTCATAGTAGGACGTATGAAGCGTTTTTTGAAAATATTTGGATTACGTATAGGTCTTGACGAGGTAGAATATTTGATAAAATCAAATTTTTCAACGGATTGTGTCTGTGCAGGTAACGATGATTTGTTGAAAGTGATGATTACTACAGAGCCACTTATTGATCAGGTTCGTGATTTTGTTATAGAGAAAACTCATCTTTTTCATAAAAATTTGGAAGTTACTTATATAGAAGAGATTAAACGAAACGAAGCAGGAAAAGTTATATTACATTGAAAAAAAGAAAAGTTTAGCTATTCTATCTTTGAGATATTTTTGCAAATAACAGATTGTTGATAATTCATGAAATATGGCGTGTTGCAACTAATATTGATATTTCTGTTTTCGGCTGGCGCTATTAATTGTAGTGCAGGAGATTATATCACTACTATATGGAGTTCAAAAAAATATTCAGCTTTTACAAGTTTGCAATATGTAAATGGCTTTTTTTATTGTGCTTTTAGAGAGGCTACCAAACATAGAGTCGATATTAATGATTTAACTACATTGGGAAAGATTATTGTTATTCGATCATCTAATATGAAAGACTGGAGCTTATACACTTCTATAAAAAAGGATAGTTGTGATATGAGAGATCCTAATTTATCTTTGACTCCTGATGGGCGCATCATGTTGTTATATTTTAGCAGAAGTTATGCTGTTTCAGGTACAAAAGATAAGTTATGTTCTTATGTTGTATTTGGAAATGATAAAGGGTTGGTAACGAGTCCAGAACCAATAAAAATAAATGGATATAATCATGAATATAGATGGTTATGGAAGATTAGATGGCATAAAAATAAGGCTTATGGTTTTATGTATGGTAGTGACTTTCTTTTTTTAACATCCTCTGACGGGATTAATTATGATATATTATATAGTGGAAAACAGTTTGGAGAAAGAGTGACTGAAGCTGTTGTAATTTTTAAAAAAGATACAGCTATAGCCGTAGCACGTGGATTGAATAATAAAGGATTATATGGGATTGCGTATGCTCCGTTTATTTCATGGGATTGGAAAAAAATGAATATTGGTGTAGCTGGTCCAGATTTGTTGCAACTTCCTAATGAACAGATTCTATTGGGTACAAGGAATTATCAAGAACAATTGGGACAAACTTCATTGTATGAACTTTTGGATAATAATGCAAGGCTAATAGAGACGATAGACGAAGCAAGGGATAGCTCTTATCCTTCTTTTTTAATAATGAATAATAATGTGTATATGTCGTATTATGCTGGTAATAAGAATTGTACATCTATAAAAGCCATTCGAATACCAATAATAGAACTGGAAAAATTGTGTGTGAAATAGAGGGCGATAATTATGGTAGTGGTATTATTATGTATTGAATGATTGTTAAAAGATAGAATAATGACTTCAATTTCTGAATTGTTAAGAGAATTGGTTTTGATAGAAAGCAGATTAGGATGCTACGAAATTTTATATAGAGGGATGCCATTATATAGAATTTTTCGATTTGAATTGAGGAAAAAATATTTGAAGAAAAGAGTGCCTAATTATACAAATGATAGTAGAAAGAGTAGTTTCTCTATATCTTCTGTGTTTATAAATGTTTTGTATTCATTATATGATGTTTGTACTGTTTGTTTTACCAAAAAGAAAGTTGATACGATAATTTTTCCGCATTTCAGATTATTTAATTTTAATGGAGTGCTAATAGAAAAATTTACAGACCCATTATTGGAACAGTCTTCTTTATTGGGTTCTGTGGCTGTCTTTCAGCAATCATATCGAGTAAATTATAGAAGAAAAAGATTGAGGATTGATATGTTATATCAAGTTGAATGTTTGACTATGTTTACTTTTATGGTTTCCTTGGTTTTATTGGTGTTTTTTTATTTTGGAAAAACTCGAAAAGATATTGATATTCTTATAAAAAAGATTAGAAGATTGCAGTCTGTTGCAGGGAAAGATCGATTTAAAATGTATTTTAATTTTGTTAATTTTTATGTGTTGTCGTTTTACTATCGGCAAATATTTAAAAAACTAAAATGCAAGAGGATCTTTGTGGTTAATAGGGATTCTTTTAAAAGTCAAATATTTGCAGCGCATCAATTAGGATTAAAAGTGTATGAATTGCAGCATGGGGTAACAATGGGACCCACGGTCTTGTATTCAGGATTCTTTAATCCTGTAATTGATCCTGATTATTTTCTCACGTTTGGTGCTATGTGGAAAGGAGAATTATTTGCTATGCCTGTAGATAGGACCATAAATATAGGATTTGCTTATAAAAATTATATACAGAGTTTGAACGTCAAAATAAGTAAAGGGATAGAATCTGTTTTGGTGATATCTTCTCCAGCTATTACAGAAGAAATAGTAACTATAGTTGAGAAGTTGGCAATATTATATCCTATGAATAAATTTTATTTTCGAACCCACCCTCAAGAGAATTTAAGTGTTTCGCAAAAAGAGCGGCTTACGTTATGTTTAAATGTTTTTTATTCGGATAAATCAATTGAGTCTAATATTGAAATATTATCTTATGAACATGTGATCGGGACAAATTCATCAGTACTTTTTGAAGCACTAAGTCTTGGTAAAAACGTTGGTCGTTTGGCCTTTGGAGGGCTATTTATTAATCGATACATTGGGGATGATGATTTTTATTATGTTCAATCTTTAGAAGATTTTGATAATTTTCTCAGAAATAGAAAAAGAGGAATAGGAAAAGCATATTCTGATTTTGAAGAAGATAAATTGGGAATGATATAATAGATAAATAGTGTATCTTTTTTATTTATATAATATATGAAAAAATTAATAATTATAGGTGCCGGTGGTATGGGACGTACTTTATACGATATGGCTCAAGAATCTATTGGCTATAAGACGGAATTTGTGATTAAAGGGTTCATAGATGATAATGTGAATGCTTTGGATGGATTTATTGATAATATTTATCCTTCTATTATTGGGAAAATAAGCTCTTATATTCCTCAGAATGAGGATGTCTTTATATGTTCTATTGGAGGGAAATCGCGTAGGATATGTATGAACCTGATTTTGGAGAAGGGTGGAGAATTTATTCCTTTGATTCATAAAACTGCTCGTATAGGTTCCAATGTCTTTTTGGGAAAAGGTAATATGATAGGTGCTTTTACAACTGTGGCCTCTAATGCTCATATAGGGGATTATAACTTTATACAATCTTACACGATTATTGGGCATGATGTAGAAATTGGTGATTGGAATCGAATAGACTCTCATGTGATGTGTATTGGGGGAATAAAAATAGGGAATCATAATATGATTCATACTTCTGCTGTTTTGAATCATAATGTGGAAATTGGTGATGATACTCATATTGGAGCTTGTAGTTTTGTTACACGTAATGTGGAAAATGAATCTACTGTATTTGGGAATCCTGCAAGAAGATTAATGTGATATGGAAAGATTTTTATCAAATAAGGTCTGTATAATTACAGGAGCTGCACAAGGAATAGGAAAGTCTATAGTTGAGCGTTTTGCAGCAGATGGGGCTATTGTATATGCTTGTGACCGTACAGAAGGAAGTATGGATGAATGGGTTAAAGATTGTATGGTTCGAAATGGTGTACGGGTATTTCCTTTATATTTTGATGTGATGGATGCCGCGGCAGTTAAATTCGCTTTTATGTCTATTTTTAAACAAGAAGGTAGGATTGATGTATTGGTAAATAATGCAGGTCTTGTAATCGGGGTGGATAAAGAATTTGAAGGAAATCTGGATGAATGGGATGTTGTTATAGATACGAATATAAAAGCTTTGTTAGCGATAACCCGTCTGGTTGTTCCCGGAATGGTGGAACGTGGACGCGGACACATTATTAATATCGGTTCTATTGCGGGGG
>ERZ773225.2222-NODE-2222-length-20328-cov-5.618507_pt1 | contig 20328 bp, 19 predicted proteins | sample MGYA00580993_ERZ773225 | MGnify/ENA primary metagenome ERZ773225 (study PRJEB29015, sample SAMEA2737748) | human gut metagenome | biome: human gut; feature: human-associated habitat; material: faeces | place: China | collected 2012 ...
AAAAGATAGGGGAGAAAAGGGCGCTGGGTTACGGTTTGGGTGCTTCCTGCCTCTGAATTTAGGTGGGGCCCTAGTTTTTGGCTGTCGTTCCACACGAGACTCACCTTACGGGCGTCCTGGTACGCGCCGCCTGATACGGGGATATCAAGTTTGATACTAGCTGCCGTAGAACAACTGCTATAAATAGAAGGTGCAGACCGGATTTGCTGGTCTGCACCTTTTTGCATTGGATTTCATTATTTGCTTTGCACCTTGTAGGGGCGGGACTCTGCTCCGCCCGCTGGTGCCGGTTTCGACGGAAGAACGGGTGCTCAGCCTTCCGACGGGAACGGCACGAAGGTCTGAAAGAGGATCTGGAGGTTATCGATCTGTTTATCGGTGTGGAAGTGGCCGCAGAACCAGTGGTCATAGCGGAGGCGGGATTCGATCGCGTCCATCCAGAGCTCGGTCGTGCAGTCGACGGTGGATTGGTCGAGATCGGGCTTGAGGGCTTCGAGGGGCTTATAGCGCAGCGGGCAGGTATGCGTCAGCACGACGGGCATCTGCCAGCCGCGGCGCGCGAGCAGGGCTTCGACCTGCCGCTTTGTCTCGTCCGAGGGCTGCTCGTCCGGCCACCAGCCGAGGCCCTTGACCAGCCGGTATTCCTTGCCGGTGGAGTACGCGCCGCCTACGACGAGGCAGTCGGTCCCCGCGAACCGGTAGACCTCGCCGTCCACCGCGAACAGCAGGTTCGGATACTGCGGCTCGTACAGGATCTTCCCGCCGTGGAAGCTGCTCTCCACGTAGCCTAGGATGTTCTGCGGCCGGTTCTCGCGGTTGCCGTGCAGGGAGAAGATCGTGATGGGGAACTGCGAGGCGCGCGTCTTCAAAAACCGGTCGCGCTCGCCGCCGCCGAAGTTGAAGCCGGAGTCGCCGAGAATGATCAGAATATCGTCCGTCGTGGTCTGCTGTTCGCGGCAGAACGCCTCCACGCGGTCAAAATGTCCGTGTGTGTCGCCGGTAAGCCAGATCATGCCTTGTACTCCTTTGCGTTGGTCAGCGCCTGCCGGCCGCGGTTTTTGACCAGCAGGATCTGCGCCAGAATGGCGATGGCCAGCTCCTCCGGCGTCTCGCCGCCGAGATCGAAGCCGATGGGCGTGCAGACCGTGTCCAGCTGCGCCTGCGGGACGCCGAGGCTGCGCAGCCGCTCAAACAGCGCGGCGATCTTTCTCCGGCTGCCGAGCATGCCGACGTAGGCCGCGTCTTTTTCGAGTGCGGCGTGCAGCGCTTCGCCGTCCTGCGTGTGGCTGTGGCCGCAGATCACGAAAAACGCCCCGGGCGAGACCGCCTGCGCGGCGATCCCCTCGTAAAAATCGCCCGCGACCGGGAAGAACCGGTCGGCCAGCGCCGCGGCCTCCGCGACGGCCTCCTGCGGCCGGTCGTCAAAGAGCCAGAGCTCGAAGCCCGTGAGCTTCGCCGCGCGCAGCACGCATGTGCCCACGTGCCCGCCGCCGCAGACGACGAGCAGCGGACGCGTGCCGTACACTTCGATGAACACCTGCAGCGCTCCGCTGCAGGCCATGCCGCTCGCCGCCGCCTGCGGCACGACTTCGTAGCGCACGAGGCGGTTTTTGCCGCAGCGGATGGCATCGGCGGCGTCTTTTTTCGCCCGCAGCTCGGCAAGCCCGCCGCCGATGGTCCCGGCGCTGCGGCCGTCCGCGTAGACGAGCATTTTGCCCTCGGTCCGGGGCGTGGAGCCGGTCGCCTCCACGATGGTGGCGACGGCGTAGGGCGTGCGCTGCTGCCGCGCGAGCAGCTGCAGCTGCAGAAGGTCTTCCATACTGCCTCCTCTCCCGGACGGGCCGGGACGTGGTTTTTTATTCAGTATAGCCTGCCGGGCTGGAAGGCGCAATCCAAAAAATATGGTTATTCGTGCAGAAATATCACGATGTATTTGGCTAAATCGCAGAAAATCTTTGTATTCGACATGGACGAAATAAAATGCGATAATATCAGACAAACGATTTGACACAGTCGTTCATTTTTATAAAATATAACGCGTGGAACCAGCGCGCAGCCATGCGCGCACGAACACGTAGGCGGAGATCCCCACCTGTTTTTCCGGTTTTACCGGAAAAACAATGATATTTTGGTAGGAAATGTATGAAGAAACGGTTGATGAGTCTGCTGCTCGTCTGCAGCATGATCCTGTCCCTGTTCACCGGCCTGAGCGTGACCGCGCTGGCAGGTGACAGTGATTTTGAGATCATTGACGGTACTGAACTATATCAGTACACAGGCACCGATACGGATGTTGTGATTCCGGATGGAATTACACGGATCGATGAAGGTGCATTTGCTTACAACGAGTTTATTGAATCCGTAACGATTCCCGCAAGCGTCGTTACGATTGCTGAATATGCGTTCAGCGGTTGCGAGTATTTGACCAAGGTCACATTCCTCGGTAAATGCATAGATATCGATGCATTCTCTTTTGACGACATGGACATTATGGAAGTCCATTGCCACGCGGAGGATGTGGATTGGTATAGCTATCAGGGATTCTCCGAAGATTACATTAAAGGCGATGTAGGCGGCTCGACGGGAACCTGTGCGCACGAAAATGAAACGGAAGACGTGACCACCTCTGCTGGCTGCACTACGCCGGGCAGCAGGGTTATCACCTGCGAAGACTGCGGTGCAGAACTTCGGACTGTGACGATTCCTGCTCTTGGTCATCTTGAGAAGGATGAGATCATTACCGCTGCCACTTGCGAGACGGCAGGCAACAAGAATGTTGTCTGTACAAGATGCAGCAATACTATAAACAATGTTGAGATCAAGGCCCTCGGACACAACATTGTGGCCGGCAAATGCACCCGCGAGGGCTGCGATTATACGGAACCGGCACAGGAAGATCTTTTCCAGAAGTTCTTCGAGAGCAGGACGGCCGACATGACGGCCGTGAACAGCGCGGACAAGGCATGGACGACGCTTCCGTCCGGCCTGAAGTATAAGCTCAAGGCTTCCGGCAGCGAGGAAAAGGTTTTCACGCTGACGATGAAGAAGGGCGGCTATCTGACGGTCAAGGGCACGGTCAGCCAGCCGATGGCAAAGGTCACGGCCACCGACGCAAACAAAAAGATGGTCGGCACATTGAGCAGCACGAGCTATATGCCGACGACAACGGCCTTTGAAGCAACAGTCAAGCATGGAGACGTGATTACGTTCACCGTCTCCAGCTATACATATGCGACAGACAGTTATTATGTCGAGATCACTGACATCACGCTGGACGAGACATGCCTGCATAGTCTGGGTCAGGAAGTTGCGGCAGAGGCCGCGACCTGCACGAAGGACGGCAATAACCTGTATTATGAATGCCTTGTCTGCAAAGGCAAGTTCAAGGATAAGGCTTGCACGACTCCGATGTCGGATGCCGAGGCGATCATCCCTGCGAGCCACACCTATGACGAGAGCAAAAACGTCGCGGTCGATGGCGGCAAGGCGACGGTCAAGAGCTGTTCAGTCTGCAAGCTGACGACGGTCGTCGCGGACAGCGGCGAGGGGACGCCGGCTTATACTGTCACGCTTGGCGGTGAGCACCTCACCTTCACGGCCGAGGGCAAGACCGGCACGAGCTACACCGTCGGCAGCGGCAAGAATCTCTATTTCCTTGCCAAGGTCGAAAGCGGCTACATGATCAAATCCTCCGGCACGGCGGTGAAAGTTGACGGCTATGACGGCCCGTATAAGGTCGAAAATGTCACGGCCAATAAGACCGTCACCCTGACCACGGCCGCAGCGCCGAAGGCGGAGTATTCTTTCAACCTGCGCACGGAGAATGGCACGCAGGTCGCCTACATCACCGGCTACAAGGGCAATGGCGGCGACATCACCATCCAGGAGCCGGGCGGAAGCGTCTACTTTGCTCAGTTCGAAACAGATGATATTGCGTACAACGTCATCAGCATGAGCGGCTCCGAATACACAGCAGAGGTCCGCAAGGTCAAAAAGACCAGCGGCAGCAAGCTGAACGGTGCCAGCGGCACGCTCACCATTCCGGAAACCGTCACCATCACGAAGGCTGACACGGACTTCACCTTCACGATCATTGGCATCGGCGAAAAGGCCCTGTATGAATATGAGAACGGCTATTCGTCCAGCGATTACTGGTTCGCCGAAGTCAAGTTCCCCAGCACCCTGCAGTACATCGGCAAATGGGGCTGCTCCGGTCTTGCCGGTGTCACCGAGATCGACCTGAGCAATACGAAGGTCGCCTCCATCGGCAGCTTTGCGTTCAATAACTGCGAAAGCCTCGAGACCATCAAGCTCCCCGCGACGCTCGCGACCTTCGGCGGAGAGACGAAGACCGAGACGAAGGAAAACGCAGGTCAGTCCACAGATAAGAACACCAGTACCGGCGGCTACGACGGCGGCAGCGAGTCCAACAAGAAGTTCGACGGGAAGCAGGAGGAGTCCGTCTGCTACACCGAGAACGTCTTCATGGGCTGCCAGAGCCTGCAGAACATCCTTGTCGCGGCCGGCAACCCCAGCTTCAAGGATGTGGACGGCGTCCTCTTTACCAAGGACGGCAAGACCCTCGTCCGCTACCCGGTCGGCAAATCCGTGACCTCCTATACGATCCCGGACGGCACCGAGATCATCGAGGAATGTGCCTTCATGCAGACCGCGACCGGTATGCAGCAGAAGCCCGGCAAGCTCCAGACCGTGACCTTCCCGCGCAGCCTGAAGCAGATCAAGAGCGGCGCGTTCCGCCAGACCAGCCTCACCAGCGTCCAGCTCCCCGCGAACGTGACCTTCGGCAGCTATATCTTTGACTGCAGCAAGACCCTGGCCACTGTCACCACCGAACCCGGCGTGACAAAGATCCCCGATAAGGCCTTCTGGGGCTGCGAAAAGCTGACCTCCGTCACCCTCGGCGATTCGGTCACCGCCATCGGCGTGAGCGCGTTCGAGCGCACGGGCCTGACCGGCATCGATCTGAACAAGGTCACCGACATCGGCAACTACGCCTTCTACGGCTCCAAGCTGACCACCGTCACCGTCCCCGCGGCGGCAAAGACTGGCACGGCGCGTTCATGAACTGCGCCGACCTCACCACCGCGACCGTGAACGGCACGAAGCTCGACCGGTATATGTTCTGGTACTGCACCGGCCTCACCACGCTGACTGCGCCCAACGTGACCGAGATCGACGAATGCGCCCTCGGCTACTGCGTCAAGCTCACCAGCTTGCCGCTGGCCAAGGTCACCTCCATCAGCCACGGCGCGTTCCGCAACTGCCACGGCCTGACCGCCGTGACCATCCCGGGAAGCGTCCGGAGCTTCGGCAAGTACGTCTTTGCCGACTGCGGCAATCTGTCCTCCGTGACCTTTGTGGGCAACGCAAACGTCACCAGCCTCCCCGAGGGCACGTTCTATGAGTGCGTGAAGTTGAAGGAAGTCCATCTCGGCGATGGGATCAGCCAGACCGAGGGTTTGTCCCTCTACATGGCGGGCTGGAGCAACGGCATGAAGGTCGACGTCTACTGCAACCAGCCGGAGGAATACTTCTTCCGCAACGAGTTCGACACCTGCTTCATCGACCTCGGCAACCAGCAGTTCGACAGCGAGAACAAGGAAAAGACCGAGATCACCTACATCTGGACGAATACCACGTATAATAACGGCGAGCCTGTCTACCACTTCAAGGCGGCAAGCAGCGGCGGCTGCGGTGGTGGCGGCTGCGGCGGTGGAGCCGTGGGCGCAGACGGCATGGCCGAATATACCATGTCGCCCAGCGTCAACGCAGTTTTCCACTATGCAGCAGCAGATCAGGGTGCGGCCCTTGCAAATCTTGCGCCTGCCCACCGTGCTCACCGTCGAGGTCCGGGACAAGAAGACCAACCAGATCACAGAGACCTATGAGTACACGCTCTCTAATCTGGAAGGCATGGCGCAGACCACGCTGGCCGGCTATCAGTACGTCGGCATGAAGGGCTGGGCCGTCATGGCTGCGACCGAATATGTCACCATCGACGATCTGATCGGTGGCGAACCGCTCACGGGCACCGATACGATCACGCTCTATGCGGGCGAAGGTGCAACATATTCTGCGACCGGCGCAGATCTCCAGCAGAACTCCTATTTCTTCCCGGCCAGCAACAGCTATACGAACAGCAAGGTCACCAGCCCGGCGACGCCCGTCCCGGCGATCATCGCGCTGGAATGGAACACCGGCAAGATCGAAACGACGCCCGACAGCAGCGCGCTTGACGCGGTCGCCAGAACGGCGTATAAGTCCACGAACCTCCGCTTCGCCCACGGCCTGAGCGCTGCGAATTACACTGCGCTCGATGACTGTGACAGCATGCAGACCGGCGACGTCTGCAGCGCCATGCGTATGCTGCAACGCGTGCAGAAGATCGTCGTGACCATGGACGTCCAGAAGGACGCGCAGATCACGGTCCCCGCCGTCATCAGCGGTGCGAACGCCACGGTCGACAGCAGCAAGATGTCCGATGCGCTCGATAAGCTGGCGGACAACGGCCTGCTCACCGTCGACGCAAGCAATTCCTCCTCCACCGGTCTGAGCTTCACGCTCCCCAGCGCGGACGTCAGGAAGCTCGCGGACAAGAACGTGAAGCTCGAGCTGATCACTGCGCTCGGTTCCATGACCCTCGATGCGGCCAGCCTCAAGGGCTTCGGCGGCAAGGAGCTCGTCCTCACCATCGAAAAGTTCCTGCGCTCGACGCTCAGCGCTGCGCTGCAGAAGGAGCTTGACACCCACGCGGCCATCTACAGCGTGACCGCGACCTGCGGCGGCGCCGCCGCCACGAGCCTCGGCGGCAAGGCACAGATCACCCTGCCCTATACCCTGCAGACCGGCGAGAAGGCCGCGGCCGTCCGCACCAGCCGCCTCGGTAGCAGCACGCTCAGCAAGCTGACGGCTGCCTATGTCTCCGGCTCCGTCAGCTTTGAGACGAGCGTCTTGGCGACGTTCGCCGTCGACGTGCCCGACAAGCAGAATTCCGTGACCATGCCCCCCTGCCGCCGGTCGTCAAGGACGGCGCGGCCTCCGCGGCCCTGTCCGCCTTCGAGGCGGAAGAGACGCTGGCGAAGCTCACCGAGGGCGGCGAGCTGATCCTGGACGCCCGGACGGCGAAGACCGTCGCCTCCGGCGAGATCTCGATCCCCCGCAGCGTGATCCGGAGCATGACTGAGAAGAAGCTCAGCCTGCAGGCCGTGATGAACGGCGCGCAGGTCGAGCTGGACGCCGCAGCGCTCACCAGCGCCTACGGCAAGCTGACCGACACCGACCTCCGCATCTGCGCCGAGCAGCTCGCCAACTCTGACCTGCCCGAGGCGGCCAGAAGCGACTTCCAGACCGCGGATCTCTGGCGCGTCTGGCTGACCGACGGGACCCGCGAGGTGACGGAGCTGACTGGCAGCATCCGCATTACCCTCGCCTATACCCTGCGCAAGGGCCAGAGCGCAGCCGATATGACCGCCTACGCCGTGAACGACAACGGGACCTATACCGCCCTGCGCGCAGCGAACGACAAGAGCGCCTATACCCTCAGCTTCACCGGCAGCCGCCTCGGCGTCTTCGCCCTGACGGATCTGCTGGACGGCGAGCTGCCGTTCCGCGACGTCAATACCGGTGACTGGTACTATGACGACGTGCGCTACGTGTATGAGAACGGCCTCATGAACGGCGTCACCACGACGCAGTTCGCCCCGAATACCGACATCACCAGAGGCATGCTCGTGACCATCCTCTACCGCGTGGAGGGCGAGCCCGTGGCCCCGGCTAATCCGTTCAAGGATGTGGCCTCCGGCAGCTACTATGAAGCGGCCATCGCCTGGGCCGAGACCCGCGGCATCGTGAACGGCTTCGGCGGCGGTCTGTTCCGCCCGAACGCGCCGATCACCAGAGAGCAGTTCGTCGCCATTCTCTACCGCTACGCGGCCTATAAGGGCCTGCAGACGACCGCCAGCGCCTCGCTGTCCGCCTTCGCGGACGCGGCGAGCGTCTCCGGCTGGGCCGTCGACGTGGTCCGCTGGGCCGTCGGCAGCGGCCTGATGAACGGCAAGAACGGCCGGATCGACCCGGCCGGCCTTACCACCAGAGCCGAAGCAGCCGCCCTGCTGCACCGCTGCCTGGCCTGAGCAAACACAAAAAGGACGCACCCAAAGCTCCCAAAAGAGCCGCGGGTGCGTCCTGTGTTATGTATGGAAGAAGGTTTTCATTGTATGATTGCAGACGGGCGAAAAGACTGCTATAATCATCATAAAACATAAGAACAGCGAGGATGCGTATATGGAATACAACAAGCTGATCGCCGGGATGCATACCGGCGACGACGTGGAGGGGTTTTACGTCCTGAAGGACGCCTTTCTCAAGACCACCGCGGCGGGCAAGCCGTTTTTATCCGGCGTGCTGGCCGACCGCTCCGGCACGATCGACCTGAAGGTCTGGGACTACTCCGGCCCCATCGGCGCGAACCCGGCCGACACCGGCCGGATCGTCAAGATCCGCGGGCAGGTCTCCGAGTTCAAGGGCGCGCCGCAGCTCACGGCGGGCCGCATCCGCATGGCGGACGGCAATGACCAGTATGACGTGTCGGCCCTCGTGCCGGTCGCCCCGATCGATCCGGACGAGCGCCTGCAGGAGATCCGCCGCCTGATCGACTCCATGGAGGATGCCGACTATCAGTCCGTCGCCCGCACGATGCTCGAGCGGCATCTCGAGGCCTTCCGGTCCATCCCGGCGGCCAAGAGCGTGCACCACAGCTTCCTGTCCGGCCTTCTGATGCACACGTCCAACATGCTGCGGCTGGCCGATTACCTGTCCGGGCTCTATGCCGGGATCATTGACCGGAGTCTGCTTCTGACCGGCACGCTGCTGCACGATTTTGCCAAGGAGCGGGAATTTACGTTCTCGGGGCTCGGCATGGTCACGGATTATTCGCTCTCCGGCCAACTGATCGGCCATCTGGTCATGGGCGCGCAGGAGGTGCAGCAGTGCGCCGAGTCCCTCGGCCTGCCGCAGGAAAAGAGCCTGCTGCTGCAGCACATGATCCTCTCGCACCACGGCGAGCCGGACTTCGGCGCGGCCGTGCGCCCCATGTGCGCCGAGGCGGAGCTGTTGTCGCTGATCGACCTGGTCGACAGCCGTATGGAGATCTACGCCGAGGCCCTGCAGGAGCTGCCGGAGGGCACGTTCTCCGGCCGCATCTTCGCGCTGGACAAAAAGATCTACCGCCATCACTGAGCACACCGCCGCCGGGGCCCTGCCCCGGCGGTTCATACTATCCTAGGCGCGGGCATATACTCCAATAGCATACACAGCCTGGAGGTGCCCGTATGACAGAGGACTTACTCACCAGAGCCAGGGAGCTGGCTGTGTACATCATCGAGACCCGCACCACCATCCGGCAGGCGGCAAAGCACTTCGGACTTTCCAAATCGACCGTACACAAGGACCTTGCCGAGCGGCTGCCGGCCGCGAACCACGCGCTGTACGCCGCGGTCCGCGAGATCCTTGACGAAAACAAGGCCGAGCGCCACATCCGCGGCGGTCTGGCGACCAGAAAAAAATACAAGGGATACTGAATTGTTGGTTTTTACCGGGCTTTTTCCTGCTTCTGGAGAAGGCCCGGCACTTTTTGTGCAGACAGCTAAAAATTTATGAGTTTTAGAAAAAATTTTTTAGAAAATGGGTTGATTCTTTGATACGGACGCGATATACTGGAATCAGGAAGCAACTCCAAACAACAACAACACAAACGTTCAGGAGGCTAAGTATTATGAAATACGGACGTACCTTTAACTTCTCCGCCGGCCCGGCCATGATGCCGGAACCCGTTCTGGAAGAGATCCGGGACGAGATGATGAACTACCGCGGCAGCGGCATGTGCGTCATGGAAATGTCGCACCGCTCCCCGGTCTTCCAGCAGATCATCGACGAGGCTGAGCAGGATCTGCGCGACCTCATGGGCATCCCCGACAACTACAAGGTCCTGTTCATCCAGGGCGGCGCGACGCTCCAGTTCTCCATGATCCCGATGAACCTGATGAAGAACGGCAAGGCCGTCTACATCGAGACCGGCGCATGGTCCAAGAAGGCCATCAAGGAAGCGCAGAAGGTCGGCGAGGTCATCGTCGCCGCGTCCAGCAAGGACAAGAACTACACCTACGTGCCCGACTGCTCCGACCTCGAGATCCCCGAGGATACTGACTACGTCTACATCTGCGAGAACGAGACCATCCACGGCGTCACGTGGAACAAGCTGCCCAACACCAAGGGCCACGTCCTCGTCTCCGACCAGTCCTCCATGTTCCTGTCCAAGCCCTGCAACGTCTCTGACTACGGCATGATCTACGCAGGCGTGCAGAAGAACGTCGGCCCGGCCGGCATGGTCGTCTGCATCATCCGCGAAGACCTCATCCGCGACGATCTGACGGATCTGCCCATCTACCTGCAGTACAGCACGCACGCGGGCGCAGGCTCCATGTACAACACCCCGAACTGCTGGGCGATCTACTGCTGCGGCAAGGTCTTCAAGTACCTGAAGAGCATCGGTGGTCTCGAGGAAATGCACAAGCGCAATCTCGACAAGGCGAAGGTCTTCTATGACTTCCTGGATTCCTCCAAGATGTTCAAGGGCACCGTCGAGCCTGAGTTCCGTTCCCTCATGAACATCCCGTTCGTGACCGGGTCTGCCGATCTCGACAAGGAAGTCGTCGCCGCTACCAAGGCAGCCGGCTATGACAACCTCAAGGGCCACAAGTCCGTCGGCGGCCTGCGCGCTTCCATCTACAACGCCATGCCGAAGGAAGGCGTGGAAGCTCTCGTCGAGTTCCTCAAGAACTTCGAAGCCAACTACGGCAAATAAGAAAACCTACAAGGCGCGGCATATTCTGTCGCGCCTTATTTCACAGAACAAATATAAGGAGATTTTATCATGCGTATTCTCGTAACTGATGGAATGGACAAGACCGCAATGGCGCGGCTGCGCGAGGCAGGCCACGAGGTCGTCGAGCAGTTCTATGCTCCGGAAGAACTGGGCGCAGCCCTGCGTGAGTTTGACGCAGTCGTCGTTCGCTCCAAGACCAAGGTTCGCGCGAACCACATCGATGAAGCCAAGGGCGGCAAGCTGAAGCTGATCATCCGCGGCGGTGTCGGCGTTGACAACATCGATGTCAAGTATGCAGAGGCCAACGGCATCACCGTCAAGAACACCCCGAAGGCTTCCTCTCAGTCCGTCGCAGAACTGGCCATGGGTCATATGTTCTCCTGCGCACGCTATCTTTCCATCGCGGGCCACACCATGCGCGAGGGCAAGTGGGAAAAGAAGGCCTACGGCAAGGGCATCGAACTGCAGGGCAAGACCCTCGGCATCGTCGGCTTCGGCCGCATCGGCCAGCATCTGGGCGTCATGGCCAAGGCTATCGGCATGACTGTCATCGCCTTCGATATCTTCCACATCCCCGGCATCGAAGAGCAGCTGGGCATTCCCTATGTCGAGATGGACGAACTGCTTGCCAAGTCCGACTTCATCTCCGTCCATGCCCCGGCAGTTGACGGCGGCGCACTGATTAACGCAGAGCGCATCGCAAAGATGAAGGACGGCGTGTGCATCATCAATACCTCCCGCGGCACCAACGTTGACGAGGCCGCTCTGCTTGCCGCACTCGAGAGCGGCAAGGTCCGTGCTGCTGGTCTGGACGTCTACGCCGACGAGCCCGCCTCCAACTCCGCGCTGTACTCCCATCCGATGGTCTCCTGCACGCCGCATATCGGCGCTGCCACCGTTGAGGCGCAGAAGCGCATCGGCGCGGAGATTGTGGATATTATCACAAATTTCGGCAAATAATTTCAGTCATTTCGCACAGGCATCCGCGCTTGTATTTCTGGCGCGGATGCGATATGATAATTTTGAGCAATCTGCAAAAAGATCGCAATAGATTGGTACAATTTTTTGAGGAGGATTTACCAAAATGAATGCTTATGTTGCCAGTGTCATCGACTATGTCAAGCAGGCACACGGGAATGAGCCTGAATTCGTTCAGACTGTAGAAGAGGTTCTCTCTTCCGTTTCCCCGATCATGGACGCGCATCCCGAATACGAGAAGGTTGACCTTCTGAAGAGAATGGTCGAGCCCGAAAGAATGTTCACGTTCCGCGTCTGCTGGATGGATGACAAGGGCGAATACCATACAAACCGCGGCTGGCGCTGCCAGTTCAACGGCGCCATCGGCCCGTACAAGGGCGGCCTGCGCTTCCAGAAGAACGTCTATGAAGGCATCATCAAGTTCCTCGGCTTCGAGCAGACCTTCAAGAACTCCCTGACCGGCCTGCCCATGGGCGGCGCAAAGGGCGGTTCCGATTTCGATCCCGCCGGCAAGTCTGCCGCAGAGGTCATGCGTTTCTGCCAGAGCTTCATGACCGCTCTGTACCGCTACATCGGGCCGGACATCGACGTTCCCGCTGGTGACATGGGCGTTGGCGGCCGCGAGATCGGCTACCTGTACGGCCAGTACCGCCGCCTGAAGGGCGTCTGGGAGAACGGCGTTCTCACCGGCAAGGGCATGAGCTACGGCGGCTCCCTGATCCGTCCGGAAGCCACCGGCTACGGCGCAGTCTACTATCTGCAGGAAGTCCTGAAGCACGAGAACGACACCATCGAGGGCAAGCGCCTGGCGATCTCCGGCTACGGCAACGTCGGCTGGGGCATCATGAAGAAGGCTGCCGAGCTCGGCGCCAAGGTCACCTACTTCGCAGGTCCCGACGGCTACATCCATGATCCGGACGGCGTCACCGGCGAAAAGCTCGACTACATCCTCGAGATGCGCGCCAAGGACCCGATGCACTGCAAGCCCTATGCCGACAAGTACGGCGTGGAGTTCGTTGCGGGTGAAAAGTGCTGGGGCGTGAAGGACGTTGACGTCTACATGCCGGCTGCTACCCAGAACGATGTCCGCATGGAGTCTGCAGAGAAGATCGCGGCTTCCGGCGTCAAGTACTACATCGAGGTCGCCAACATGCCGACCACGAACGACGCTCTGAACTATCTGCGCGCGCAGAAGCACATGATCGTCGCTCCGTCCAAGGCTGTCAATGCGGGCGGCGTCGGCGTTTCCGGTCTCGAAATGAGCCAGAACTCCGAGCGTCTGGTCTGGACGGCTGAAGAAGTCGATGCGCAGCTGCACAAGATGATGAAGAACATCCACAAGGTCTCCGCAGAGGCTGCCGAAGAGTACGGTCTCGGCTACGATCTGGTTGCAGGCGCCAATATTGCCGGCTTCAAGAAGGTTGCTCAGGCCATGTACGAGCAGGGCGTGTTCTAATCTATTTTCATTCCATACACAGCAGCCCCAGCGGTTTTCGCCGCTGGGGCTGTTTTTGCACTGCTGCATATTTTGTGATATGCTGGCAATAAATCTGAACTTGCGGAGGTTTCACGATGAAAAAAGTGATCATTGGCGCAGTCATGTTTATGACAGGCGTTGTATCAGCCTTTATATTATTGGGCGGAGCGATGGCCTTTCAATTTGAACACATCAACCTGAGTCCGTTTTCTATGACGATGCAGATTCTCGCACAGTATGGTCTGACAGCATTTCTGTATGCAGCGGCAGCCCTTGCGGCTGCAGGGATCGTTGTTGCGGTCTTGGGATTGAAAGAAACGTGAGAGGAACCACTAGCCTGTAAATGCAATACGAATGGCGCAATGCGTACATACGGAGGTTGCCCCGTATGTGCGCATTGCGCCAATTTGGTCCGTATAGCGGGAAGCTGGAGCCTCTTTTTCCAGTGCTGCACCGGCGCTGGGTACATCAGCCGGCCTGATGGCTGTGGGGAGCAAGCAGACTTTTGCCGCAGTGCGGGCAAATCTCACCGTCGCTGCGGCCAAGACGTTCGCCGCAGAAGGGGCAGCGCCAACACAGCAGATAGACGGCTGCATATCCAATGGCAAACAGTGCCGTGAACAGGAAATATACCGGCTTTGATACGCCGCAGCCGATGATCAGGCTGGCAAGCGCCAGCGAAAACAACGTGAACAGCAGAACTTTGACTGTTTTCAGATTCATAGAGAAGCCTCCTCTGTCTTCATCCGAACCACAAAGTTTTCCGTTTCCTTCTATCCATAGTATAGCACGCCGCCTGAGTTCCGTATACGACCCGGGCGAAAATTTGTGCAATATTTCTATTGCTGCGCGTCGATGCGTTCCTTGAGGTCGTTCAAGTAGACCCAGCGCTCTGTCTTCGCATCCAGTTCCGCTGTCAGCCGTTCCTGCTCGTCCGTCAGAGCCTGTAGCCGGACATAGTCGCTGCCGCAGGCCTCCTGCTCCTGTTTGCAGGCGGCCAGCTGCTGTTCCAGATCGGCAATCACGCTGTCAATCATGTCAAATTCACGCTGCTCGTTGTAGGAGAATTTCAGTTTTTTCTCGCGCGGGCGCTCAGAAATCGGTTTTTCCTGCTTTTCGGGCTTCTTTTCCTCTGTGGGTGTCCGCTTGCGTGCCCAGTCGGACCAGTTGCCGGTAAACACGTCGATGCGGCCCTCCGGGTGCACCTCGAAGATGGTATCGGCCAGCTTGTCGAGGAAAAAGCGGTCATGCGAGACGGCGATGATGGGGCCGGGGAAGCTTTGCAGATAGTCCTCCAGAATGGAAAGCGTCGTAATGTCCAGATCATTCGTCGGTTCGTCGAGCAGCAGCACGTTGGGCGCTGCCATAAGGATGGACAGCAGATATAATCTTCGCCGTTCTCCGCCGGACAGCCTCCCAATGCTGGTCTGCTGCAAATCGGGCGGGAACAGGAAGCGTTCAAGCATGGTCTTGGCGGAGAATGTGCCCTCGTCCGTTTTTACCTGTGCGGCGACATTGTAGATAAAATCATACACACGCTGGTTCAGATCCAGTTCGCGGCCCTCCTGTGAAAAATGACCGATTCGGACTGTCTCGCCCAGTTCGACTACGCCGCTGTCCGGCAGGAGTTCGCCCGCCAGAATGCGCAGAAGCGTCGATTTGCCCGCGCCGTTGCGGCCGACGATGCCGATGCGGTCGCTGCGGAGAACGCCGTAGGAAAAATCACGGAAGATCGTGCGGCCGTCGTAACCCTTAGAGACATGTTCCAGCGTGATGATTTTTTTGCCGAGACGGCTCGAGGCCGCCGAAAGCTGTACCGCGCTGTCGCGTTCGGGCGCTTTGCGGTCCTTTAATTCCTCATAGCGCTGGATGCGTTCCTTGCTCTTGGTGCTGCGGGCCTGACAACCGCGCAGAATCCACTCGCGTTCGACGCGCAGGATGGACTGCCGCTTGCGCTCGGACGCCTCCGCCATCTGCGCGCGCTGCTCCCGCAGTTCGAGATAGCGGGAGTAATTGGCTTCATAGTGGTAAAGCTTTCCGCGCGAAAGTTCCGTGATATGGTTCACGACGCGTTCGAGAAAATACCGGTCGTGCGTGACCATGACCAGCCCGCCTCGATATTTTTTCAGCCAGTCTTCCAGCCACTGCACCATCTCGGTGTCCAGGTGGTTCGTCGGCTCGTCAAGCACAAGGACGTCTGCCGGATGGATGAGCGCGGCGCACAGCGCGGCGCGGCGGCGTTCACCGCCCGAAAGTGTTCCAATCAGCCGATTCGTGTCCGCAAGACCGAGCCGCGTCAGCATGCGCTTTGCCTCATATTCGTTCAGCTGCCGGAATTCCGGCGGCATACTGGCAAAGATCTGCTCCAGCACGGTCAGATCGTCGTGCATATCGGGGTTCTGTGCAAGCACGCTCACCTGTAAATTCGGCTTGCGGGCGATTGTCCCGCTGTCCGGCTGGAGCCACCCTGCCAGAACCTTCAAAAATGTTGATTTTCCGGTGCCGTTGATGCCGATCACGCCGGTTTTGTCGCCCTCATTTAAATAAAAATCCACATCGTCCAGCAGCTGACGGCTGCCGAAATTGATGGAAAGATGCTCTGCGGATATCAGCATAAAATTCCTCCTGCAAGGGGTTTCTGTTCCCATTCTATCACAGTCTTCGCCGGAAATCACGCGCTTCTTGCATTTTTGAAGGGCATCTGGTATCATGAGGGCGAAAACTATGGAATTGAGGTGAGTTTCCTATGAATGCCGTGAAATTACTGGCGCTCGATCTGGACGGGACACTGCTGAATTCCCAAAAAGAACTGACGCCGCGCACCTGCGATGCGCTTTATACTGCGGCGGAGGCAGGTGTCGAGATCGTGCCGACGACGGGCCGATTTTTTACCGGCATGCCGGAGGTCGTGCAGAAGCTGCCGTTTCTGCACTATGCCATCACCATCAACGGTGCGCAGGTCTATGATATCCGCAAGGGAAAAGCCGTCAGCGCAGCGGAGATCCCGCTGGAAACGGCCTTGCAGGTTCTGGAATATCTCGACGGCTTTCCCGTGATCTACGACTGCTATCAGGACAACTGGGGCTGGATGACGCGCAGCATGCAGGAAAACGCCGCTGCATTTGTCCCCATCGATCATTCGCTGCGCATGGTGCGCAGTCTGCGCACACCGGTCGACGAGCTCAAGGCGTATCTGCGGGAGCAGAACCGGAGCGTCCAGAAGCTGCAGCTGTTCACACCGGACGATGCGCTGCGCGGCAGGCTGCTCACCGACCTCGCGGAGCGTTTCCCCTGCCTGAGCGTCAGCACGTCCATGCCCTGCAACATTGAGATCAACGACGCGCATGCCAACAAGGGCGAGGCCATTGCAAGTCTGGCGGCCTATCTTGGCCTGCCGATGGCGGCGACCATGGCCATCGGCGATGGACTGAACGATACAAGTATGATCAAAATGGCAGGGCGAGGCGTGGCGATGGCGAATGCGTGTCCAGAAATTCTGGCGATTGCCGATGAAGTGACGGCCTCGTGCGACGAGGACGGCGCGGCGCTTGCCATCGAGCGGCACTGCATCCCAGGAAAGGCGTAGGATGGTTGACTGTCACATTCATATGGTGCTGGACGGCGTGAATTGGAAAGAAGCCATTGCGCGGCACAGGGCCGCGCCGCAGGAGGCGTTCATCAGAGAAACGCTCGAGCAGTATCAGACGCTGGGTTTTTCCGATCTGCGCGACGGCGGTGACCGTTGGGGTGTGTGCGATTTGGCCGCGAAGCTGGCCCCGGAATACGGCATCCGATACCGGTCGCCGGGCTTCCCAATCTACAAAATCGGACATTACGGCGGATTCATCGGGCGCGGCTTTGATGAATTTGTCGAATACCGTGCACTTGTCCGCGAAGCCAGAACGCGCGGTGCGCACTTTATCAAGATCATGATTTCTGGTCTGATGGATTTTGAACGCTACGGCGTTCTGACCAGCGAGCCGTTGCCGCCGAAACTGATTCGGGATATGATCGCCTGCGCGCATGACGAGGGCTTTTCCGTCATGGCCCACGCCAACGGCGACGAGGCCGTGCGCGCGGCGCTTGCGGGCGGTGTGGATTCTATCGAACACGGCGCATATCTCACAGATGAAACGCTCTGCCAGCTTGCAGAATCGCGCGCTGTCTGGGTGCCGACGCTCGTGACGATCGGCAATCTCATCGGCTGCGGGCGCTTTCCGGACGAGGTTTTAAAGCCGCTGCTGGCCTATCAGAGGAACGCAGTGAAAAAAGCTGCCGCGCTGGGCGCAAAAATTGCCTGTGGAAGCGACGCGGGCGCGTACCGTGTTTTGCACGGACAGGGGGGCATGGACGAGCGTGCGCTCCTGCGCCGTATCCTTGGGGAAGGCGCGGACGCGGTGCTCGATACGGGTAACACTGCAATTATGGCGCGATTCTGAATCTGACCCTAAAAAAATATCTGTTTTTGCATCTTTTTATAGTATCAGTATCGGATATAATCAGGGTATCCCAATAAGAGAGGTACTCCGATTATGAAAAAGAGAAACGAAACCATCCGTATGCTGGTTCTAAGTGCGATGTTTGCCGCGCTGTGCTGTGTGACGACGATGCTTGTGCAGTTTCCGACTGTTGCCGGGTATACGAACATCGGCGAGGGCATGTGCCTGCTTGCCGGTCTGGTGCTCGGTCCGTGGTACGGCTTCTTTGCCGCCGGTATCGGCAGCGGGCTTGCCGATCTGCTGGCAGGCTATGCGCATTATGTCCCCGGTACGTTTATCATCAAGGGCCTTGTGGCGTTGGTGGCTGCGCTGCTGCTGCGGCCGCTGCTGAAAAAAGGCGAGAAGATCCCGTTCTGGCGTCTGGCGCTGATTGAACTGCCGTCCGAGGTCATCATGGTCGCCGGGTATTTCGGCTATAAGGCGCTGATTCTCGGCAAGGGTCTTGCCGCCGCTGCATCCATCCCCAATAATCTGGTACAGGCTGCCGTCGGCATCGTCCTGTCGGTTGTTCTCTACACTGCGCTGGCCAAGGTTCCGGAAATTCATAAGGCGTTCTGGAAGGGCGAATAACGAATTTCGTAGTCTGAAAATCGTTTTTTGTCTGAGACGAGATTTCCAATATGAAACAGCAAAATAGAACACTCCGGCAGCTGGTTCTGAGCGCCATGTTTGCGGCGTTGTGTTGGGCGGCGACAATGCTTGTGCAGATTCCGACGGTTGCAGGATATACAAACATCGGCGAGGGCATGTGCCTGCTGTCCGGCTTGCTGCTCGGCCCGTGGTACGGCTTCTTCGCAGTCGGCGTCGGCAGCGCGCTTGCAGATCTGATTTCCGGGTATGCGTATTACGTTCCCGCAACGTTTGTCATCAAGGGCCTTGTGGCGCTGGTGGCTGCACTGCTGCTTCGTCCGCTGCTGAAGAAAGGCAGAAAGCTTCCGTTCTGGCAGCTGGCGCTTGTCGAACTGCCGTCTGAGGTGGTTATGGTTGCCGGCTATTTCGGCTATGAGGCACTGATTCTTGGGCAGGGACTTGCAGCGGCTGCGTCCATCCCCAACAACCTGCTGCAGGCGGCGGTCGGCCTCATGTTGTCCGTCGTGCTCTACACGGTGCTTTCCAAACTCCCTGAACTTCATAAAACTTTCTGGAAAGGTGAAATGAATCATGTATGAAGAACTTACCACGCAGGCGAAACAGGCCGTTACAGAACTGCTGGATGCTGCGAAGCTGAAGCCCGGCAAGATTTTTGTCGTCGGCTGCTCGTCAAGTGAGATGGTCGGCGCGCGCATCGGCAAGGGCTCGAGCCTCGAGGCTGCGCAGGCCGCATTCGCGGGCATCTATCCCGTTTTGCAGGAGCGCGGCATTGAACTTGCCGTGCAGTGCTGCGAGCACCTCAACCGCGCGCTTGTTGTTGAGCGCGATGTTGCTGAGGCGCACGGCTTTGAGATTGTCAACGCCATCCCGCAGTTGCACGCGGGCGGCTCGTTCGCCATGACGGCGTGGGCCAATTTCAAGGATCCCGTGCTCGTCGAGACGATCGTTGCAGATGCAGGCATTGACATCGGCGGCACGCTGATTGGCATGCACCTGCGCCGTGTTGCGATTCCTGTCCGGCTGTCGATCAAAAAGATCGGTGAGGCGAACATCCTCTGTGCCCGTACCCGCCCCAAGTATATCGGCGGCGCCAGAGCCGTCTATCAGGAACTGTAAATGAAAAGCGCCAGCCCGAGCGGCTGGCGCTTTTTGTGAGTTCTATGGATTCGGTCAGATGATCCGGCCGAGGCCCGCGGTCTTCGCAGCCTGTGCTGCGCGGCGCAGCGCGGAGACGGGCTCACCCTCAAGGAAGTAGGCGTACATATCGAGAATCATCCCCGCCAGTTCCGAGTCGGCCTCCAGACCGGAGACGTCCTTCAGAACCTTTGCCGCTTCTTCCTTCGACTGCTCGATGCCCGCCTCGTTCAGATAACGGTAGACCGCACCGGCTGCGCCGACGGCGATATACGCGGGCTTCACACCCTGCTCCAGGCACAGCAGGCTTGAGCCGATCAGACGGTCAGCCGCGCTGAGTTTTCTTGTCGGGTCGCCGCCGACACGTTTGCAGGTGTCCTTCAGCGCCGCGTTGCGGAAGCGGCCAAGAAGATCGGTGATGTGCAGCATCAGGCTTTCCAACTCGACGCCGTACTTCTTAGAAAGTCCCAGCGCGCTCTCGAGCATGGCATTCTGCACGATGTTCAGAATTTCGGGATCATCGATGGACTGGTAGATGTATTTGCGGCCCTCGTAACCGCCCAGATACGCGCAGGTCGCGTGGCCCATGTTGTGGACGTACAGCTTACGCTTGATGTAGAAATCAAACGGCTCGAACGGAACCATGTTCGTAATTTCCGGGATTTCACCCTTGAACGCGGCCTTATCGACCGGCAGGAAGCCGTAGCGCTCGACGCAGACGCGCATCGGGTCGCCGTCCTTCATCT
>ERZ773225.2239-NODE-2239-length-20225-cov-18.123352_pt1 | contig 20225 bp, 19 predicted proteins | sample MGYA00580993_ERZ773225 | MGnify/ENA primary metagenome ERZ773225 (study PRJEB29015, sample SAMEA2737748) | human gut metagenome | biome: human gut; feature: human-associated habitat; material: faeces | place: China | collected 2012 ...
TTCATTGTCAATAAAGTTACCTTTTACTTCATTAATTTCGTTTAACAATGCAATCCCTCTTTCTTGGTTTTGTATAACCTATTTATTTCTTGATTATAGATTACCAAGTTTCATTCAGTTTGTCAATATCTTTTTTGGTTTTTCAGAACCAACATTTTGAAATTGAAGTTGGGTTAGATTAAATAGTGATTTTTGAATTTAATGGTGTCAGGCACCAATGTGGTCTTCTCATTTTATTTCTTTCTAGTTTGCCGGAATTGTAAAACCATTCTCAAATCCACGAGAAATTAAAATACTCTGAATTTCTCTTAGTACTTGCAGACAAGTATCTCTATTTACTGTCGGATTTTCAACAACAAATTTTACTGGATGAACTAAATTTCTTTTTAATCTAATGTCATGTGCTGCATTAGCTTCTGAATTCCAGCTAGGATTGTATATTTCCTTCAAACGACGAATAACACCATATAGGTTTATCTACATGTTATCGTCATCAACAAAATAATTCGTGTTTTCAAGCTCAGATAGCCAATCTAATAATATAGTTTCAAGTATAGATCCACACAGTATCATACATGCTTTATATGCCCCAACTTCCAAACAACTAATAAGTTCTTTTGCGTCGTCACTTAGTAGCTTCTGTATCAAGTCCTTTTTTTCCATCTTTATGTTACCAAGAAGTTCTTCGATCATTAAACTCTGAAATGGATGTTCTTCGCTATTAATAGACTTATCCTCTCGTAGAAACTCGTTCATTCTATCGATTTGAATAGGCTGACCTGTATTGTGTCCAGCTTGAAAAGTTAAACGTGCTAATTCCTGCATCCTATCTGATGGAATCGATACAGGAATTTCATTTATTGTTGATGGAGTCACCTGAATAAATGGAGAATTATAAAAAATATATTTATCTGCAGTTTCACTCTGCAAATATAAATATAAATATTCAGGACATACTTTTTGTGATTTTGCAATATAACACGAACCACCGACAGTAATGTCTTCTTTGGGCTCCTTGTTTACTAAATATACTCTTATCTTTCCATCCGAATGAAGTGAAGAAATTACTATATCTCCCTTTTCCAATAATCACACTTTCTGTGTAGGATGACAAATTTTCAATTTTTCATATGGTATTGGGTATTCAAAATTCATAGAAGAAAGTTGTTTTACTCCATATGCTTTCGGCATCCTTTCAATTCCACAAGATTCTTCGGCTTTATCTGTATTATTCAATCATTTTCTCCCCAAAAATAAAAAAGTCTCCCCATGTGACACATCACATATGTGAGAGGTGCGGGGAGTCCTGTTGCTATCATCTTATGCTATTTTCTAAAATTTAATGGTGCCTGACCCCACTGTGTTAAATACAGCAAAAATCTCAAGCTCCGTGTGCTCATTGACACGCAGATCCAGCTTCCAGTCCTTGCGCTCCGGGCAGTAGTTCTCTCTGATGACAGAGAATCATAATCTTTGGTAGTATTGGTTTTGGGACGGTTTTTGCTGCCTTTCGTTCTTGGCATAGGTGATAACCTCTTTCCTTTTATAGTTGTTTAAGTATAGCATTATAAAATCACAGATTCAACTCCTGAGCATTTCTTATTATACCAATCCATATTCCTTTATTTTTGTGCCAATCATTCCGAAATAAAACTGTCCTAGCACATCAATTTGCGCGGTATTAAGCCAACCTTTCAAAAATGTATCCAAAGCAGCTAATTGTGCTGTTCCTATAAATTCAGAAAACTCCATAATATCTACATCTTCTCGATAATCCTGAGCATACATTAAGCATATTGAACGTCTACCATAATAGTTGAATATCAACGCTGCTGTTGTTAAAAGTGTCTCTAAATCTTTAGGGAAGTCACTTCTTCTAAGTAACGACTTTGCAGTATTGGCCGGCTCATCTACAAAGTTCTGCATTGACTTGATTGATGCAACAGTTTCCACTTGCTGTTTCATAGAGAAAGAAATATTTTCGCCAATACTCTCATATCCCAAAATTTTAATAGTTTCAATTTGGCTTGCATGATATTCCAGAAAGCCACGCACCATGGCGTTTTTCTTTTTATCCCCATTTACGAGATTCTCCGTATCGAGCAGATGCGTCAATTCGTGAAATATGACATAATCGCCATGCAATTGTGGTTTCCACAGATCTTCCCACACTTCAATGGAATGCGACTGACTTTGAAAATCAAATCGATGAGTTGCCCATGCTCCCCATCCAGACGCATTCGCATCAGAAAGCGAAATATGTTTTGAAATCAACTCAAATGAAGGAAGCGATGATACTCCCATAAAATGTTTATAATCATTCTTACGTTTATTCACATACTGCAAAAGTAATCCATTTGCCATCTTTTCCTCCTTTTACACAAGACAACATCAGCATACTCACGCTTCAATCAATGTAAAATACTGCCTTCCCAACGGTGTGATTTTATAGCTATCTGAACCTGACACCTTTTTTAGCTTCGGAATCTTTACACTTCCTGGCTTGGATTTTTTTCTTTCTTTTTCAAGGTTTTGGAGGTATTTAACAATCTCTTTAAGATTATTATCATTAATTTCCTCGTTTTTACTTTGCAAAAGTCCAAATCGTTCGAGCTTTTCTCTGATGAATCGCATTTGTTCAAAATCAACGTGAATGTCTTTACAGATGTCCAAAATATTTTCTCCATCGTTTCCAAGATACGAATACGATTTCAAAACACGAATATCCAAATCGCTTAACTGTGAAAGTGTCTTAAAAAACATCAATACAATATCCAGATTTGTGTTATCTGATTTCAGCAAGTTAACATATCCATTGACATTATACTTAACCATTGCCTCTTGTGGTTCTTCGACAATATTATCAAGCAATGCTTCTGTAATCTGTCTTTGATATTCCAAATTACTTTGTTGTAATTTCACAATTTTATTTTCAAGTTCATCTTGATTTCTTTGAACAATTTGCAAAGCCTCAACTACGTTTCTTTCCAAACGATTCTGTTTATATGAGAGACGAATATTATTTGCGACAGGAACTACCGCACCAACGATTTCACTAGCCAGCATTCCTACACCCTCACTGACTATAAATCCACCTGCCTCTTTTACTACTGCTGGCAAAACCTCTTCCACTGCAACATTTCCAGCTTCTTCTTTGGTAGCATCAATGAAATCTTTTAATTTATGTTTTTCCATTTCAAATCATCCCTCACTTTCCAATATAATAATTCACACGCATGTGTGCAATAATTGTTAAAGTGTGGTCCAGAGGTACGACCTCTAGGTGTAGTTTCGTTTATTTATGTCTTACTCTTCACTCGGCTATTTTGTTTCATGTAAATGTTGGCTACGAACCCCACATACACCCGTAGGAAATCCCATCTGAACCCACATATAAGTTACCATCAGACTGTTCATCACAGCGCCTCCATCAATCTCAATGTCTCTAACAAATCATTTGGTTTCGATTTTTAACTTTATGCAACTCAGCCAAGTTCCAAATAAAACTATAAACGACAAATTATTCTCACATCTTCGCCGATTGTAAGATTGTTGCCTGCTGCTCACCACGAAGAGGTGTGTGATTATCCGAGCAGCGTAGGGAGCTACCGCTCCCAGTATATCACAAGTCTGCAAATAAATCAGCCTTGTACACGCCATCCGCCAACATTTTCTTGAAACTGTCCCTTACTGCTGCGACATCCTCATGGTAGGTCATACCATACCATGTATCATCGGTCTTCAGAACCTTCACAGACATCTTGCCCTGCTCCAACAGTTCACCGATGAAGATTGGGATCAGATACTCGGCTTTCTGAGGATTGCCTGGCACTTCTTTCTGGAAAAACTCCTTGAAACCATTTTCCAGCACATCCAGAAAATCAAGAGTCAAGCCCCACATATTCATGGAAACAAGAGAATTCACATCAACAACCACACCGTCAGCCTTTGCTCCATCTGCAGTCTTTACGATGTTCTTGGTTTCCACAACCTCAGTCAAGTTTCCATTTTCATCCATCTTGCAGATACCACGAGTCACACCGCCATTATCGGACAGTGTGTTCTTCAACACAAAGCCTGCCATACAAGACTTGCCGCCATTTACCAAGTACTCGTGGACAGCCTTGAAGCCTTTCTTGCCATAGTAATCATCTGCGTTGATCACAATGAACGTGGGTATCAATCACGTTTTTTGCAGCAAGCACGGCCTGACCGGTTCCCCACGGCTTTGTCCGGCCTTCCGGAAGTTCTCCCGGAATATCGTTGATATCTTGGAAAGCATAGTCAACAGTTACATTATGAGAAGAGCAAATGAATGCAATGCGATCACCGATGACCTCTTTGAACTCTTTCTCGATATCCTTACGGATGATAAAAACCACATGATTGAAACCAGCTTCAATTGCATCATGGATTGAGTAGTCCATAATGATATGGTTTGCATCATCGACCGGCTCCAACTGTTTTATTCCCGTTCCAAATCAGCTGCCGCTTCCGGCCGCCATGATAAGTAATGTTGTTTTCATTTATTTCTTCTTTCCATAACTTTGAACGTCTCAATGAAACTCAGATATAAGTCCGTTCCCGATATTATCTGATTTTTCCTTTTATCCCCCTTAGCATTTTTAAAATCATATCATCTTTTGTGTGAACAAAATATATCACGCAAGATGTTCCATATATCAGCATTCCACAGATGATCTGCAGGAACAATGTTGACACTTTGTTTTCCAAAGCATTTCCGATATAGAACACACCTACAAACATAGCCACTCCAAAAACACCAAACATCCATATACTTTTTATATATCGTAGTACCGGGAGTTCCTTTCTAACGCTCATCGTCTGGAGCACACAAACAAAAATCTCGGCAAAAATTGTACCAATCGTTGCTCCAATTGCTCCAATTTTTGAAATCAGTAGCATGTTCGCAATTAGATTAACTACTGCTCCACCAATAACAGAAGCAAGATATTCTTTATCCTTTTCTGATGGAATCAAAAACTGTGTCCGAATGATATTTGCAAACGACATAAAAGGAATTGTAATCGAAAGGCCCATAATCAGCACACCCGAAAGCATAAATTCCTGCCCCCAAAAAACAGGGGCAAAAACCTTTCCAATTCCAGCCAAGCCAAATGCTAGTGCAAAGGACAAACACATCACATATTTCATTGACAGCGATATATACTGATTTGTCTTTTCCCTATTTTGAGAAGCCACCAGATTTGACATTTTGGGAAGCATTACCGTCCCAAATGACGTAATGATTGTAAGTGGGATATTAATTACTTTTTCCGCATTTTCATAAAATCCAAGCTGAGCCTTATTACTCATCGCACCAATCATGATTTTATCCATATATTTATATAAACTAACTGCAATGGCTGGAATAAATAAGACCAAAAGCGGTTCGATATGCGGTTTCATTTTTTTCCACGTCGGCTTTTGAAATGCAACGAATTTATTTAAAGGAAACCATAAAGAAATTTGGCTTATCAACATGCCGACAGCCATAATTGCACAATACTTCCATAGATCATTCGCACTTCTAACAAAAACAAAGACGCAAACAACATTCAATATTTTTATAATGATATTTCTTGTTACTGTCAATTTAAATCTTTCTATTCCAAAATAGAACCAGCTCACATCAAATAAGCCGCTTAGCACATAAGCAAACTGAATTCCGGCATACAGTTTTTCGTTAGCCAGAAAAAACACATACAAAATATACACCACACAGCAAATGAAAGAAAAAGCTATATGTAATGTCACAATATTGGAAAATGTTTCGTTCAGGTTTTTCTGATTATCTCTGCATTGCGCAACTGCCCGATTCCCATAGTTTGCAAGGCCAAGCATGGAAAAAAGCACAAAATAATATGCAATTGAATAGCTGTATGAATATGTTCCAAGACCTTCAGCACCTATTGTTCTTGCAATATAAGGCGATGTTACAAAAGGAAGTATAATAATCAGGATCTGATAGATCATCTGATAGATAAAATTTTTTTTAATACTGGTTTGACTTTTCATTTTATCTTTCTCTCTTTACGATAAATACTTTTCATTTTCTACTGTCTCAAACGATTGTTCTTTATTTTTCTTGAAGAAAATAAGTGCATAATATAAGATCATTGCATAGTCGGTTCGTGAAAAGAAAAATCTTATATACGACTGTATTATAAAGCAGCCAAGCAACACGTAGACATATGTTAAACGAAGTGGCATTTTTCCCTTTGCTACCTCTTGCTTTAAGTTTTTATACGCCATACCACATACAAATCCAAATAAAAGTGATCCTATAATCACGCCAATAATACCTGCGTCTTTATAAAAATACAAAAACAAAGTAACATAAGAGTTATAGTTCAATTTGGGTCCTATATTTACAAACGAGTCCCAGTTGACTGCAATTTCATTTGCACTATTCAATATCACCGTTGGAAATGTAATTCCAATCATTTTCAGGATATTACATGGGAACCTTAAAAGTCCAAGCAAAGACACCACTCCATACGTATGAACTCCTGTTGCTTCTTCAAATTCCAGCCAATAATCAAACAGCGGCACCGTACAAGTAAAATACATATATAACTGTTGCGCCATTGTTTTTTCTGATTCAGAAAATCGAATATTTGACACAACCAGAAACCCAATAATGATTATTATAACTGTTCTCTTAATCCATTTTTTTGCCTTTGGGGACAGAACACCTCTCTTATAAATCAACATAAGAAGGGTCAAATACAGTACAAGATGAGTCAAACACATTCTTGATCCTTCTGCGTAATTTTTCAGTACAACAGCAACTACACTCATTACAATAAGGAGTTTGCGCTTTTGCCCAATAATGACATCCACACTTGTTACTAGAAGAAGCGAATAGAAGCCCGGCAAAAATACAAATGAATAGATCAACGCAAGCGGGCCTTGCCGTAGCAAAGCCATTCCACTTGCGTAACCCGTCGTAGAATATCCCATCATAGATGAACGCAATTCGTTCATCTGAATACCACTGCGATATGCAAAAAAAGCAACAATACTTTCGACAACAAGATAAACAAGTACAATGGTACCTACCACATATACAACCGGATAATTAATATTATAATTTCCAGATGCATTGCTTGACTGCCTTTTTCGAATCAGACTTATTCTGAATCGTTTTCGGATTGACAATGCCATATAACTCCCAAATGAAAAACAAACGATGCCCAGAGTCATAATCGAATACGCATAATCTGAAGCTTCCTTCATTCCATATAAATGTAGAGCCGCAAATAATATGACCAGAGCCCAAATCCCGCAAAAGAGCGTCACTGGATTATAGAGTCTTTTTTCAATTTTATAAGATAATACTGCCAAACTTGAAGCCAGTATTACAGCAATAATACTCATGTTTTATCTTGCATGATAATTAAAGCGTTAATTATCACACGTTTCCTTTCTTTTAATAGCTGGTCTCCTCAACTTGCTAGTTCTGCGTTCACGAGTGACAAAAATCGATTGTGTTGTGTGTAAAGATACGGAACTTTACTTTACATCATTCGTAAATTTCACAAAATGCCCTTGCCTGATTTTCCAGCGAATACAAATTTAGTTTTTCAACTCCCATTGCGGCATGTTTGCAAATGTCGTCTACTGCTTCTATATAATACTGCATTGCAGCTGTCAGAGCCGGTTGATTTCCAGATTCTATAACAAACCCCGTTTTTCCATCATCCACAAGTGAGGGAAGTGCTCCCTGATCACTACAGATTACAGGCATTGCATGTTTATACGCATCCAACACCACTCGGCCAAAAGGCTCCTGCCATTGAGATGGGCAAAGTAAAACATCACACTCTTTTAGCAATTCGTCGACCTGTGTCTCGTTCAAAAAACCGACAAAATGAATTTTTTTATTGTTCTTCGCCTGTTCTTCCACATAATCACGTAATTTTCCTTTTCCAGCGATATACAATTCAGCATTTTGTGACAAATCGTTAAAAGATGAAATCATCCACTGAATCCCTTTTGGTTTGCTTAATGTTCCCAGATAAACAAATTTCAGGGTGTGAGCTTCTGCATTTTTTCTTCTTGCTAACAGTTTATTAATTTCTGAAGCATCAAATTCCGTTGCATTCGGAACCACCTTTTTTTCGCTCGAAGTAAAAAATTGGTTCTTTATCAACAGATTCAGCGTAACACTGGACGGAGCTGTAACAACATCAACATACTTAGCTTTTACCCTATTTATTGCTCTGTGCATCTGACAAAATCCTTTAGGCGGCACATAAGGACACTCATCCTCCACTTTGCTGCAATGGAGAGAGGTGAATGGACAGAGCAGGTGATAATCACGCAATGTATGCACGATCTTAATCTTCTTTTTATACGCAGCTTCCCAGACAATTGTAGAAAGGTCATATAATCCGTTTGTATGGATAACATCAGGCTTATATTCTTCCAATACTTTATCAATTTCCGCCTTATTAAACGGATTCCAAATGTCCAGGGTCCGCCTTATTACCCTTTTATACAAAGGATATTTTGCTGCTTCACATCCCCGGCATAAATTTTTGGATACAACCCTTATTACATCTATCCCGTCAATTACTTCACGTTTCGCTTCACTGCCCGTACACAAGACCTTAACAGTATGTCCCTGCTGCTTTAATTCCTCAGCCAATTTCTTTACACTGTACTCCGCGCCACCATATATCTCTGGATAATAATAAGTATTAACCAATAAAATCTTCATATCTGCATTCCTTATTTCTTCACTAATAATCTAATTTTCTTTTTCAAAGCTCTTGGTGCCTTTGCCAGAATAAAGTAATATATCTTTTTATAACCGATTTTTTTCCAGTATAGCTGGTCTACTGCCTCATAGCCGTTTTGCTTATAAAGATCCATGAGCTCATTTCTGCTTGGCGGCATAGTTGTCGGTTTTAACAAATTCCCATTCTGCATAGAGATCGTTTCAAAATCACTATCAACATAATTTATTCTAGACGAAATCTTCTCAAATAATTCAGCACCGCGCTGAGAGTTTACCAGACAGAAAGAGATGCCTTTTTTCTCATCAAATATTCCGCCATTTTCTCGCAGGCAATCTGGTTGATATTTCTCAACACCCCAAAAATCCCCTAATGTGATATCTCCAATCCGGGACGGACAAGCATATTTGCAGTGGTAGCAATTTTCTCTATAAGTTGAAGCATTCAAATAGTAATTGTAAAATGAAGACAGTTTATAATACAGCCGTTGCGTCTTGAGTTTACTCTTTTTTAAGTATTCATATTTTGCATCCAGACCCCAGCCAACTGATTTATCCCGAAATGCAAAATTTGAAATTTTTATATCTTTCTTTTTTTCAAGAAAACTTATGTAATCCTGAAAGATCTGCGCTGTGGAAACTCCATGACAGACAATATCTACAACAATAAGATTTTCGTAATCCCTCTTCAAAAAACTTCTCAATGCCGCTGCTTGACATGGCGTACCTGAAAATAGAACCTGCCGTCCTTTTGACAAGTCCTGTTTTACCTTCTGAAATGTATCACAGGTATCGCTCTGAATATATTTTGAGCCTTGAATAAGATAAAGCTGTGTCTGATTCTCCACACGAATGTGCTTTACCCATAATTTGTCTTCCTGTAACATTGCAGCTCCGTAGACAACGCCACCCTTTTCCAGAAAAAACTCTGCAAACTGTGCAAACATGCCGCCAGAAGCAGATTTTTTTATCAGACTTTCATTCTTGGATGCAGCACCATAAGCCGACAGTACCTGATGTCCAAACTGGTTATCATCTTTTCTCTGAAAATCGCATACGCGCTTACATGCTCCGCAGCCAATGCATAGTGTGTCATTGATATGAGGAAAATACTGTCCTATTTCATCCTTTTCCATTGTTATTGCAGATTTAGGGCAAATATTTACACATGCTGCACAACCGCAGCAATCCTTTTTATTCATATATAATTTCATTTATTCCATTCCCCGAAAATTCGTTTTCTGTATTTACTTATTCTCAAGTGCATTTTTTAGCCACAATGTAGAAGTTTCTCTTTCCGTCCTCATTTTCTCATCAACAATCTTCCATGTATCATTTTCGATATAGTTTACATTCGTTGAATCCTGCCAGATACGATCCTCAAGTCCTGTCATGTTCAAAAGATGATAAATTCTCGAATTCTGTGATTTAGAACTGGTGTCTGAAAAACGCTTCAGAACATAAAAGCTCTTATTAAAAATGATAGAAAATGCCGTTGCGTGAAAAGAATCTGTCAGCACAAATTCTGCACCATAAAGCAAATTTAGCCAGTCCTTCGGTCCAACAGTTTTCTGTGTTTCAAAGCCAAGAGAATAACCAAATATGTTTGTAGGAATAACTTTGACTTTTATATTCAAGATTTCCTGGAGCTTCTTGGCAGTCTCTTGATACTCAGGATTATCACCCAGAAAATAGCACAGAATGTATTTTCCTATCGGAGCTTTTAACTGCATACTTTTAATCCATTTTTCTCTGGACAGCAAAAACACTGGATCACAAACCACTTGAACCGTTTTCTCTACAACACTTTCTATCAAGTTTTTACTGGACTGCTCTCTTACAGAAATTTTATTAAAACTATCCAGATATGGCTTCATTCTTCTTTTTTCATTCTCTGCAAGCTTTGTTGTGCCAATACTCGGTGCGTATGCAATTTTTATATTCGACTCCCAAACAAAGTCCAAGAAATTACACTTCTTAAAATAATTCGGATTCCATATCTGATCACTTCCACACAAAAATATACGATATTTGTTGTTTAGACTCTTCATTTTATTCTGCATTGGAAGCTCCTCAGTAAGAAAGAGGTTTTTTTCGTAAAATTCTTCAAATTTCTCATTTTTGAGATCAATTTCTTCTCTATTTAGAAATTTAGATTCAATTTTTTTATTTTCAATCTTAGCTTTAAGAGTCACAAACCTAGCTGAATTTTTGCAGAAAAAAGTAAGTTTCTCCCGCTTATTTGGTACATAATTGATGATATGATTGTCATATCCCAATTCCATTACCGTTTTTTGCAGTGCAAATGCCTGCATTGTTGACCCGTAATTTCCTGAGAACCAGGTTAAGGTAGCTGTTTCAGTCATTATAAATACCACTCTGTTTTCTATTCTGTAAAATATTTCTGAAAAAACTTTTTGTACTGCATATCCCCATCACTTGAAGTCTTTTGCAAATCAAACCACTTTTCCGCAAAAAAGTTCAAAAATTTTTCTTGTACACTTTTTCCAGGTGAATTTGTTAAACTGTTGTATGCCTTTTTCTGACAATAACATTCGATCAGCCTTGCTTAAATCTAGAATCTTTTTCATGCATTCTTCAAGTTCCGCAGACGACATGACATTTTCAATATAAATAGCTGCGTTACCTCCAACTTCTGGCAGTGAAGAATTTTGGGCAGTAATAACCGGTACACCATAACTAAAACTTTCCAGAACTGGAATTCCAAAACCCTCATACTGCGATGGAAAAAGAAATGCTTCCGCATTCTTGTAAAGTCCAGCCTTTTCTTCTTCTGAGACATATCCCGTTAGAATAATACGGTCTTTGAAGCTACTATTCTGTATTTTATCAAGGACTTTATCCATCCCCCAACCTATTCCGCCTGCCAGAACAAGCTGCACTGTAGATTCATTTTTTGCAAGGCGTAAAAATGACTCAACAATCGTTTCAATGTTTTTTCTCGGTTGAAGTGTTCCAACGTATAGAAAATATGGCTTTTTCACCCGATATTTTTCTTCAAGTTTCTGTTCACCTGCTGGCTTTACGTTGCTTTCCTTATCTCCGCCCTCATAAATGACAAAAATTTTTTGAGGAGCAACTCTAAAATGTTCTACAAGATCATTTTTTGTTGCATTTGACGGAGCGATGATTCCGTCAGCAATTTTGCAGGAATGATCAAGAATGAGCCTCAGATACTTTTGCTGGTTGCTTTTGCTCTGCGAAATATTTTCCAAAATATGATTTGCAATGTCATGCACTGTCATATAATATTTTGTTTTTTTCTTTTTGACAATCGGCAGATTGTGGGTAGGTGACCAAAATATATCCAAATTAAACTTTTGAATCTGCCATCCTAGAAGATACCTTGACCAAAGCAAACGATTTTTGCAGGGATACAATATATTATGCACTCTACTGTTCTCCGGAAAATGCACGGAAATCTCGCAATTGCTAAATAAGTAGTATTCATTTTCTGTATCGTTATCCAGCAGTTCTTTAACGATTCTGTATGTATAATAACCTATACCAGATACGTTTTCTCCTGCTTTAAGCACCGAAACATTTATGCCTATTCTCATTTATCTGACCCCCGATCCATGCTTTTTAACAGTTCCAACAAGGTTTCTGCGGATTTTTTCCAGCTGTATTTTGCCAACAGTCCATAAACCTGTGTCTCGGATATTTCCGGAAATTCTGACAATGCAATATTGCAGTCATTCGGATCTACATAAACTACACCATCTCCGAATATTTCATGCATAACATCCGTATCCGAAACCACCACTTGCTTTGCTCCCGCACTGATAGCTTCCAGCGGAGGGATACCAAATCCCTCATAGAAAGTCGGAAAAAGGAATGCACTGCAATCTCTCATTAAGGTTTTTGCTTCTTCATCACTGACAAAACCAAGAAGTTTCATATTAGGTGGCAGTTCAAAGCCAAGCCCTTCGGAGAAAACATTTCTGTTAATGGAACCTGCAACCGCGAAGGTCATATCTGCATTTTTTCTCGCTTCTTCTGCTATCCATTTAAAATTTTTGTTTGGTTCTAAACTACACATTGAAAAATAGTAATTGTTCTTTTCCAAACCATATGTACTAAGTGCACTTTCATCATATCCGATTCTTTCATAATGTTGCCATGCATTTGGAATCACCGTAATATTATCTGGATCAACTTTGAAATACTTCACAATTTCAGATTTAGAAAACTCCGATACTGTAATGATTTTCTTTGCTCTTTTCGTAGCATTTCCAAACAAAATTTCGTACCATAGAAGAAATTTTTTACTAAAATACTGTGGCGTTGCCTTAATCTTCACATCATGGATGCAAACTATGCCCGGTGACGGCAATGGAGCAACATTGCACAGATTTAGGGAGATTCCTTTTTGTTTATGCACATACCACGGAAAAGAGATATGTTCCCATAGCCGATTTTTGAATTTTCCTGTTTTTATTACTTTAATATTCTGGTAGACTGGCACATTTTCTATTTCTGGAGGGACAGCCATCGTTATAGATCCCGCCGGAATAGTTTTATCCAGTTCCGCAATAATTTCTCTGGCATATCTTTCCACTCCTGTTGTTCGATGAAGTAAAAATCTGCCATTTATAATAATTGGTCTCATTAATCCATCCCATTCTCAAAGGCTATTTATTACTGTATTTATATTTATACTAAACTGTGTTGACAAAAAATTGTTTTTAACTCGCTCTTTTCCTGCCTTACCATATTTAAGGCACAATTCTTTATTCTGAGCGAGCGTCTGCATTGCATCTGCATACTTTTCAACATTACGGTTTTCAACCTCAATCCCTGTGACTCTATTCAAACTGACATAATTGACACCGGAGCCAGGAATTGTAAATGTTACTGCAGGCTTTTCGTAATACATACCTTCTGCCAGTGCCAATCCAAATGCTTCATTTTTTGAAATGGAAGGGAAACAGAACATATCCGAGGCGAGAATCAATGCTTTCAGTTCTGTATCATCAATACGGCCTGTAAATGTAATTTTATTGTCCCCTCTTGCTTCTTCGTGAAGTTTTTCAGTCAGTTCTCCTGTACCCGTAATATAAATTCGGAATCGATCATCTATTAACTTACTGGCCTGTACCAAATAGGTGAATCCCTTATATTCAGTGTGCCGACCTACTGCAACACATATTGTCTTGTCCTTGTTTTCTTCTCGAATTTTTGTTGCACGTTTTTCTATATCTGGTGTGATAGTCATTCGCTCCACATTGATGCAATTCGGCACTACAACACACTTGTCTTTTACAGATTGAAGCCATTTGCTTCCTTCTATGTAATTTGGAGATGTTGCGATAACTTTATCTGCACGTGCAAGCAGGCTTCTATTTTGAGGATTAAATAAGAGCTTCAGGTATTTCTGGCGAACAATATCAAGATGCCAGTACACCACAAGTTTTGCTTTTGTGTTTTTCATTTCCCTTAACAGTAGGGACGCAACAAATGGGTTCGGGTAATGGAAAACAACAATATCTGGATCAAATTTCTTCATTACTCTATGTAATTGCTTCCCATACGAAGTAGACAGCGACTGTGCTGCAATCTTTGTAAAGCAGCCACATTTTATCACTTCAACTCCATCAACAATATCTACCTTGTCTTCTTTACCATCATTAAACGCAATTACTTTTTGACTATACCCCCCTTTTAATGCCAGAACACAATCACGTGCGATTTGTTCTGTTCCTCCAGAAAATGGGTAATAGTATTTTGAAATATGTAAGATTTTCTTCATAATTTCTCCGCTATCGTTCTGATTTTAGCACCGAACTTTAATCAACTCTGCATCACCAACAACCAAACATCTGCCCATTCCAGCCGGCAAAAACAATGTTTCTCCCTTGCTGAATCGCATCGGTTTCTGCTCTGCATCCATCGTCTGTACTTCACCATATCCATTCAGACACATCAGCACCTGAAAAGAGGTATCCATTACAGAAAAGGCAAAGCCCTTTGTGACTTGAATCCGTTCCGTTTCAAAATATTTGCAGCGGCAGAGCAGCTCACGAGAACAGCCAGAATAGTATTTCACAATTCTTGGTTTCTGGCTCACATCCGGCTCAACATTCATATCCATAACCTGAACAGCCTTATCAAAGTGCAGTTCACGCTTTTTACCGTTCTTATCCACACGGTCATAGTCATAGACACGATAGGTCACATTAGAACTTTCCTGAATTTCAGCTACCAGAATACCTTTTCCAATGCCATGTACGGTTCCCGCCGGGACAAAATAAGTATCGCCCTTGTGAACTTCAACTTTTTGCAGATGCTTATCCAATGTTCCAGTTTCAATAGCTTTCCGAAGAATTTCCTCGGTCACCTTGTGCTGAAAGCCATAAATCAAGTGTGCACCTTCGTCAGCGTCCACGACGTACCACATCTCGGTCTTACCGTTGTCGCCTTCGTGTTTCCGTGCATATGCGTCATCGGGATGAACCTGAACAGACAAATCCTTCTTGGCATCGATGAATTTCACCAATACAGGCAGTTCTCCGTTTTCTACCTTTGTGCCAAGATATTCTGAGTGAGCATTCAGTACCTCCGCCAGCGTTTGTCCCTTATAGATTCCATTCGCCACATAGCTAGGGCCATCCGGATGTACAGAGCATTCCCATGTCTCTGCCAGCGGAGTCAAATCAATCTTTTTTCCGTATTCTTCCCGGAGTCGGGTGCCACCCCACAGATAGTCCTTGCCAGTCGGAATTAATTTCATGATTTCCATTAATTTATCCTCCGCAGCATTAATCCATCGGGAATTTAATCTTGTCTGTAACACTGATTTCTTCACCGAGCTGAACTTCAACCATATCAAGTGCTGTAATAGCCTCTACTGTATGCTTACAGCCTGCGGCAATTGTGATTACATCACCAGTGCGCAACACCTGTTCCATGCCATCTACAATTGCCTTTCCTTTACCAGAAACGACCGTCCAAACTTCCTCGCGGTAATTATGCATATGGTATGTCATATGCTCACCAGCTCTCATGGAAATCTTGACTGTCATCGAACCCGGTTGAACATCAATGACTGTATAAGTACCCCAAGATTTCTCAGCATACATTGCTTCTGTTTCGATTTTTTCCACATAAGGCTTCATATAACCGCTACGTTCTTTATCAGCAATCAAGATACCATCGCCACTGGCGGCAACAATCATATCCTTACACCCCATACAGAGGATTGGAATATTCAGTTCGTTCACCACATTGGTATTCTCGCAGGTTTCATCCAAAATGGCCTTGCCCTTGGTTTTATCTGCCATAACTTCGGCCATCATGTTCCAAGTACCGACATCTTTCCAGTCGCCACTGTAGCGCAAAACCTGAATTCTGGACTCTTTCTCAACCACTGCATAGTCAAAGCTAATCTTGGTCAGAGTATCATATTTATTGAACAGATCACGGTAATCCTCGAAATCGATCATACTATGTGCTTTATCCAGCAGATATCCTAGCTTGAACGCAAAGATACCAGCATTCCACAGCGCACTCTGAGCCAGATACTTTTTGGCCATTTCTACATCCGGCTTTTCTTTAAACTCCTTGACCTTGCTGACGTTTTCGCCATTTTCAGGGATGATGTAACCATACTTCTCACTGGGATAGGTCGGCTCAATGCCCATCAAAGTCAGGTTTGCGCCACCCTGCTCTGCCAGCTCCTGCAGGGTCTTGACTGCTTCGTAATAGGTATTATCTACATAAGGATCAACCGGGCAGACAACAACAGCTTCATCCTCTGCAACCTCCATTTCATCATGAAGATATGTAGCAGCCAACGCAATAGCCGGAAAGGTATCGCGGCGGCAAGGCTCTACACAAATGGATGCCTTTTCGCCCAACTGATTCTTGATAGCACTTGCCTGCGACTTACTGGTTGCAATGGTAATCTTTGCATCAGCGTCTACTGTGGTGATTTGGCGGTAAACGCGCTGCACCATAGACTCATACACATCATTATTCTTGAACAATTTGATAAACTGCTTACTACGCACATCATTAGAAAGAGGCCAAAGACGTTTACCGGAACCACCAGAAAGCAAAATAATATTCATGTTTTTTCTCCTCATACAACTGCCAATCTTTTTTACTTTAAATATTTTTCAGCGCTCTTTCGGATATCTGCCTCCACCATCTCGGCAGTTTCCTTATTCTCCGCACTGACAGAGATATAAGTTTTCAGCTTCGGCTCGGTACCGGAAGGACGTACCACAATGGAGCAATTATCTTCCAGTAAAAACTTGAGCACATCGGATTTAGGCAAACCATCCAGACCAGGAACATAGTCCAGCAACTTGACAACCTTCTTGCCGCCAAATTCCTTGATGTCACCACGAAATGCCTGCATAATGCTCTGCATCTTGGCGAAACCAGCGCTGCCGTCGAACTCATAGCTGTGCAGGGTATTGAGGCAGTAGCCATAGATCTTGTACAGCTCATCCAGCTTGTCCAACAGGCTGATGCCCTTGGTCGCATAGTAGCTGAACATCTCGCAGATCATGTACGCACCGTCTACACCGTCCTTGTCGCGGACGTAGGAGCCGGTCAGATATCCATAGCTTTCCTCAAAGCCGAACACATAGCTGTCTGCCTTGCCCTGCTTTTCCAGCTTGCCGATCTGCTCACCGATAAACTTGAAGCCGGTCAGCACATTGATGGTACGCAGGCCGTAATGAGTAGCAATCTGCTCGCCCATGTCCATGGTGACGATTGTCTTGACCATGACCGGGTCGACAGGCATCTTGCCGTGCTTCACACGCTGACTGCAGATATAATCCAGCAGCAGCATACCGGTCTGGTTGCCGGTCAGTAGCTCGTACTCTCCTGCCTTGTTTTTGACAGCGATACCCACACGATCACAGTCGGGGTCGGTCGCCAACAGCAGATCAGCGTTGCACTTCTTGGCATACTCCATGCCCAGCGCCATGGCTTCCTTGATCTCCGGGTTGGGGTACTGGCAGGTCGGGAAGTTTCCATCCGGTTGCTCCTGCTCCTTGACCACGGTGATGTTGGTGTAGCCCATCTCCTTCAGAGTGCGGGTCACAGGCTTCAGACCGGTGCCGTTCAGCGGGCTGTACACGATGGCCACGTTCTTGTTGACCTCTTCGCCAAACAGAACAGACTGTTTCTTGACCTGTTCTACGAAAACGGTGTAGACCTCGTCCGGGATGTACTGGATGCTACCGTTTACCACGCCTGCTTCAAAATCGCTGGTCTTGACGTCCGCAAAGATGTCCAGCTTCTCAATCTCTGCAAGGATCTCTGCTGCTGCCTCGGTCGTAATCTGGCAGCCGTCTGCACCGTAGACCTTATAGCCGTTGTACTTGCTAGGATTGTGGGAAGCCGTCACCATAACACCGGCAGAGGTGTGCAGATAGCGAGTCGCAAAAGACACGGTGGGAACCGGCATAAGCACAGGCCAGATATTGACCTTGACGCCATTGGCAGCAAACACCCCCGCTGCGACTTTTGCAAACACATCGCTCTTAATACGGCTATCGTAACCGATGGCCACGGATGGCTCGTCAAACTTCTTCTTCAGATAATCAGCCAGACCCTGAGAAGCTTTTGCCACTGTATAGACGTTCATGCGATTCGTGCCCGCGCCAATCACGCCACGCAGACCGCCCGTACCAAATGCAAGATCGCGATAGAATGCGTCCTCGATTTTGGTGTCATCCAACGTTTTCAGTTCCGCCACTATATCAACATCTGCGGTGGCTTTTGCCAGCCAGCGCTCATATTTCTTTTTAATATCCATAATTTATTTCCTCATCTCTTGCATATTTTCTTAATCTCTCTGGAAAATATCTCTCGTGTAAACTTTATCCTTCACATCATCCAGACACTTGTCATAGCGGTTTGCGATGATGGCGTGGCTCATTTCCTTGAACTTATCCAGATCATTAACCACTACTGATCCGAAGAATGTCTCGCCATCTTTCAGAGTTGGCTCATAAATCACAACCGTTGCACCCTTGGCCTTTATACGCTTCATGACACCCTGAATAGAACTCTGACGGAAGTTATCGCTGTTGCTCTTCATGGTCAGGCGGTACACACCGATGGTCACAGATTTTTCCTGTTCCTTATCGTACTCGTTATCCTCGTCATAACCATAATAACCAGCCAGCTTTAGGACGCGGTCAGCGATGAAATCTTTACGAGTTCTATTACTCTCGACAATAGCCTCGATCAGGTTCTCCGGCACATCTGCATAGTTAGCCAGCAGCTGCTTAGTATCTTTCGGCAGGCAGTATCCGCCGTAACCAAAGGACGGGTTATTGTAGTGGCTGCCAATACGAGGGTCAAGGCATACACCGTCGATAATCTGCTGTGTGTTCAAGCCCTTGCTCTCTGCATAGGTGTCCAGTTCGTTAAAGTAAGCCACGCGCAAGGCCAGATATGTATTGGCGAACAGCTTAACAGCCTCTGCCTCAGTAAAGCCCATGAACAGAGTGTCGATGTTCTCCTTGATAGCGCCTTCCTGCAGCAGACCAGCAAACTCGTGCGCTGCTTCTACCAACCGCTTGTCACCCAGATCAGTGCCGACGATGATACGAGAAGGATACAGGTTGTCATAGAGAGCCTTGGATTCGCGCAGGAACTCCGGGCTGAAGATGATGTTCTTACTGTTGAATTTTTCACGTACGCTTGCGGTGTAGCCCACAGGGATCGTGGACTTGATGACCATGATGGCGTTCGGGTTATATTCCATGACCAGCTTGATCACAGCCTCGACTGCAGATGTGTCAAAGTGCTGGGTGTGGCTATCGTAGTTGGTAGGGGCCGCAATGACAACAAAATCAGCATCGGCGTATGCGGTCTTAGCGTCCAGCGTTGCGGTCAAATTCAGTTCTTTCTCTGTGAGATACTTCTCAATATAGTCATCTTGAATTGGAGACTTGCGATTGTTGATCATCTCAACCTTCTCCGGAACAATATCAACTGCGGTCACCTGATGGTGCTGAGAAAGCAATGTGGCAATTGACAAACCCACATAGCCTGTTCCAGCAACTGCAATTCTTACATTTTTCATTTTAAAAATTCTCTCCTAGTTCTTACGTTTTAACATGCCTATCTAATGCAACTCTTCCCTATACTGCTCCCTCATTCTTCATCACTCTTATAATAGTTTGAAAAATAATTCTTATATCATTCTTCACACTCCACTCCTCAATATACTGGGTATCCAGCTTCACGACCTCTTCAAAGTCCGTGATATTGCTCCTGCCACTCACCTGCCACAGCCCGGTCAGTCCCGGCCTGAATGACATTCTGGCTCTGTGGTGTGGTTTATATTTCTCCCACTCGTCGAGTGTCGGTGGTCTAGTACCTACAAGGCTCATATCTCCTTTAAGGATATTCCAAAACTGCGGCAGCTCATCTATTGATGTCTTCCTGATAAACTGTCCTATGC
>ERZ773225.2251-NODE-2251-length-20152-cov-3.703886_pt1 | contig 20152 bp, 19 predicted proteins | sample MGYA00580993_ERZ773225 | MGnify/ENA primary metagenome ERZ773225 (study PRJEB29015, sample SAMEA2737748) | human gut metagenome | biome: human gut; feature: human-associated habitat; material: faeces | place: China | collected 2012 ...
GATGCTTAATTACATCCTACGATCCGGCGATTAATCTCGCTTTAATGAGTTTATGCAAGAGATGGCACAACGGATCCCCCAACATAAGGAGAGGCTGATGACTATTGCGGAGCGGTTACGGTTAGATGGATTACAGGAAGGTTTACAACAAGGGCTACAACAAGGCAAAGAAGTAGGAAAGCGAGAAGCCGCATTACGTATAGCGCAAACTATGCTGGAGCAGGGAATAGATCGCGCAATGGTACTACTAGTGACGGGGCTTACTGAAGAGGAACTCGCTGCAAGTTATGCGTAATTACCCGAAAAAACAGGCCCGAATAGTATTACATCATCGGGCCCTTACACTCAGGATTCTACCGCCAGCGGACGGTTTCTGAACTTAAGCGACTGGTACAGCCAAATCAGCAGCACCAACACCACGCAGGCCAGCGCGCCCCAGGTAATTTCGCTAAAGACATCAATATACGCATTGATGGAGTAGTTGATAGCGCCAGCTGCATCAAACGAGCCTTGCGACGTCTGATCGGCGATAACGCCTGCCAGATAGTTGGCGATGGCGCCGGACAGCAGCATATAAATGCCTGTTAATACGCCAGTCACCCCAGGGATCTCAATACGCGTAATTTGCGACATCGCCACCGGGTCGATAAACAGTTCGGCAAAGCCCATGACCGCCAGCCCCAATACCATCAGCGGCATGGAAGAGTGGCCGTAAGCTGCGGACCAGCGGGCGCTTAAGGTCAGAATGCAGAACCCTGCGCTCATTAAACCGAGGCCAAGGGCGAATTTACCCCAAATACGTACGGTACGATTGCCGCCAACGCTTTCTTTGACTACCCAGGCCAGCACGATACCGCACAGCATAACGGCAAAGGCGTTAACCGACTGGAACATCGCGGCCGGGGCGGAATATCCCAAAATATCGCGATTTACGAAGCGGTCAATATACAGGCTAATCGAGCTGCCGCCCTGTTGAGCAAAGGCCCAGAACAGCAAGCTGAAGAAGGTCAGCGTGACGATAAGCCCCAATTCTTTGCGCTGCTTTTGGGTTTGCGCCTGACGGTAAATCTTCGCCAGAACCGCCAGACCAATAACCGTGGCAACAATCAGTGCGTAAACGGACCACTCTTTCCAGAACAGGACGGTAATCAGTAACGGTGCTGCAACCAGCAGAACTAACAGCCAGGCCCAGTTTGGCAGCATATACTTTTTCGCACACAGCACAGCCTTGTTGACGCCAGTGGTATGAGCGAAATGGCGATTACCGCATAAGAAAATCACCAACCCTGCCAGCATGCCAATCGCAGCCAGCGCAAAGCCCATCGCCCAGCTGTACTCTTCCTGCACGTATCCGCAGGCAATCGGTGCGATGATCGAACCGATGTTACCGGCTGCGTAGAGCAGAGAGAATCCACCGTCGCGACGCGGATCTTCAGGTTGATATAACTCGCCCAGCAGGCAACTAATGTTGGATTTAAACAGACCGTAGCCGCAGACAATGATCGCCAGCGACAAATAAAGGAACGCCGGAGCCATTTCGCTTGCGCCCAATACCAGATGTCCCACCGCCATTAAAAATGCGCCGATCATCACCGCCATTCGATTACCGAGCACTTTATCTGCCAGGTATCCCCCGAGAATGGGGGTGACGTAGACCAGTGAACAGTAGGCGCTGAACAGTTCATATGCGTGATTATCGTCGTACTTGAGCTGGTTAGTGAGATACAGGATCAGCAGCGCACGCATGCCGTAAAAACTGAAATATTCCCAGATTTGTAGCGCGACGACGTAATAAATCGCCCGTGGTTGAGATGCTTGTTTATTCATTGTTTTCTCGAAGTAAATGCCTCGCGACAGGCTGAGCGTACTGCGCGAGCGTGTTTCCTTAAAGTTGTAACTTTGATACAGATCTGATTATTTTTGCAATATGCTGTCTGATTGCATAAATATACATGAATTGGATCGCGTAGTGGTAAGCAAATCATGTTCAAAACGGGTGTGATTGTTTCTTGATGTGTCAGTGAAATGGCTATCGACGAACGCAGGCGAGGACGCTATTTTAACCTAAGCTGTGTTGCTGATTAGGCAGGCAGAATTAATGACTACGAGGACGATGATGAAAAACACCGAACTGGAACAACTGATCAACGACAAACTGAACAGCGCCGCCATTAGCGACTATGCGCCGAATGGTTTGCAGGTTGAGGGCAAAGAGACGGTGCATAAAATCGTGACCGGCGTGACCGCAAGTCAGGCGCTGCTGGATGAGGCGGTACGCCTGCAGGCCGATGCGGTTATCGTTCATCACGGTTATTTCTGGAAAGGCGAATCTCCGGTAATTCGCGGCATGAAGCGCCATCGTCTGAAAACGCTGTTGGAAAACGATATCAACCTGTATGGCTGGCACCTGCCGCTGGATGCTCACCCGGAACTTGGGAATAACGCGCAGTTGGCCGCGCTGTTGGGGATTACCGTGATGGGTGAGATCGAACCGCTGGTACCATGGGGAGAACTCTCCATGCCGGTTCCGGGACTGGAATTGGCATCATGGATTGAAGCGCGTTTAGGCCGTAAACCGTTATGGTGTGGTGATACCGGTCCGGAAAAAGTTCAGCGCGTCGCCTGGTGTACCGGGGGCGGTCAAAGTTTTATTGATAGCGCAGCCCGATTTGGCGTCGACGCTTTTATCACTGGTGAAGTTTCAGAGCAAACCATTCACTCAGCCCGCGAGCAGGGGCTGCATTTTTATGCTGCCGGTCACCATGCGACCGAACGCGGCGGCATTCGCGCATTAAGCGATTGGCTTAATGAAAATACCGATCTGGACGTGACTTTTATCGATATTCCTAATCCAGCGTAATAAAGAGGGACGAAAGTGCAGCGAGCGCGTTGTTATCTGTTAGGTGAAACGGCAGTGGTTCTTGAACTGGAACCACCCATTACGCTGGCGACTCAGAAACGCATCTGGCGTCTGGCCCAGCGTCTGGTTGATGCCCCGAATGTACTGGAAGCTATTCCAGGCATGAACAATATCACGGTGACCTTGCGCGACCCGCAAACGCTGGCGCTGGATGCGATTGAGCGCCTACAACGCTGGTGGGAAGAGAGCGAAGCACTGGAGCCGGATTCGCGCTTTATTGAAATTCCTGTTACCTATGGCGGTGAGGCCGGCCCCGATCTGGCAGAGGTCGCCCGGCACAGCGGATTAAGTGACAAGCAGGTTGTGGAACTTCATGCGTCGGTTGATTACGTGGTGTGGTTTATCGGTTTTCAGCCGGGATTCCCCTATCTCGGGAGCTTACCTGAACAACTGCATACCCCCAGACGTGCGGAACCGCGTTTGCTTGTTCCGGCAGGTTCTGTCGGTATCGGTGGATCTCAAACGGGGATCTACCCGCTTTCCACGCCTGGCGGGTGGCAATTGATTGGGCGTACCTCCGTTTCGTTATTTGATCCAAAACGGGAGGAGCCGATTCTGTTACGGGCTGGCGATACCGTGCGTTTTGTCCCGCAGAAGGAGGGGATATGTTAAACATCATCCGCGCTGGCATGTACACCTCAGTACAGGACGGGGGACGTCATAGTTTTCGTCAATCCGGAATCAGTCACTGTGGGGCGCTGGATAAACCGGCGCTGAACGTGGCTAACCTGCTGGTGGGTAATGATGCGAATGCCGCAGCGCTGGAAATCACGCTGGGGCAACTGGTGGTGGAGTTTGAAGCCGATGGCTGGTTTGCCCTGACCGGTGCCGGATGCGAAGCGCATCTGGATCGTACGCCCGTGTGGAGCGGATGGCGGTTACCGGTAAAAGCCGGGCAGCGCCTGACGCTAAAACGTCCGCTTCATGGCATGCGCAGTTATCTGGCGGTAGCGGGCGGTATTGATGTTCCTGAAGTGATGGGCTCGCGTAGTACCGATCTGAAAGTGGGCATTGGTGGGTTTGAAGGGCGTCTACTGCGTGATGGCGATCGACTGGCGATTGGCGTATCTACCCGGAAATTCAGCGAGCCGCAAGGTGTTAAGCAACTGATGTGGGGTAATCTCATTCGTGCGCTGCCCGGACCTGAATATCAGGAGTTTGATGAGGTATCGCAGGCTTCGTTCTGGCGCTCACCGTGGCAACTTAGCCCACAAAGTAACCGTATGGGGTATCGTCTTCAGGGGCAGCCGCTGACGCGCACGACCGATCGCGAGCTGCTATCACATGGCTTGCTCCCCGGCGTGGTGCAGGTTCCACATAATGGCCAGCCAATTGTGCTGATGAACGATGCGCAGACGACAGGCGGCTATCCGCGCATCGCCTGTATTATTGAGGCAGATATGTATCATCTGGCGCAGATCCCGCTCGGTCAACCGATTCATTTTGTGCAGTGTTCGCTGGAGGAAGCGCTGAAGGCGCGGTACGACCAGCAGCGTTACCTGGAACAGTTAGCATGGCGACTTAACAATGAAAATTGATCTCAATGCAGACCTCGGTGAGGGATGTGCGAACGATGCAGCGTTGCTGCAATTGGTGTCATCGGCCAACATCGCCTGTGGGTTTCACGCAGGCGATGCGCAAACCATGCTCTCAAGCGTGCGCGAAGCGCTAAAAAATGGCGTAGCGATAGGTGCGCATCCCAGCTTTCCGGATCGGGAAAATTTTGGCCGTAGCGCCATGACCCTGCCTGCGCAAACGGTGTATGCGCAGACGCTGTATCAAATTGGCGCGCTGGCTGCCATCACGCGGGCGGAGGGCGGTGTGATGCATCATGTCAAACCGCATGGCATGCTCTATAACCAGGCAGCGAAAGATCCTCAACTGGCTGATGCGATTGCGAAAGCGGTTCATGCCTGCGATCCGTCGCTGATTTTAGTGGGACTGGCGGGAAGCGAACTGATTCGTGCTGGAGAACACTATGGCCTGGTAACGCGTCAGGAGGTGTTTGCCGATCGGGGTTATCAGGCCGATGGCAGCCTGGTGCCGCGTAGTCAGCCGGGCGCACTGATTGAGGATGAAGAGCAGGCGTTGGCGCAAACGTTAGAAATGGTGCAATCCGGCAGAGTAAAAAGCCAAAGTGGGACATGGGCGAGCGTGACTGCCCAGACGGTATGCATTCATGGGGATGGCGAGCACGCACTCGCTTTTGCCCGCCGCTTGCGTAGCGCCTTTGAAGCATGCAATATTCAAATTAGCGCATAAATTTATTCATACAAAACAATAATATATTACACAACAACATAAGGGATTTAATTATGGGAGAGGCTATTTCTCTCTGGCCATTGACGGGGATCGCCGTCATCGTGGTCGGATTTCTTTTACGTTTTAACCCGGTATTGGTGGTTATTATTGCCGGGATCGTCACGGGACTGGCGGCGCATATGCCTATCGCCACTATTCTCGAGAAACTGGGTGAAGGTTTTCTCAACACCCGTAACCTGCCATTTATCTTATTGATCCCGCTGGCGGTTATTGGCCTGCTGGAACGTCACGGTCTGAAAGAGCGTGCGCAGGCGTGGATTGCAAAAATCCGCAGCGCTACCAGCGGCCGTCTGCTTATTGTCTATCTGTTCATTCGCGAAGCGACCGCTGCATTAGGACTCACCAGTCTGGGGGGGCATCCGCAAATGGTGCGTCCGCTGCTGGCGCCGATGGCGGAAGGGGCCGCTGAGAAAAATCACGGCGAGATACCTGGGGCGGTACGCTATCGACTGCGCGCAATGTCAGCGGCGACCGATAACGTCGGGCTGTTTTTCGGTGAAGATATCTTTGTTGCTTTCGGCGCCATCATCTTCATGCATAACTTTATGCTGGAGTCTGGTGGGATCCAGACCGAACCGCTGCATATCGCCCTATGGGGGATCCCAACGGCAATTTGTGCTTTCCTGATCCACGGCACACGTTTGTGGCGTCTGGATAGCTATTTGCAACGTGAGGTGGCGAAAGCGAACGCCGCAGCGAAAGGGGAAGCGCAATGAATTTTCAACAAAGCTATCTCTACTGGCTGGCGGGCGCGGTATTACTGATCGTGGCGCTGATGTCTTGGCAGGACAAAGCAAACCCGCGTCGCTTCACCACTGGTCTGTTTTGGGGCATATACGGCGTATTGTTTCTGCTTGGCGACTGGACATACTCGCTTTTTGGCGACAAACGCGCGGTGCATATTGCCGTCGGTATTGCGGTCGTCGTCCTGGCCCTGATCGCCGGTTTCGGCGGCGTAAAGCTGGGAAGCTATCATCAACGGACGCAGCAACAGCGCGAAGAAAGTGCCAGTCGCCTGGGCAACCGCCTGTTTTTCCCGGCGCTGGCGATCCCGGTGGTAACGGTTATTGGCGTGCTGATGTTCAACCATATTCCGGGCTTACAGGATGCGCTGTTTGGGCCGGGTAATCACGCCACGCTGGTGACGCTTTTTTCCATGACCGCAGGTTCGTTGATTGGCCTGGCGATGGCAATAAAAATGACCCATGAGCGGGTGCATCAACCGATCCAGGAGGCGCGCCGTCTGCTGGACTCCATCGGCTGGGCGTTCATCCTGCCACAGATTCTGGCTACGCTCGGGCTGTTGTTTACGGCAGCGGGCGTAGGCAGCGGCATTTCATATCTGACGCAGGAATATCTGGCGGTAGACAGTCGCTTTATCGCAGTGGCGGTGTACACCATCGGCATGGCATTGCTGACGATGGTCATGGGCAATGCGTTTGCTGCTTTCCCGATCGTGACCGCTGGGATTGGTATTCCAATTCTTGTACTGCAACACGGTGGTAATCCGGCGGTAATGGCGGCGATTGGTATGTTCTCCGGTTATTGCGGGACACTGATGACGCCGATGGCGGCGAACTTTAACATTGTCCCTGCTGCGCTGCTGGAACTACCTGACAAAAATGCGGTGATTAAAGCGCAGGTGCCAACCGGCATACTGCTGCTATTGGTCAACGTGTTCCTGATGTATTTCCTGATGTTCTTGTAAGGTGACAGGATGAAAACAGTACTCATCACGGGATTTGAACCCTTTGGCGGCGAATCAGTTAACCCTTCCTGGGAAGTGGTCTCGGGACTCGATAATGCTATCATCGGTGGATGCCGCGTCGTTGCCCGCCAACTGCCGTGCGTCTTTGGCGAGTCTCTTACCGTACTCAATGGCGCGATTGACGCGCTGTCGCCATCGCTGGTCCTGGCGGTGGGGCAGGCGGGTGGCCGCCCGGATATCACCGTGGAACGCGTGGCGATTAACGTTGACGATGCGCGTATTGCAGATAATCAGGGGCAACAGCCGGTAGATGTGCCGATTGTAGCCGATGGTCCAGCGGCATGGTTTAGCTCGCTGCCGATCAAAGCGATGGTTGCGGCTATGCGCAACGCGGGAATTCCGGCCTCGGTTTCCCAGACCGCTGGCACTTTCGTGTGTAATCATGTGATGTATGGTCTGCTGCATAAACTACGCGACGCACCGGCGGTGAAGGGCGGCTTTATTCACATCCCTTATTTGCCGCAACAGGCCGCACAGCATCCCGGGGCGCCAAGTATGGCGGCTGAAACAGTACGCCGGGCGCTGGAAGTCGCAATTGCCACCGCCTTGCAGGTGGAAAGCGATATCGCAGTGACGGGCGGCGCAACACATTAACAAAGGACAGTATTATGCCTGAAGGCCCGGAGATCCGCCGCGCGGCGGATAACCTGGAGGCGGCAGTCAAAGGCAAACCCCTGACGGAAGTCTGGTTTGCCTTTGAGCAGTTAAAACCGTATCAATCTCAACTAATTGGGCAGAGTGTTACCCAGCTTGAAACGCGAGGGAAAGCATTACTGACCCATTTTTCCAATGGCCTGACGCTGTACAGTCACAATCAGCTCTATGGCGTGTGGCGAGTCGTGGATACCGGCGAAATCCCGCAAACTTCGCGGGTACTGCGCGTCAGTCTGCAAACACATGACAAGACAATTCTGCTCTATAGCGCGTCTGATATCGAAATGCTGACGCCAGAACAGCTAACCACCCACCCGTTCCTGCAACGGGTTGGGCCGGATGTACTGGATTTACGTTTAACGCCCGATGAGGTTAAAGCGCGTCTGTTATCTCCGCGTTTTTGCAATCGCCAGTTTTCTGGTCTGCTACTGGACCAGGCGTTTCTGGCGGGATTAGGTAACTACCTGCGGGTAGAGATCCTCTGGCAGGTAGGGTTGACCGGACAGCATAAAGCGTCGCAGCTTGCCGATGAACAGTTGGATGCACTGGCGCATGCACTGCTTGATATTCCGCGCCTGTCTTATAATACCCGCGGGCTGGCCGATGAGAATAAGCATCACGGTGCGTTGTTTCGCTTCAAGGTCTTTCATCGGGACGGCGAAGCCTGTGAGCGTTGTGGTGGGACTATCGAGAAAACGATGCTCTCCTCGCGACCTTTTTACTGGTGTCCGGGATGTCAGAAATAGCATAGCATGGTGCGGTCCCGGTGATGCAGAGGGGCAATTCGAATAACGTCACCTGAATCTCTCAAGGAGATGAGAAGGAGTGAAATATGGATTTTAACCGTTTTTATTGTACCGGTTTACTTGTCGCAGTAACGAGTTCCTTTTCCGCATTTGCTACCGCCGCAGAGACGGTAGCCCCTAAATGCGAGTCCGGGCCGCAGGATATGGAATATGTCTATGAGCATGGTGCCCAGACCCGTTGTTTTTATCCTGCAATGACTCTGGATGAAACGTATCAGGTTTTCAGAAAAGCGCGTTCAGACCGTGAAAATTTGCTCCCGACTCTGACCGTAGGTAATGATCTTAAAATAGAAAATCTCGGAGATACTGACCAGGTGGAATATATCTGGAAAGGTAAGAATGAGCTGCATATTACGCAGAATTTTCCGGGGGGCGTGACAGAATTTACGTTTGCAGCGGATAAATCCGGAACAGCCGTAACCGAAATTGGGTATCCGGATTAACGCATACCTTATGATGACGGTATTTTTCTCGGCGCGTGCACCGAAATAAACCGCGCGACTGCGGGGCCAGTTAACAAAATGCTGAACAGTCGCAGGGTTTGCATCGCCATGATGAGCGCCATATCAGCGTGGCTTCCTGCGGCGATCACCGCAACAGAATCCACTCCTCCAGGACTGGTTGCCAGATAGGCAGTGAGAAAATCTATCTGCATGTAATGCGCCAGTCCCCAGGCCATAGCGGCGCAGATCGCCATCAGTGAAAAAATGGACAACAGGATCTGCGGCAAAGGGCGCAGCGCCATTAAAAATATCTGCTTGTCAAAGCCCAGGCCGATTTGCCAGCCGATGGCCATATAGGCTATCGCCAGTAGCCATTCCGGCAGTTCAATCACCATCACTCCGCTTGCATTCAGCAAGGCACCCACCAGCATCGGCAATAGCATGACGCCAGAGGGAATACGCAGTAAGCGTCCAGCCGTGCCGGCAACGGCGGCCAGCATCAGAGTGCTGAAAAGATTGCCGCTTAGAGGCGGAAACCAGATGATTTGTTCACTGACCGCCTGCGCCTGGTCGCCCATCACCAGACGGGTGACCATCGCCGCCGCGCCGACCACCAACAGTACGCGCAGATACTGCATAAACGCCACCAGTCGGATGTCGGCACCATAATCCTGCGCCATCGCCACCATTGCCGCTGCGCCGCCTGGTGACGAGCCCCATGCGCCGGTGTTACCCGGTAGCGTACTGTAGCGAACCAGCAGCCAGCCGATTATCGCGCTGCTGATAAGGGTTGCCAGCAGGATAACAATCACCATCGGCCAGTGGGCTGCAAGGGTTGTGAAGATTGAACCGGTCAGATTTTGGGCAATCATGCAACCGAGAATCGCCTGCGCGCCAAGAAATGTGCAGCGGGGAGGATGCAGAGAGATGCCGCGCAGACTGAAGATGATGCCAACGATCATCGAACCGAGCAGCAAGGGGCCTGGAAGATGGATAAACAGAAAGAGCAGGGAAAGCACGAGCGATAGCACAAACAACAGGCTCCACTGCAAAACAGGCATCCCATGCTCCTGAGTTATATGCTGCGTTTAACGTGTTGATACAGCATAGAGAAAAAGTCCGCTGAAAAAAATATCAAGTATCAATAAAAACGGACTAACCGGTGATCGGGTATTGATGCCTGTTATCTGAATAAATCATCGACAGCATCATTCCATGCATGCCCAAAGACAGACCATTCCTGACTGATTGTAGGTGGAAAACCGCTCCGGCAGTATCCATTTTTAGATTCAAAATTAAAGACGCCGTGTGGGTAACCATTTATCAGCAACACACATTTCTTACTGTCTTCTGACCAACCGATCTTCACATCTGATGGGATATGCCCATCTGAAACATCTTCTGCATTGTAAATATGCAGTGCATCTTTGATAGGATTTCCGTCAGCAGATTCATCAAGTGCATAGAAGTACCCGGTTTGACCATCATCTTCAAATACAGCCGTGTAAGAACCTTCTGGGGCCAAACTTTCTATTACCTGTGCTTCACCGACAATGAGTTGAGCTTGAACCGTAACCGTGATCGTCATTTTAAATTCCCACATGTATAAATATTCGTTGTTATATAATTTACACTGATAATTCGAGTGTTTGATTTGAAAATTTTTAGGTTGATTGTTTAAATGATGAGCGTCCCTGGGACTTACGCCATCTTTTGATTTCATCAATGACGCCTTGTGGGCTGTCTTCCCTGTCATCCGTGGGATAAAAAATCAATCCATTACTTTCCGGATGGTCCACGATTTTATCGAAATGATCGACTAATGAGTCGATGTAAGATTCACGATCCATTTCTCCCTGGTAGCGCGGGTTTGCAGAGAATTCATTTAGGAAGTCTAAGAATTCGGATTCAGTGTAGTCTTCGAGTTTTTGCTTAAGATGATTCATATATTCACCTTTATAATAAGATGCTTTGCAGAGTGTTATTATTTGTTTTCTGAATGCTTATTCAACTTTTAAGACAAAAAGGTAACTGTTCTAAAACTATGTTTAACTTTTCAATTAACTCATTTTTATCCCATCCAGAGGATATTTTTATCATAGGGTGATCCCAGTCACTATTTTGTATCACTTGAATGATAAATTCACCACCTTCTTCAAATGAAGGATACCAACCAATGTCTACAACAACTCCATCATTTAAGGCTAGCTGAAATAAATCTTCATCTAATCGTGTTACCTCTTCCAACTCAGTTTTGTTGAAATCTAAAGCTGATATTTCGTCGTAAATATTCTCTACATTTTCGATATGATAGTTATTTCCTAAAATGCAGTAATTTGTTTTCATTTTGTTAATTTCCTGGCCTCATTTGAACCTATTGGATGAGAGTGAATAGTTCCTTGAGATTCTTTGGTAACCACCCATTTCGTTTCCTTTCCTTTGTAAGCGCCTTGGACATTATTGAATTCTTTAACTTTCCAGTTTTGTCCATTAGTTGTTGGAGTACCATTCTCCCATACATCCTGGTCTACAGATTCGATATGGACTTCTGGTTTGAATTTTGCTGGACCAGACTTCGTATTTTTTATCACTTCCTCCCAGGGTCTATTTTTGGAAGGATAGTGCTTATGTCTATGAGTATAAGATGTTTTTCTTTCGCTGAGGTAAACATATATCGGCTGAATGCCTGAATCGGCCGGAAAGACCAGAATATAATCGTTAAAATCGGCGACATCGGGCACAAGGAACGGCGGCGTGGTGTATTCGTTTTTGCCATCCGGGATTGGTGTTACCAGAATGGTTGGCTGATCCAGCGGTGGAACATCGTTTCCAGTATGTTCAGGTACATCACCCGTCGCAGGATTTTCCGGCGTCCATGTGATTAACGGCCCGTCTGCGTCGTGGGCAGGCGTAAATTCATAGCGATGATGTTCATCGTTCCACAGCATATTCGCGACGCGCACGTTTTCATAAGGAGTACCTTCGCCGGTATGCACGCCGTAGACTTGCGATTTACCGTGAATGTCGATTCCCCAGAAAAAACGAACCCGGGTGGTGGCAGTGCCACCTACCAGCGCCTTTTTCCGCAGTTCTTCCTCATACCAGAACTCATCACGTCCGGGAACGCGTGCGCTGCCCGTACCCGCGGACGGAATATACAGCGCGGAAGCTAGCGCTCCGATATAAGGAACGCCGCGTGCGGCGCTGAGCATGCCACTGAGTGACCACTCGCCCCACACCTGCGTCAGCCCACCTAAGATCGGCAGCGCGGCCGAGGCTTCTGCGGGCTGTGCATATCCGCAACAATCATCGACGGAAGATTGTGCGAAAACCGCCATCTGTCCGAAGTTTTCAGCCGATTCTTCACGGCTCCCCGCGTCTGTACAGCCTTTTTCTTTCAGACAGGATTTAGCATAGACCGGCGTAACTGCTGGAATGTGTGGTGCAGGGGGAGAAGGGCGTTTCACTATGGGTTTTATCGTACTGACCGGCTGAGGGCGGGGTGGTATAAACAAACGGTTGTACTCAGCAGGCAATGCCAGGTAGTCAAACTCAGTGTTGGCAATCAGGTGTTTGCAAAGAATATAGTCATACGATACTGCAATTTCTTCGGTATCCAGCTCGTTTAGGGCCACATAGGTTTGTATGCTTTTTACCGATGCATTTCTTAATTGAATATAATAGTAGCGTTCCCATCTACCAAATCTGTTTATTCTCCATAAATCAATTTCAATAAACAGACGTTCATTATTATTGATGGCGTTAATCAATAATGGTGTGCTTTTATCAATTAGTTTTGTGAAGTTCAGTAGCTGGGTATTAATACCAGAATCAGTATTAGCTAATCCATTCGAAAGTGAAAAAGCAAAAATCTCATCAGGATGGTTTTTCTGCCAGCGATTTCCTACAGATGCGTAAGTGCCACAGCCGGAAGAAATATTTCCTTGTTGTTCACCTGTTATCTTCAGGTAAATAAGATCGCCCATGCCATTTAATTCAGAGATGTATTTTATAAGACCGAATTAAATAGCTAATAAATTTAAAAATCAAATTATGCGTTGGCGATTGATGCTATATAAAAGGGGGTGCATGTCTGAAATGTATTATGGGACGAATTGGCTGATGAGAATAATATTGATGAGATGAATGCGGTAATTTGAGCAGGGTCTGAGAAAAGCCACCGGAATTACCCGGTGGCCTGAACAATTAACGCTTAATATCAGATTTAAAATCGCGCTTGTCGTAGCCGGTGTACAGCTGACGCGGACGGGCGATTTTCATGCCGTCGGTGTGCATTTCGTTCCAGTGTGCAATCCAGCCAACGGTACGCGCCATGGCGAAGATAACGGTGAACATGGAGGACGGAATACCCATCGCTTTCAGGATTATGCCGGAGTAGAAGTCTACGTTCGGGTAGAGTTTCTTCTCGATGAAGTATGGGTCGTTGAGCGCAATGTGCTCAAGTTCCATCGCCACTTCCAGCAGATCATCTTTGGTGCCCAGTTCTTTCAGCACTTCGTGGCAGGTTTCACGCATGACGGTAGCGCGCGGGTCATAGTTTTTATAAACACGGTGACCAAAGCCCATCAGGCGGAAGGAATCATTCTTGTCTTTCGCGCGGCGAACAAATTCCGGAATGTGTTTAACAGAGCTGATTTCTTCCAGCATTTTCAGCGCAGCTTCGTTTGCGCCGCCGTGTGCCGGTCCCCACAGGGAAGCGATACCAGCCGCGATGCAGGCAAACGGGTTAGCGCCAGAAGAGCCCGCGGTACGTACGGTAGAGGTTGAGGCGTTCTGTTCGTGGTCAGCGTGCAGGATTAAGATACGGTCCATGGCGCGTTCCAGAATCGGATTCACTTCGTATTTTTCGCACGGCGTAGAGAACATCATGTTCAGGAAGTTACCGGCGTAGGAGAGATCGTTACGCGGGTAAACGAACGGCTGCCCGATGGAATACTTATAGCACATCGCTGCCATGGTTGGCATTTTGGACAGTAGGCGGAAGGCGGCGATTTCACGGTGACGCGCGTTGTTTACATCCAGCGAGTCATGATAAAACGCTGCCAGCGCTCCGGTGACACCGCACATAACGGCCATCGGGTGAGAGTCGCGGCGGAAACCGTGGAACAGACGCGTGATCTGCTCGTGGATCATGGTATGGCGAGTGACTGTGGTTTTGAACTCGTCGTACTCTTCCTGCGTCGGTTTTTCGCCGTACAGCAGGATATAACACACTTCCAGATAGTTGGACTCGGTCGCCAACTGGTCAATCGGGAAGCCGCGATGCAGCAAAACACCTTCGTCACCGTCGATGAAAGTAATTTTGGATTCGCAGGATGCGGTAGAGGTGAAACCTGGGTCAAAAGTAAACATCCCTTTTGAGCCAAGGCTACGAATATCAATAACGTCCTGACCGAGCGTACCTTTCAGCACATCCAGTTCAATAGCAGCGTCACCATTTAGAGTGAGTTTTGCTTTAGTATCAGCCATTTACGGTCTCCTTAGCGCCTTATTGCTTAAGACTGCCGGAACTCAAATTTGCCTTCGTGCATCAATAAACCGTTACCAGTTTGTTATTTGGCTCGCCGCTCTGCGAAAGAGGGGATGACCTGGGTACAGAGCTATGGGCGCTTGCAGGTAAAACGGTCTTTTTATGGCGAATAAACTGCAAATCAAGAACTTAGCAATCCGAATTATTTAACCTGTCTATCACTAATAACTGTCCTGAAGGTATTGGTCAATACTTCCACACTGTTACATAACTAAATCTCCGGTGAAAGAGTGACCCCATAACTTTTACGCATTATATGCTTTTTCTGGTGTCGTTTGTAACAACTTTGTTTAATGATTGTCAAATCAGATGATTAAAAATTAAAATAATGTTGTTATCGTGACCTATGTCACTGTTCGGGATAAAACCCGACAAACTATATGTAGGTTAATTGTAATGATTTTGTGAACGTCCTATACTGCCGCCAGGTCTCCGGAATACCCTGCAATCCCGAGCCAACCAGCGTTGTAACGTGTCGTTTTAGCATCTGGAAGCAGTGTTTTGCATGACGCGCAGTTATAGAAAGGACGCTGTCTGACCCGCAAGCAGACCGGAGGAAGGAAATCCCGACGTCTCCAGGTAACAGAAAGTTAACCTCTGTGCCCGTAGTCCCCAGGGAATAATAAGAACAGCATGTGGGCGTTATTCATGATAAGAAATGTGAAAAAACAAAGACCTGTCAATCTGGATCTGCAAACGATCCGGTTCCCAATCACGGCGATAGCGTCCATTCTCCATCGCGTATCCGGAGTGATCACCTTCGTGGCGGTCGGGATTCTGTTGTGGTTATTGGGTACCAGCCTTTCCTCCCCTGAAGGTTTCCTCACCGCGTCATCCATTATGAATAACTTCTTTGTGGAGTTAATTCTGTGGGGGATCCTGATTGCGCTGGCATATCACGCCGTAATGGGCATTCGCCATCTGTTGATGGATTTTGGCTATATCGAAGAAACCCTCGAAGCAGGGACACGCTCCGCCAAAATTTGTTTCGTTATTATTGTCGTGCTTTCACTTCTCGCAGGAGTCCTCGTATGGTAAGCAACGCCTCCGCATTAGGACGCAACGGCGTACATGACTTCATTCTGGTCCGTGCTACCGCTATCGTTCTGACGTTATACATCATCTTTATGGTCGGTTTCTTCGCCACCAGCGGCGAGCTGACGTATGAAGTCTGGACCGGTTTCTTCTCATCGGCATTCACCAAAGTCTTCACCCTGCTGGCACTTTTCTCCATCTTGATTCATGCCTGGATCGGCATGTGGCAGGTGTTGACCGACTACGTTAAACCTCTGGCTGTGCGCCTGATTCTGCAACTGGCTATCGTTGTTGCGCTGGTGGTTTACGTCATTTATGGATTTGTTGTGGTGTGGGGTGTGTAATGAAACTGCCAGTCAGAGAATTTGATGCTGTTGTGATTGGTGCCGGCGGCGCAGGTATGCGCGCGGCGCTGCAAATTTCCCAGAGCGGGCAGACTTGTGCGCTGCTCTCTAAAGTGTTCCCAACCCGTTCCCATACCGTATCCGCGCAGGGTGGCATCACCGTTGCGCTCGGTAATACCCATGAAGATAACTGGGAATGGCACATGTACGACACCGTTAAAGGGTCGGACTACATTGGTGACCAGGACGCTATTGAATATATGTGTAAAACCGGTCCGGAAGCGATTCTGGAACTGGACCACATGGGGCTGCCGTTCTCTCGCCTCGACAATGGCACAATTTATCAACGTCCGTTTGGCGGCCAGTCCAAGAACTTCGGCGGTGAGCAAGCGGCACGTACTGCGGCAGCGGCAGACCGTACCGGTCATGCGCTGTTGCACACGCTGTATCAGCAGAACCTGAAAAACCATACCACCATCTTCTCAGAATGGTATGCGCTGGATCTGGTAAAAAATGCCGATGGCGCGATTGTCGGTTGTACCGCGTTGTGTATTGAAACCGGTGAGGTAGTTTACTTCAAAGCCCGTGCGACCGTGCTGGCGACCGGCGGTGCTGGCCGTATTTATCAGTCCACCACCAATGCCCACATCAATACTGGTGACGGTGTTGGTATGGCTATCCGCGCTGGCGTGCCGGTGCAGGATATGGAAATGTGGCAGTTCCACCCAACCGGTATCGCCGGTGCGGGCGTTCTGGTCACAGAAGGCTGCCGTGGTGAAGGTGGCTACCTGCTGAACAAACACGGTGAGCGCTTCATGGAGCGTTATGCCCCGAATGCGAAAGACCTGGCGGGTCGTGACGTGGTGGCGCGTTCCATCATGATCGAAATCCGTGAAGGTCGCGGCTGCGACGGCCCGTGGGGTCCGCACGCCAAACTGAAACTCGACCACCTGGGTAAAGAAGTACTGGAATCCCGTCTGCCGGGCATTCTCGAACTGTCTCGTACCTTTGCTCACGTTGACCCGGTTAAAGAGCCGATTCCGGTTATCCCAACCTGCCACTATATGATGGGCGGTATTCCGACCAAAGTTACTGGCCAGGCGCTGACTGTGAATGAGCAGGGCGAAGATGTGGTGATCCCGGGGCTGTTTGCCGTCGGCGAAATCGCCTGTGTGTCGGTTCACGGCGCCAATCGTCTCGGCGGCAACTCGCTGCTGGACCTGGTGGTGTTTGGTCGTGCGGTGGGTCTGCATCTGCAGGAATCTATCGCTGAGCAGGGTGACCTGCTGGATGCGACCGAAGATGAAATCGATGCTTCTCTGGCACGACTGAACCGCTGGAACGGTAACCGTAACGGTGAAGACCCGGTGGCGATTCGCAAAGCGCTGCAAGAATGTATGCAGCATAACTTCTCGGTTTTCCGCGAAGGCGATGCGATGGCGAAAGGTCTGGAAGAGCTGAAAGCGATTCGCGAACGCCTGAAAAATGCCCGTCTGGACGATACCTCCAGCGAGTTCAACACCCAGCGCGTTGAGTGTCTGGAGTTGGATAACCTGATGGAGACCGCGTACGCCACTGCAGTCTCTGCAAACTTCCGTACCGAAAGCCGTGGCGCGCATAGCCGCTTCGACTTCCCGGAACGAGATGATGAAAACTGGCTGTGCCATTCCCTGTACCTGCCAGAATCGGAATCCATGACGCGACGTCAAGTCAATATGGAACCGAAGCTGCGCCCGGCATTCCCGCCGAAGATTCGTACTTATTAATGCGGAGACAGGACAATGAAACTCGAGTTTTCAGTTTATCGCTATAACCCGGATGTTGACGACGCTCCGCGTATGCAGGATTACACCCTGGAGGCGGAAGAAGGGCGCGACATGATGCTGCTGGATGCATTGATGCAGCTGAAAGAAAAAGATCCGTCTCTGTCGTTCCGCCGCTCCTGCCGTGAAGGGGTCTGCGGCTCCGACGGTCTGAATATGAACGGCAAAAATGGACTGGCCTGTATCACACCTATTTCTGCGCTGAATCAGCCGGGCAAGAAAATTGTCATTCGCCCACTGCCGGGTTTACCGGTTGTGCGCGATTTGGTGGTAGACATGGGGCAATTCTACGCACAGTATGAGAAGATTAAGCCTTACTTGTTGAATAATGGGAAAAATCCGCCGGCTCGTGAGCATTTACAAATGCCTGAGCAGCGTGAGAAGCTCGATGGGCTGTATGAATGTATTTTGTGTGCATGCTGCTCAACGTCCTGCCCATCATTCTGGTGGAATCCGGACAAGTTTATTGGCCCGGCAGGCCTGCTGGCCGCGTATCGCTTCTTAATTGATAGCCGCGATACCGAGACCGACAGCCGCCTGGAAGGTTTAAGTGACGCTTTCAGCGTATTCCGCTGCCATAGCATCATGAACTGCGTCAGCGTATGTCCTAAAGGACTGAACCCGACGCGCGCCATCGGCCATATTAAGTCGATGCTGCTCAAACGTAGTGCGTAAGATTTTGTAGTGGTTGCCGGGGAAGTGATTCCCCGGTAGTACAGGAAACCTCTAAAAACTGCCATATGAGTAGTAATAATCGAGATGTTCAGAGCGAGACAAGGCCGCAACGCAGTCGTAGCCTGAACAGCGAAGATTATTAGACAGTTTTTAAAGGTTCCTTAGCGGACGCAGATGACACGACAGTCCGCAACAAGTGAACCCCGGCACGCACATCGGTGTGCGTGGTAGTATCCACGGCGAAATACTCGTCATAGTTCACGTTGCATGTGCGTTGGCTGCACTTGCTCACCCTGGTCACTTACTGGATGTAAGCTCCCAGGGATTCGCAAGCTTGCCACCTTCCTGAAACGCGATCTATTTAGAGTATTAAATAAGCAGAAAAGATGCTTAAGGGATCACGATGCAGAACAGCGCTTTGAAAGCCTGGTTGGACTCTTCTTACCTCTCTGGTTCTAACCAGAGCTGGATAGAACAGCTCTATGAAGACTTCTTAACCGACCCTGACTCGGTAGATGCTAACTGGCGTTCGACGTTCCAGCAGTTACCTGGTACCGGAGTCAAACCGGATCAACTCCACTCAAAAACACGTGATTATTTCCGTCGGCAGGCGTTGATTACTCCACGTTACTCTTCTTCTATCTCCGACCCTGATGCCAATGTGAAGCAGGTTAAAGTCCTGCAGCTCATTAACGCCTACCGTTTCCGCGGTCATCAGCATGCGAATCTTGATCCGCTGGGACTGTGGCAGCAAGAAAATGTGGCCGATCTGGACCCGTCTTTCCACGATCTGACCGATGCGGATTTCCAGGAAAGCTTTAACGTAGGTTCTTTTGCCGGCGGCAAAGACACCATGAAGCTGAGCGACCTGGTTGTTGCGCTGAAACAAACCTACTGCGGCCCAATTGGCGCCGAGTATATGCACATCACCAGCACCGAAGAAAAACGCTGGCTTCAACAGCGTATCGAGTCTGGCCGTGCCGCATTCAGTAGCGAAGAGAAGAAACGCTTCCTGAGCGAACTGACCGCAGCAGAAGGTCTGGAACGCTACCTGGGCGCTAAGTTCCCGGGCGCGAAACGCTTCTCGCTGGAAGGCGGTGATGCGTTAATCCCAATGCTCAAAGAGATGATCCGTCACGCTGGTAACAGCGGTACCCGTGAAGTGGTACTGGGCATGGCGCACCGTGGTCGTCTGAACGTTCTGGTTAACGTACTGGGTAAACGCCCGCAGGAACTGTTCGACGAATTTGCGGGCAAACATAAAGAACACCTCGGCACCGGTGACGTGAAGTACCACATGGGCTTCTCGTCTGATATCGAAACCGAAGGCGGTCTGGTACACCTGGCGCTGGCGTTTAACCCGTCGCACCTGGAAATCGTTAGCCCGGTGGTTATCGGCTCCGTACGTGCACGTCTGGATCGTCTGGACGAGCCGAGCAGCAACAAAGTACTGCCAATCACCATCCACGGCGATGCGGCGGTAACCGGGCAGGGCGTGGTTCAGGAAACCCTGAACATGTCGAAAGCGCGTGGTTACGAAGTGGGCGGTACCGTTCGCATCGTCATCAACAACCAGGTGGGCTTTACTACCTCTAACCCGTTGGATGCGCGTTCTACTCCGTACTGCACCGACATCGGTAAGATGGTTCAGGCGCCAATCTTCCACGTTAACGCGGATGACCCGGAAGCGGTCGCTTTCGTGACGCGTCTGGCGCTGGACTTCCGTAATACCTTCAAACGTGATGTGTTCATCGATCTGGTGTGCTACCGCCGTCACGGCCACAACGAAGCCGACGAGCCGAGCGCAACCC
>ERZ773225.2285-NODE-2285-length-19964-cov-4.827465_pt1 | contig 19964 bp, 19 predicted proteins | sample MGYA00580993_ERZ773225 | MGnify/ENA primary metagenome ERZ773225 (study PRJEB29015, sample SAMEA2737748) | human gut metagenome | biome: human gut; feature: human-associated habitat; material: faeces | place: China | collected 2012 ...
GGGACAGCATAGATTTTGACGACAAAAGAAAAGCCGCCGATGGTTTGATCTCTACAATCAAGGCCACCAGCGACCATGTTCAGATAGAGTGGAAAATCTGATATTTCCGCTCTATCGCCCCTCATTCTATTTTATCTCGTTTGTACCCCTTGTACACCGATGCTTAGAGATTATTTGAACAGTGGATATCATCATGAGATGATAGATTACATGACAATAGATAAATTTGCATGCAAAATTGGGAAGACAGAAAAACCAAATTATCAAATTGCAGAAGAAAGAGTTCTAGATATGTATATTTCAGGAACATTTCCGTATAGACATGTGATTGTAGATGAGGGACAGGATTTTGGACGTGATGAAATAGAGGAGGTTAATCTGCTTCAAACAATTCACGATGCAGTTGTTGATAATGATAAGGTAGAAGGTACTTTTTATGTGTTTTATGATCGACTGCAGCTTGTTCAGTCCTCACATATTCCAAAGTATATAAGTGAGGCTGATTGCAAACTCACATTATATAGGAATTGCAGAAATACGGAGAATATTGCGATAACATCATTGAAACCAATATCTGAGAGAACGCCCAAATTGTATGATGGGGCAATAAAAGGTGTACCGGCAAGAATTCATTTTAGAGAAACCCCAGAGGAAGCTGTGGAGCGAATTGAAACATTGATAGATGAATTAAAGGGTGAAGGAATCACGGATGTTGTCATTTTGACTTGTAAAAGTCAAATTAAGAGTATTCTTAAAGATGTCAGTGCTAACGATTTTTTTAGAAAAAAATTTTTTACAACATGTAGAAAATTTAAAGGATTGGAGGCTGATGCAATAATTCTTGTAGATGTTGATGAGGATACTTTTGGCAGTGGAGCGGTTCAGCGTTTTTATGTCGGTGCTTCACGTGCCAGACTTCGTTTGGAAATAGTAACGATGATGACAGACCAAGACTGTGAAAAGGTTCTACATGGAGTAGTTGACTACAAAAAGAAGATTAAAAATGCTAAAAGAGAATTAGCACTGGCACTTAATGCAATGCCCATTGTAGAGTAGGAAAAGAGATCAATTATAATATTCAGAGGAAATATAATAGCAGAATGGAAGCAAACATAAAGATGACGCTAAATTGTATCTTTCAGCCGGGAAAAATTTGATGGTATATCTACAAAGTAATATATCAAAGGAGAACAAAGCAGTATGAAAACCATTCGCGTAGTCGCAGCCGTAATCTGCGATTCTATAGAGCACAAAACAAAAATATTTTCCACCGCAAGAGGTTATGGAGAATTTAAAGGTGGCTGGGAATTTCCCGGCGGTAAAATCGAAGCCGGGGAGACTTCACAGCAGGCAGTTATTAGAGAAATCAAAGAGGAACTGGATGCTACGGTCAGGGTCGGTGATCTGATAGACACCATAGAGTACGATTACCCGGCATTCCATTTGTCCATGGATTGTTTCTGGTGCGAGGTTGTTTCGGGAGAGCTGAAGCTTCTTGAGGCGGAATCAGCCAGGTGGCTGACGAAGGAGGAATTGGATTCCGTACAGTGGCTTCCGGCGGATGTGGCGTTGATTGATAAGATTAGGGGTTGCATGCTTGATTAGGATATAATAGATAAGGGGTAGTAATAGTAATCCGAAGACGATGCAGCAGAACAGGTATAGGGGAAGTATATGTCCAAAAATACAGTCAGCAAAATAAGTAATGCCTTTTCCACAGGTGGTGGAGGAGTAAATTTTGAGCAGAAGGTACAGGCAATGTTTCTTCTTTCATTGCTGGTGGATGGTTTTTGCCCTGCGATGAATGAGCAGACAAAGAGTGTCTGGTTTCAGGCAAAAATGCGATATGATGTTGATGACCTGGCTGTGTTTACTTATAGGGGACAGGCAGAAGGAAAATTACTATGTCAAATAAAACATAGTATTACGATAAGTGAAACAAACCAAACATTTCAAGAAGTTATTACAGCTGCTTGGAGCGATTTTCAAAAAGATAAATTCGATAGAGACAATGATAGAATAGCGTTAGTAACTGCTCAGATTGCTTACAAATCACAACAGGCTTTGAGATTTTTACATGCCCAGGCGGAAGCATCCGGTGATGAAAAACAATTTGCTGACAGAGTATATCTTACCAATTCTTCAAATGATGATAACAAAAAAGCACTGGCAGCAATAGCGTCGTGTATCGAAAAAGCGAATGATGGGAAGCCTACGGATTTAGAACTATGGAAATTCTGTAAATGTTTTATATTACTTTTATTTGATGTGGATTGTGAGGAAAGTATTAACAGAGCCTTATCTATATCCTTAATAAAATGCAATTCGACAGAAAAAGCAAATCTTGTATGGTCCCGACTGGTGGAATATGCTGGTTACTGTAACCAGACAGCAGCAAATATAAGTCTGCAAAATATTGATAGAGAAATTCTAGATCTTTTTTCGAATCAAGAGAGTATACAATCGCTGCCGTTGCCTCTTGAAAAAGTTGATTTGTTCATTCCAATGCTGGCACTTATTGGTTCCTGGAATGAAAAGAATGAATTTGACCGGCAGATAGTAGAGAAAATATCGAATATGGAATATTCGGAATTTGAATCAAGAGCACGAAGCATGCTTTGTCAAAACTCTGAATATTTAAAATTAGAGAAAGGAATTTGGAAAGTACTCCATAAAGAGGAATTACTTGAGCAATGTAAAAACATGATTTTTGACGATTGTGTGAATCGGTTGTTGCAAGCAGCACAACTTGTATTTTCCCAGAGGAGTCAAAGAGTAATAAGCCAAAATCCGTATTATATCGAGACTGACGGTGAGTACGATAATTCGAAGATACTTCGGAAAAGCCTGGCAAAAAGTTTGTGCTGGATAAAAAAATCTCTGTCAGAATTGTCAAGATGTAATCGAAATGACATAGAGGGTTCAATATATGAATTAGTACGAGCCATATTGAAGGATGGAGATTGGATAATGTGGGCAAGCCTTCAGGACTGCCTTCAGAATATAGCAGAACTTTTGCCGGACGAATTTTTGAAAAAGATTGAATGGAGCACGATTTACAAACCACAGGAGATATTACGCTTGTTTCCTAAGAGTGGCGATAGTATTCTGCAGCCTAATTATATTACGCATATGCTTTGGGCAATAGAAGCATTAGCTTGGTCCCCGGATTATTTGATTCCGGCTATTAATGCGTTGGGGCTTTTGGCGGGGCTTCCATATGAGAAAACAAATTGGGCGAATACACCCATTAATTCTATAGTATCTATTTTACTTCCTTGGCATCCACAGACACTTGCCGATGCGGAAAAGAGAAAAAATGCTTTGCGGTGTTTAAAAAATGACAATCCATCGGTATTTTGGAAGGTGTTAGTAAAACTGTTGCCGAATCAGACGCGAACAACATCTGGAAACTCTAAGCCGGAGTATTTATTATTGGAGATTCCTGAAAATATAGAAATAACGGATGCAGAAGTATATGAACAGTATGATTTTAACTTGGAATTAGCTGTAGAGGTTTCTGAAAATGAAATAGAAAAGCTGGCGTTTCTTGCTAAGCAAATCGGATATATGAAAGAATCAACATTGCTGGAATATTTAGATTGTATTGATCGAAATATAGAATTTGCAAATGAAAAGGAACTGTTTACCCTGTGGTTAAATCTGCGTAAGCAAATAGCACAACCTAATTTAAAAGAAGGGACGGTTGTTTATAGTCAGATTGACAAAATACAGTCTTTGATACAGTCAATCGAGCCCAAGGACATCAGGGTGAAGTATCAGAAATTATATTTGGAAAACAAATATGTACCCGATGAGGATTTTAGAACATACTGGAAAACATTGGAACATAAAAAAGCCATAGCGGTTAAAAACATATTTGATCAATTTGGAGCTGAGGAAACCGAAAAATTTGGACATGAAGTAAAAAATATGTATGATGTTGCACAAAAACTTGGTAGTTCTTTAAATCAGGGAGAAATATCAAGCGTAATTGATGGATATTATGCAGGTCAATTATCGTTACAATTTTATATTCCCTGTGTCAGTGCGTATGTTTACAACCAGGGGTCAGAGAAATTGATGGAAACATCACTGGTGCAAAAGGATACAAAGGAGATTTTAGAAACACTTTCAAAAATTCCTTTTTCATTAGACCTTTATAATGTAGTAAAACAACTGCTGCCGAATGAAACTGCATATTGGGAAATCGCGACTGTGCCGTATGCGTATAATGAGGACGAGAGTGAAGAATTTAAATTAATCGTTGAAAATTTTATGAAATGTAAAAGGTATGTTGATACGGTCAATATTGTCGGTAGGTCTGGGTTGGGAAAGTTATTTACTGCACAACGTTTATATGATATGTTGTGGCTGGCAGGAACCGAAAAATCAATTGGGGCGGAGAAAGTGGATGATTATGCGGTGCGTAAGTTAATTGGCTGGTTACAGGAACAGGATGATGTTGCCTTGGAATTAAAATGCGACATCGAATTTATTTATTTACCTATATTGGATGAGTATTCTGAGGTGCAGCCACATGCTTTAAATACTAGATTAAGTAATGATCCAGATTATTTTTGCAGTTTAATTGAATTGTTTTACAAAAAACATTCCGAAGAGAAACACCCAATCGAATTGAATGAGGGCATGCGTGAGCGCTTATGGGCAATACTGCTTGAATACAAAGTTACGCCGGGAGTAGACTGGAATGGGAAATTTCACGAAAATGTATTTCAAAGTTGGATGGCTTCTGTAAAAGCATGGAGTTTGGAAAATGATCGCTACGAAGTAACAATGGAGACGGTTGGCGCTGGTTTTGTATATGCACAACTTGACGATGAAAAGCTTCCACCAAAAGTGATTATGGAAGAATTAAATAAAGCGGAAAATGAAGAACTCCGTCGGGGATATGACCTCGGAGTAGTGAACCAGAGAGGTGTTCACTTTATAGACCCGGAGGGAAAACCTGAACTTAAATTGGCTGGCGATTATGAAATGAAAGCTGATTTGGCTGAGAAAAAAGGATATTCCAGATATGCGGAGTTGCTTAGAGGGATTGCAGAGCAATATCGAAGAGAGGCATCACGTAATATTAGAAGAGCGAGAAGAGAGGTGGAGGAATAATACTAGAAAGAACTATGTTTAATTTGGGGTCGGAGAAAAGTAGTATGCATTTAGAAAGTGAACATTTTATTGTTGATAAAGTAAAACATACTGACAAAGAAAATTTGAAATTATTAGAAGAGTCAAGGCCTTGGGCAAAAATAATCCAGGAAGCTCAAAATGTAATATCTGATAAAGATAAATCAGATTATTTTGAAGAGCTTTGGGAGCATTATCAAAGTAAGGAATATTTTTGGTGCATTTACAGAAGAGATGGACAGTTTTGTGGAGACATACAATTAGATAAGAATAGCGATACAGAATATCAGCTTTATATTCAACTGATGGATAATGCAAAAATAGAAGGATTTGGTACAGAGCTTTTTGAGGATCTTATTGAAGAGACTGTTCAGGCGTCTGGAGCAAAACATTTGGAATTCGAATTATGGGATGCAGCAGATAGGAGTAAAACGATATTTGATGAACTGGAAATTGATCTGGTGGATGGCGAATGGCAGTATGACTGCTGAGGGGAGCACCAACTTTTATTCATCCAAGTTGACTGCAATTAATATATGTAGTATACGTTGGTTTGTCAAATGTAAATAAAATATTTTGACAAACAGATAAAGATAAGCGGATGTGACACTGATTGATAAGATCAAAAGCTGTATGGCTTGAGGATAAGAAGAATTATATATGACCAACGAAGAATTTCAACGTAGTAAAAGTTTTGAAGAGAATCTGAAAGAATGGAATCCATTATCTCTGGAAGAGATGGGGGAAGCTGTTAAGGAGGGTTCTCTTTATGTGATTGGCAACGGATTTGATATGCTGCATGGCGTCAGATCCAGCTATTACGATTTCAGCAGGACTCTGGGAAAGAGAAGTACGGTCCGGTTTTATCTGGAAAAATATCTGAAAACCGATGACCTGTGGGCGGATTTTGAAGGGGCATTGGGGAAGATCAACATAGAGGCTATGTGCCAGCCGTATATTATAGATAATTTTCTGGACATAAATGGGGCATACGATGAGGATGCAGGTGCAGCCGAGATCTATATGTCCGCAGAAATGGCGGTGGAGCCGATTATTTCCATGTCAACGGAATTAATGGACCGGTTTCGCAAATGGATCAGCAGTCTGCATACCAATACGAATGACAGGCCGTTGTGCAATGTGATCAAAGGCGGGAAAGTATTAAATTTTAATTATACGGAATTTGTGGAAGATTTGTATGGCGTGGATGCCGAAAATATTTGTTATATCCATGGCTGCCGGAAGAAGACTGACAGGGGACGGCAAAGGTTGATTCTGGGGCATATTCCGGGAGCCAATGATGCGGCCTATGAATTTGAAGATGATTACTCTGCAATCGATAATCTGGATGAGCATGCCCAGCTATTATACGATGTGCAGCAGATCGCTTTGCAGATGGTTGTGGAGGCTGATGATACATTGACGAAAAAATGTGAGGAGATCATTCAGAGCAATCGTTCTTTTTTCGATGGATTAGCGGATATCCGTCAGATAGTCACCATAGGGCATTCGCTGTATCCGGTGGATTGGGATTATTTTGCAGAGATCATCAAGTGTGATAAAGACAGGAACCGGATGCAATGGTTCTTTGGCTGTTATGGAAATGGAGATCTGGAGCGGGTACAGACTTTTATCAATACCTTTGGGATAAATAAAGATCAAGTCGCAATTTTTCGGACGGATACGATTCCTGTAACATTATTGGCGGATAATAAGAGGGAAAAGTCCAAAGCAAATGTTAAGCATCGGAAGTCACTGCTGGCATTGATTGCAAAAATGAGTGCCGGAGGGGACGCAGACAAGATTGCAACATTAGATGATCCGGAAGTAATGAATGCAATGCAGGAGAAGTATGGAATAAGATAGCAGGAGATTCAAATGAACATCCAGATTTTTGGCACGAAAAAATGTAACGACACCAAGAAGGCCGAGCGTTTTTTCAAGGAGCGCGGCATCAAATATCAGTTCATAGATATGAAAGAAAAAGGCATGAGCAAGGGAGAGTTTACTTCCGTTGCGCAGGCGAACAGCGGCCTGGAGAACATGGTCAACTGGGAGGGGAAGGATCAGGACACCTTGGCGCTTATTAAGTACATTGCGGAAGAGGACAAGCTGGCAAAGGTGTTGGAAAATTCATCGGTAATCCGCACACCGATTGTCAGAAACGGGAAACAGTCTACCATCGGTTATCAGCCGGAGGTATGGAAGGGCTGGAACTGAGGAAACGTGAAGGAATGGGACAATGATTAAAACAATTATGAGAGATCCGATGTTTTTAGCACAAAAATCCGAGAATGCCACGGAGGTGGACGCACAGGTAGTGACAGATCTGCTGGATACTCTGAGAGCGAATCTGGATCATTGTGTCGGAATGGCGGCAAATATGATAGGGGTTCGGAAAAATATTATTGCAGTGGCAGCAGGTCCGTTTCAGTTTGCCATGATCAATCCGGTGATCACGAAAAAGCTGCGTCCGTACCAGACAGAGGAAGGATGTCTGTCACTGGAAGGTGTGAGACCCTGCACGAGATACGAAGAGATTGAAGTGGATTACCTGGATAGCAATTTCAGGAAACAGCATGGCAAATACACCGGCTGGACAGCCCAGATCATCCAGCATGAAGTAGATCATTGTTGTGGTGTGGTGATATAACATTGGCAAGTCAGGTATGGAAGTTTATCACACACAATGATTGGAATAACTCCTGTAAACTTTACCTGAAACAGTATTTCTTTCCATGCAGTATGCTAATATTATCCTACAGCAAGGAGAGAGCAAGAGAGCCCATAGGATGAGGAACAAAAATGCAGGTACGTGAAGTGATTTGTCCTTCCTGCAGCCATCGTTTCATGTGGATGGATGTCGAAGAGGGACCGACGATCAAAAAATACCGGTCTGTAGAGACCGGAGAGACATTCCATACGGCCAACCCGGTGGGGAGAGTCAACATGGAGAGGATTCTGGCCAGATACTGGGGAGAACAGTACTGGTAGGAAATTTTGTGATAATTTAACCAACGGTTAATAGGCAAAAGAGATTCTTTGTATTATAGTAAAAGTCTACGGAAAGACGGATATGCAACTGGATGCTGTACGGCATCGGAAGGAGGCGTATGATGGAAAGACCGCATTTTGACATTGTGGCCAGCGGCGCACGGATGAGAGCAATCCGTCAGGAGCGGAAGATCTCCGTGAAGCAGGTCATGGAATACATGGGCTTTGAATCCACGCAGGCCGTGTATAAATGGGAAGCCGGAAAGTGCTTTCCCCAGGCCGACAATTTGATTGCTTTAGCTATTTTGTATCGTGTAAGCCCGATGGAGCTTTTGGTAGAAGAGGACCTGGTGCCCTCTTCTAGTCATATCTGGGGAAATGCCGCATAGTGCGGAATGGAAGAGAAAGTGCACAGGGAGAGCAGTATGATTTACATAACGGGAGATACCCACGGGGATTTCACAAGATTTTCCGCGAAAAGATTACGGAGAACCGGCTTGGAGCTGACGCAGGAGGATTATATCATTATCTGCGGAGATTTTGGACTGTGCTGGGCGAAGGATAAAACCTTTGAGTATCATTGTAAAAATTTTGAGGAGAAACCCTACACGATTCTGTGGGTACAGGGGAATCATGAGAATTACGATATGATCGGGGAATATCCGCTGGAAGAGTGGCATGGCGGGAAGGTGCGGCACATTATCCGGGACAAGGTGATATTGCTGGAACGTGGACAGGTCTTCGAGATTGAGGGCAAGTCTTTTTTTGCCTTTGGAGGGGCGTCATCCCATGACATTCAGGGAGGGATCCTGGATCGACAGACGGTAGATTTTGTGGTCACTCACTGTTGTGGCAGCTCGCTGCAGGAACGGCTCAATGCCGGGACGGGGCGCTCCGGCGCACCGGATCTGCTGACAGATTATCTGGAGATTTTGGAACAGAAGGAAAGTGCATCTGCGGTGCCGGTACCGGACCAGACGGAAGGAGAAACGGATCATGGCAAGGGATGAGAATATTAAAATATTTCAGGATACAGAAAAACGGGTAAAGGAAGATTCGGGACTACAGGAGGCAGTGAAGCGCTCTGTGGCAGAACAGGTGCTGATCCCGGAGATGATGGAAGTCATGGATCTGATGCCGGAGCTTATACAGAATCGTGACAGATATGAGCAGGATGCGGAAATTATAGTGTCGAAGAAGCGAAGCTATGAAGCGGCTGCTGGATATCCGGGGGAACGTGTGTGTGTGCACAATTTTGCATCAGCGACGAATCCCGGAGGCGGTGTGACTAAGGGGAGCTCTGCTCAGGAGGAATGTCTGTGCCGTTGTTCTACGTTGTATTTTTGCCTGAATACGAAGGAAATGTGGGCTGGATTTTATTCTCCCCACAGATATGCACAGGATCCGATCCACAATGATGACTGCATCTATACGCCGGGAGTCATTGTATTCAAATCCGATACCGCAGCACCTGCACCGCTTCCGGAATCAGATTGGTATTCTGTGAATGTGATCACCTGTGCAGCACCGAATCTGCGTCTGCTTCCGGCCAATGGGATGAACCCCGGAGACGGCAATAAGGCTGTTAAGATGACGAGGACACAGCAACAGGCTCTGCATGAGAAACGCCTGACCAGGATTCTGGATGTGGCTGTGGCGGGAGGCAATGAAGTGGTCATTCTGGGGGCGTTCGGCTGCGGAGCCTTTGAGAACGATCCGGAGGCTGTGGCAGCTGCGTTTTCCAATGTGATCGCTCGTTACAGAAGGTGTTTTAAGACGATAGAGCTGGCCATTTATTGTTCCCCCCGGGATGAGCGGAATTATAATATTTTCAAACATGAGATTGATACGACCCTGTGTTGACAAATGGTAAGAAAACTAGTACCATAGTACTAAACAGTTGGATATCGAGGGAAGTAATGGAGAAGGAACAGGGAAAGCTTATTATAATCGTATCAGTGGTATTTGCTATGGTGCTTCTGTGCATGATCTGCACCTCAGGCAGTGTGCCGGAGGTAAAGTCATTACAGGCATGTACGCCGGAAGCAGTCAGCGTCCTGGATGACGGCAGGGAGCTGTACGATTTTATATTGGATCAAAACGATGATGAGACGAACTCGATCGTGTTTTATTCGGCACATCAGGAGATTGCGGTGTATGCAGATGGGAAGCTGATCTACCGGCTGGATGCTGTGCCCGGCATATGGGGAAATACCCCGGGCTGGACCTGGAATATTGTCAGGTTTTCAAGTAATGTGAGCAGCTTGCAGGTACAGTTCACCCCCTGTTATCCGGAAGCGGCAGGTCGGCAGAAGACGTTTTATATCGGTGGCGGCTATAATATTTATCGTGGGGTGATGCGCCGGGCAATGCCTGCCTTTCTCATCAGCATGATGGTGATACTGATAGGATTGTATATTAGTATTTATTGGATCGTTATCCGCTGCGGAAGCCGGATCGACGGAACCTTATTGTATCTGGGTATTTTTTCCATCCTGCTGGGAACATGGTCGGCCAATGAGACGGATGTGGCAACGCTGCTCCTGGCCAACAGGCAGGGATGCTCTTATCTGGCATTTGCTACGCTCATGCTGTTGCCGATGTCCTGTATCCTGTTTGTGAAGAGCTTTCTGGAGATCAGGGATGATCGGTTTTGTAGAATTATCTGTAATGCTAATCTGGCATTGATCGTCCTGACGCATATACTGAATGCAACAGAGATATATGAGTTCCGGAGAAGCCTGTGGATGACGCATGTGTTGATCATTCTGACGATTCTATACCTACTGGTGGTCATCTGCAGCAAAATTGTCAGAAGGCAGCTGGATCAGAGGCTGAAGGCATGTGTAGGGGCACTGCTGCTTGTATTTTTTGCTGCTATTATAGATGTGGGCGGCTATTATAAAGCCGGTAACGCCGTAGGTGTATTTGGCAGAAGCTCTTTCTTGCTCTTTATTGTGGTGCTGGGAATAGAATCCGCCAGACAGACGGTTGCCCGGCTGAAAAAAGGTCGCAGGATGGAGGAACTGGAACAGTTTGCCCTGAATGATTCCATGACCGGCTTATATAATCGAAATGCTTATGATTATTTTGTGAAAAACGAGAAGGATTTTGAAGGGTATGTCATAGTGACCTTTGACCTGAACAATCTTAAGCAGTGCAACGATCAATATGGCCACAGGGCAGGGGATGAGTATATTATCAACGCGGCGCATATCATAGAGGCCAATTTTGAACGCTATGGGAAATGTTATCGGATTGGCGGAGATGAATTCTGTTGTATCATTCCGAAGGGAATACATTTTAAAATAGAACGTGTGATACATAAGATCGACCAGGATGTAGAGGTATTGAATCATAAGAACATTATTCCCGTTCCGGTGGGAATTGCCTATGGGTATGCTGTATTCACGGCGGATGATACGGATCCGGAGAAGGTGCGTGAGCGTGCAGATAAGGATATGTACCGGAATAAGAAGACGATGAAACAGTAATGACCAGGGAATCTGCTTAATTGTTAACCATATTATAAAAGGGTTGACAATTAAAAAACACCATGCTATTCTGACAGAGGTTTTTAAAAAACATCTGACAGAAAGGCATGGTTTTTTATTATGACAACACAGACAACAACTCGTAGCAAGACTTATGACATGGTGTACATTGCGGTATTTGCGGTTCTGATCGCGATCTGCTCCTGGATCTCCATCCCGATGACGGTTCCTTTTACGTTACAGACCTTCGCAGTATTCCTGGCAGTCGGCGTACTGGGCGGTAAGAGGGGAAGCCTTGCGGTATTGATCTATATTTTACTGGGTGCGGTAGGTATTCCTGTATTCGCCGGGTTCTCCGGTGGTATCGGTGTTCTGCTGGGCAATACCGGTGGTTATATTATCGGATTTTTATTCTCTGCATTATTAATGTGGCTGATCGAGAAGCTGTTCGGACGTAAGACATGGGTGCTGGGTATCTCCATGGTACTGGGCCTGATCGTGTGCTATGCTATCGGAACCGTATGGTTCATGGTTGTATATGCGCAGAATTCCGGAGCTGTCGGTCTGGCTACCGTACTGGGCTGGTGTGTAATTCCTTTCATCATTCCGGATCTGGTGAAGATCGCACTGGCACTGACACTGAGCAAGAGACTGTCTAAGGCTCTGAAGCTGAACGGACAGGAATAAAGGATACACCGGATATGGAAGTAACGACAACTTACCGGATCCGTCCGCACCACGGCATGTGCCTGTATTTTTTCGAAGGGAAGGGATACAGTGAAGGGTTCACTGAGCATATGGCAGAGGTGAAAGAATGGCTTCTGGGGAAAAATGGACCGTCATCCCTGCAGCTGGTCGGAGCGACGGATGAGATCTGCAGCGCCTGCCCGCATAATAAGGGTGGCAGCTGCGAGTCTGCGGAGAAGGTAGACCGGTATGATGCGGGTGTATTGAAATACACCGGATTAAAGCTAGGGCAGGAGATGACCTTTGCGGAATTTGAGCGGATCGTGGAAGAGAAAATTCTGCAGCCGGGATATGGCAAGGTCATCTGCGGCGACTGCCAGTGGAGAGATATCTGCCACAAATAATGAAGAGCATTCCTATGTGGGAGTGCTCTTTTGCATTACATGAGATCTGAATTCAGTGATTATATGTTGATTAAACGTGAAGAGTCGGATATAATAAAATCGGAATGTGTGAGAATACCGTTGAACATATTAGACCGGATTTGATTTTAAGGTAAGGAGGATGTAGGCTATGGAAGTAATGGCTCAAGGGAACAGACATATTGTCGATTCGGATAGCAAAGTAGATAATAATGTAGTTCGCCAGAAAGTAATGGATAGCTATCAAGATATGTTGAGCGGAAAAGGTAGAGATTACAAAGTTTTTTTCGCAGAGTTGGAAAGCAGGTATAACGGAAAATAATGTATAAAGTGCAAATTCTTCCCAAGGCGGAAGAGGATATTTGCACAAAAAGCGCACCTTCCCCTTAGGTGCGCTTTTTTTGGTGCGTCTATAGCCGCACTGTTACCTCACGAAGAGGTAAGCCGTATATGCAACATACAGAAGCACGCACGCAGCCCCCTCACTGCGGGTCATGCGTCTGCCGGTACGGGCGAATACGAAGAGCAGAATGGCACTGCCAAGGAGCAGTATGGTGTCGATGACAGACTCACCGAGGACATGCAGAGGGCTGATCACCGCGGACATTCCGAGGATAAACAGGATGTTGAACAGGTTGGAGCCGATGGCATTGCCCAGCGCCAGTCCGCTGTCTCCCTTTTTCGTGGCAACGATGGAGGTCACCAGCTCGGGCAGGGAGGTGCCGATGGCGATAATAGTCAATCCGATGAAGTTCTGACTGACACCGAAATTCGTAGCGATGATGCACGCTTTATCTACCACGAGATCACCACCGAAGATAACGGCAGCGAGACCTCCGGTAATATACAAAAGGCTGCGGGGCAGGGAGAGGATCTTGCCGGGTTCTCCCTCTTCTCTGTTTTTCCGGGCAGAATAGATCATAAATCCCAGATATACGATCATGCCCAGCAATAGGACAGCGCCTTCCATGCGACCTAAGCTGCCATCTAAAAACATCAGACATAATACGACAGTTACCAGGATATTTAACGGCATATCCCGCTTCAGGATCTCTCCGTGGGGCATAAAGCTGTGCAGGAATGCACAGATACCTACCACCACCAGCCCGTTGAAGATATTCGAGCCGACGACGTTACTGATGGCGATATCATTACTGCCAGCCAGGGCAGCATTAATGCTGACGGAGGCCTCCGGAGCACTGGTGCCCATGGCGACGATGGTCAGACCGATGATGACGCTGGGAACCTTCAGGATCCCCGCCAGGGAGGAGCTTCCCTCCACGAAAAAGTCCGCACCTTTGATCAGAAGTATAAATCCTACGAGTAACAATATGTATTCCATAAGCTGTCCTTTCCTGCGGAAAGCGTCTGTATTCTTAGAAAAAAGTATAAAAATAGAGACTTTTACCGCATCAAAAATGATCGATAAAAGTCTCGTTGCTTACAATAATAACCGGTCCGACGGACGTGATGACGATTATCATTCCGGACAGCTTCGTGTATCCTTCGGTTACCATTCCGGGTTACCATTCTCTCAGAAACCATCCGGGAACTACTCCCTCTTAACTGTGCCCTCATTCTACAAAAAAGGACAAACACTGTCAACAGACTTTGTAAATCTTGACACTATTTTAACACGAAGTCCACCTTCACGGGATCATGGTCGGAGTAGGAATAGCCGGTGTTTACATTCTCATAGGACAGGCAATCGATATTGTCGGAGATAATGAATCCGTCCAAGGTTACGGTATAAGTTACACCGGGGACATATTCCATATCTGCGTTTCTGGCACTGTTCCAAAGTGCCGCCTGTTCCTCAGAACTCAATAGATCCAGACAGAAGGCAAAATGCTCCGGCAGCTCCGTTCTCGGAAAAGGAAATGCCCAGGACTCACAGCTCTCCGTATCCTCTTCGGAAGCCTTCAGGTCGTGGTTAAAGTCGCCGCCGCAGAGCACATAATTCCCGGCTTCGTATTCTTTTGCCATATCATTGCACAGCATCTCAATCTGTCCCTTGCGGATCTCATCACTGTTGCCGTAAGCGGACATATGCAGATTGAAGATCACCAGCTCTTTTGCGTTGTCCACCGGGATCCGGGAGACGCTGTAGCAACGGTCCAGATCGAAGAACTTGCTGAAGGAAGTGGATATGGGGAAGCTTCTGCGCAGGGCGGAAGACACCGGATATTTCGAGAACAGTCCGAGTCCTGCCCGGCTGCTGCCGTGGGGCTGGGTAAACGGATAGAACAGGAAGGCAGAATCATAATTCTGCGCAAATACGGTAGTATATTCCGGCAGAAGGTTGCGCAGCATCTCGTACTCATCCGTATGATAGCTTCTGGTGGCATCCAGATCGATCTCCTGGATCAGCGCAAAATCCGGGTCTAATGACTTCACCAGTTCTCCCGCACCGTTTATGGCATATTGTACGGTCTCCGGGCTTTCCGCCCAGGAGGAGGTACCGCCGTCCATGAAGAAGCTGTAATCCGGTAGATAAGCACCGAAACCGATGTTGTAGGTCACTGCAGAATATTCCGTATCCGTAGCCAGCACCGCAGCTGCACCTGTGGTAGTATCGTCGACCGGTGCCTCCACCACCAGTTCCTGATTGTCCTCGATCCTGTAATAACTGGCATAGAGGTAGACGATGTAAGCCAACAGTGCGAGGATGAGGATCCCCAGCACGATACACATGGTTTTTAATAACGTTTTACATAAATTTTTCTTTTTCATATCCTTATTTTAACAAGCCTTGCGGGAAATGGCAAACAGGAATTTGCAGCAATCTGTGAGACCTACGATCGGGAGGAGAACCTGCGGGGGCTTCGCTATTTTCATGAGAAGACAGTAAACATATAAATATCAGGATTGCACATAGTATATTAATTCGTAAAAATGAGTTAAATAGAAAAATTAACTCGACAAACGAGTTAAAACGAGTTAGACTATAGTTGAATTAAATGATAGGAGTGATTGCAATGCGCACAATCCCTAAAGAGGAAAGTTTAGATGTCGAGTTCAAGAGTGACTTAAAGTGTTACCCGGATCATGATCTTATTGAAGAAATTGTTGGAATGACAAATACGTCTGGTGGATGTCTATTCCTTGGCGTTGAAGATGATGGAACAATTACTGGTGTTCATAAAAAGCATAATGATCCTATAGGGGTAACCGCTCTGATCGCTAATAGTACTGTTCCGCCTATAGCTGTCAGGGCAGAGATAATTACGGAAGAGGATAAGGATGTTTTGAAAATTGAAGTACCTAGAAGTCGAGGGGTTGTATCTACTGCATCGGGGAAAATATTAAGAAGGCGTAATAAGCTGGATGGAAGTCCGGAAGTAATACCGATGTATTCATATGAGATACCATCTCGACTTGCAGAACTTGGAATGCTTGATTATTCAGCTCAGCCTTTGGCAGGATCTACTTTAGATGATCTGGATCCCAATCAGAGGGTAAGACTTCGGCGAATAATCCAGAATAGATCTGGAGGAGAAAAATCTTTACTTTCTTTACCGGATGAAGAATTGGATATTGCATTGCGTCTTATCACAAATGTTGCTGGTAAATATGTTCCAACAGTTACAGGTATGCTGTTAATTGGTAAAGAAGAACGCATTGCAGAGTTGATACCAACAGCGAAAGCTGCATTTCAGGTTTTAGAGGGGACAGCTGTCCGCGTAAATGAGGATAGTAATAAACCACTTCTGGAATTGTTCGAAAGCTATGAGACATATGTCAAAGCATGGAACCCGGAAAGAGAGACAGAGTATGGTTTGTTCAGAATTCCAATTCCAGAGTTTGACTGGTCTGCTTTTCGAGAAGGTTTGGTAAATGCATTTTGTCATAGGGATTATACTATGCTTGGTGCGGTAAGGGTTTTGATAGATGATGAAGGAATGACTATTAGTAATCCTGGTGGATTTATAGATGGAGTTAATTTAAAAAATCTTCTTACAGTAGAACCACATGGACGTAATCCAGCACTTGCAGATGTAATGAAGCGAATTGGTTTAGCTGAGAAAACGGGAAGAGGAATTGATAGAATTTATGAAGGATCTATCCTCTTTGGAAGACCTTGGCCAGACTATTCAGAATCTACAAGCAGATCTGTTAAATTATTTATTCAAAGAGCAAAAGCAGATTTACCATTTGCAAAATTTGTTGCAGATGAACAAAATCGACAGGGAAAACCGTTATCAATATATGTGTTAATGATTTTGTCGGTTCTTAATAATGAAAGAAGATGTACTGTTGAACGGATTGTTGAGTTGACAAATCTTGGAGAAAATAAGATCAGATCGGCAATTGAGTTTATGATTGAGTCAGGAATGGTTGAAGCATCCGGAAAAGGAAAAAATCGCACTTGCATGCTTGGAAAAAGGATTTATCGTGAGAATAAAAAAGCAATACAGTATGTTCGACAGACAGACATAGACAGTATTAGGTATCCTGAATTAGTAATGAAGCTGGCAAATACTCAGAATGGAATTATCACAAAGCATGATGTGATTGAATTGTTGAAAGTAACTCCTTCACAGGCATATACAGTTATAAAAAAACTTCAAGCAGAGGGTCGGTTGGAATTGCTATGTGGGGGAAAATACTCTAAGTATAAAGTTGTTAATTCTTAATTCATTTTAACTCAAAAGGAAATGAGTTAAATACGAGTTAGAATTGAATTAAAAATAATGCATGATAAATATAAATAATAAGGAGGCTGATCCCATGAGGCCGATACCGACGATTGAAGATCCGGAGCGCTATATAGACAGTGCGTTTGTGGATTCTGCGTTTATAGAATTGAAAAGCTGTGATCTGTGGGATGTGAAAATGCTGTATCCGATCCTGCATATGGACCATGCGGAAGAGAACTGCTTCGTCCGTAAGGAGATGTATGAGAGGCTGGTGAAGGCGGTGGGGAATCTGCCGGACGGTTACCGGTTCCGTATCTGGGATGCCTGGCGCCCCTTTGCGCTGCAGCATGAATTGTTTGAAAAATATTCTGTGGACATCATCCGGGATTTTCATTTAGAAGAGCTGCCGGAGGCAAAAAGGAGAGCTGCGATCTGCAAATTTGTCTCGGACCCGGTACCGGATATAAAAGTGCCTCCCGCCCATACCACCGGAGGAGCCATTGACTTAACGATCCTGGATCCGGAGGGCAGAGAGCTTCCCATGGGATGTGGATTCGATGCTTTTACGGATAAGACCTACGCAGCGTATTTTGAGGCACCGGAGCATGTGCAGGGGGCAGAGGACGAACAGGTCCGTGAAAATCGCCGTCTGCTTTATTATGCTATGATCGATGCGGGATTTACCAATCTGCCATCGGAGTGGTGGCATTATGACTACGGTGACCGATTCTGGGCCTATTACATGCGGAAGCCCGCAATCTATGAGGGCGTATTTACGAGGGAGGAAATTCATGGATAATCAGAAACAAAAGAAAAAAAGTGTGATGGACACCTTGTCCGCTACTATGGTACTGGTGCTAATCGCACTATTGCTGGTATTTGTGGGATATACGTATCTGGCACTGAAGAACGGTTACACCTTGGATGACTTGATCGACAATATCGTGGGGAATCTCATCGGTGTGCTGGCAGCATTTCTGTTATTCGATATACTGAACAACAAGCTGACCCAGGATGCCTACGCCAGAGAGACCTCCCAGCAGATCACCAAGACGCTGATGGGAGAGCCGGAGATCCTGGATTCTTTCAGCGATGAAGATAAAAAGACTTTCCTGAAATCCACCATTACCTCCATGATAAAGGATGAAGATGCGGTGGATATGCTTTCTACCAATATGGAGAAATATTTTGACAGGGCAAGAGGCGCCAGGATCCGGAAAATGTTCGATTACACGATCAATCTGGAGCCGAATCTGACTGAGGAATATGTAAAAGCCGGTTTCCCCGGAGCCACAGACGGAAAGTATTACCTGATCGATGAGGAATTGAAGTTCAGCGTAAAGTGTCTGGGAGGAACAGACGAGAACTACGCGGGCGATGTGATCAGACTCGGTTTCGCCTATGATAAAAAGAGTCTGGACGGTGGATTGTTGGAGACCGGGCAGGATGCGGATTTCACCAAGAGCATTTTCAATGAGGATCTGGTGGTGGAACCGGAAGCCGTGGACTTCATCAACAGTATTCCCGCAGATAAGATACGGGATGTGATCAATGACCTGTTCATGCCGATCTTGCGAATTGACAACAGCGGAGATAATGACGACGAAGCGCAGTTCGAAGTAGAGCGAAAGAGCAACGGATTTATCCTGAAATTCAAGCTGGATTTTGACCGGAACGAGGCAAGCGGGGAGCATCTGGTCAGCATCTATTTCAAGATGCCCCGGGTATGGAACTCTATTTTCGAGGTGACTCTGGTGGATCCGACCAAGGAGCCCCATATCAAGCTGAAATACAAGAACGGAATGGATGTCACTATGTATTCCTATCTCAATAAGGAAAGCACTGCCAATGTCGGAGCCTGCATCCAGAGAGCCGGACTCTATGACATTGCGATCAAAGACGAGTGGATCTACCCCAAGAGCGGCGTGATCTTCCATATTAAAAAGGCATAATTTGCCAATAAATGTAATTGCAATCAAAGAACTTCTATGCTATTGTGGATATAAAGCATAGAAGTTTTTTTATGCATCTAATTAATTCTTATATATGTATGATTCGAGTTTTTAATCCCAACTTTTATTAAAAAATGACTTTATTTGACCGGAAGCAATATTTGTAAGAATTACAGATATTCAGCCATAAATATTATATAAGTACATTAACGAAGGAGGAAAATTGAATGCAAAGCAGAACGAACAATACTGGTTATTTTGTGGCGGTAGATGGACCTAATGGCAGTGGAAAGACTACAGTCATTAATGCAATAGCAGAAAAACTGGGTTTGATGGGCTATAAAGTAAAAGTGACCAGGGAGCCGACAAATTCTATATTGGGAGAATTTGTGCGAAAATATGCAGAAGGACACAAGGGACTAAGCATTGCATGTATGGTAACGGCAGATCGATACGAACATATTAAAAATGAAATTGAACCTATGCTTTATGATGGCAACATTGTCATTACAGACCGTTATATTTTATCATCATTGATATTGCAAAGAATGGATGGAGTGAATGCTGATTATATAATGGATTTAAACGCACTGATAATACGTCCGGATCTTCAAGTTACGATTATGGCTG
>ERZ773225.2313-NODE-2313-length-19768-cov-2.829351_pt1 | contig 19768 bp, 19 predicted proteins | sample MGYA00580993_ERZ773225 | MGnify/ENA primary metagenome ERZ773225 (study PRJEB29015, sample SAMEA2737748) | human gut metagenome | biome: human gut; feature: human-associated habitat; material: faeces | place: China | collected 2012 ...
GTATGGTGGCCGATGCTTCTATTGTCAATCGTGTAGCCGATCTTACCATTTTTGTAGTCCGTTCGGGGGTGATGGATCGTCGTCAGTTGCCTGAATTGGAGAATATGTATCGGCAGGAACAGCTTCGTAATATGTCCGTGATATTGAATGGGGTTCCTTCGGAACATAGAGGTTATGGATACGGCTATGGTTATGGCTACGGTTATGGCTATGGTTACGGTTATGGCTACGGAAACGAAAGTCACGGTCGTAAACACGGAAGGTATGAAAACTTAAAGAAACTGTTCTCTCGTCTTTTGAAACATTCGTAAAAGCTGGACGTTTTCGCATTTCGTATTTCTTCTATTCAGCATGCTTTTTACCTCTTTCATCTTTTATAATTAAGGCTTTTATTCATCGTAGATACAGGGGGGAGATCTTTACCGATACGATTCTTATGAGTTATAAATACGGTTCATTTTATAAAATTGACTGACATAACCTTGTGTTCATATTTAAAGGACGGAGGTTCTATTAAAATGTACCTTATGTTTGGTTGGGTAAATGTAACTATTTATTAGTATTATGTATAATTTATGAATCTCGAAATTGTTATTTAATACCTAATATAGCAAATCTACTGATACTTACATTATGTTTGATAATTTGGGGATATATGCTCGTACATTCTATGATTACAGATGGGAGTGCTATAAAAAAATGGTTAGGATATGGTAATTGTGATATGTCTTTTATCCTGTGATAAGTTGCCCTATAGTAGTATTCTTTTTTAGTTACTTTCAGCAATTTCAATGTTTTCTTCTTTATTTACTAGTAACGGTTTAAACATCTATCTTGTAATTCTTTTCTTGTAGAATTTGTTATGATGGGGTTTCTTACAATGTTCAGAAGAGGGTAACTAAGGCTTTGTTTGATGATTCAGAAAAAATGAGATAAAAGCATATAGAATAAATCAATGTCAGATAACACTTTAAATAACAAACGGATAGCAGTAAATACTATTCTGCTGTATATACGAATGCTTTTCGTAATGGCGATATCACTCTATACATCGAGGGTGATATTGCAGATTTTGGGAGCTGATGATTTTGGAATTTATAATGTTGTAGGCGGTGTTGTTGTCTTGTTTTCGTTCTTGACGAATGCAATGACATCCTCTACTCAGCGATTTCTCAATTATAATCTTGGTTTGAAAGATGTGGGGAAAGTGTCTCATATATTTAATATATCTGTGCTAACCCACTTTACTATTTTTCTATTAGTGCTTTTCTTATCAGAAACCATAGGATTATGGTTTGTTAAGACTCAACTTAATATTCCTGTAGATAGAGAGAATGCCGCAATGTGGGTTTATCAGATGTCTGTAATTACAACTCTGATAAATATCATGTTGATTCCGTATAGAGCCTCTATTATTGCTACAGAGAAGATGTCTATTTTTACCTATGTGTCAGTTTTAGAAGTCGTATTAAGACTAGGTGCCGTACTTATACTGCCGTACTTAACACAGGATAGCCTTGTCTTGTACTCAATTCTTCTTATGCTTGTCACATTGTTAACGTTCTTTATTTATCACATTGAATGTCGAATGAAACTATCTTTCACAAAGTTTCATTTTGTATGGGATAAGAAGCAATACAAGGAGATGATGTCTTTCTCAGTATGGTACCTATTTGGCGGTATGGCTATGGTAGGTGTAAATCAAGGAACAAATATACTTATTAATATTTTTTTTAATGTGGTAGTAAATGCAGCTGTAGGTGTAGCAAATCAGGTTCGAAGTGCGGTCTTTGGGTTTGTATCAAGCTTTCAAACGGCATTCAATCCTCAGATAGTAAAATTATACGCTTTAGAAGAAAAAGATCAACTATTATTATTAATATACAGGTCGTCAAAGTTCTCGTATTATTTGCTATTTATTATTTCATTTCCTATAGTATTGTTCTGTAAGGAAGTCCTTTCTATTTGGTTAGTGAATGTTCCTGATTATGCCGTGGTCATTACACAACTTGTTATTATCACATACTTCACAGAGGCATTATCGGCACCCTTATGGACAGCTATTGGAGCTACAGGAAAAGTTCAGAAATATCAACTATTAGTTAGTTTAATTATATTCTTAAATGTGCCTCTTGTATATGTAGCATTTAAGTTAGGAATGTCTCCTATAGCAGCATTTGTAATTAATTTTGTAGTGAGTGTTTTTGCCTATTTATATAGGCTGCTTTATATTAAGAAATATGTACCGTATCATTTGGGTGATTATCTTAAGAAGGTAGTACTTCCATGTGTTATTGTAACTGTTTTGTCATTTCCAATACCATATATTTTCAGAGAATATGCTATCTCTGCTATCTCTACAATTCTTCTTTTAGTTCTAACGATTGTAGTTACTGGCATTGTAATTCTCCTTACAGGTTTGGATATGAACGAAAAACGATTTTTAATATCGAAAATAAAAAAAGTGATAAAAAAATAATAATATGAAAACTATTATGCTTGTCTTTGGTACTCGTCCCGAAGCTATTAAAATGTGTCCTCTTGTAAAAGAATTCCAGAAGCATGCAGAGGATTTTAAGACAGTAGTATGTGTTACCGGACAGCATCGCGAAATGCTCGACCAAGTACTCCAGATCTTCGATGTGAAACCCGATTACGACCTCAATATCATGAAGCAAGGTCAAGACCTCACCGACGTAACCGCAGGTGTCCTTATCGGTCTGCGTGATGTGTTCAAAGAGTGCCGACCTGATGTAGTACTTGTTCATGGTGACACCACCACTTCTGCGGCAGGAGCCCTTGCGGCATTCTATGCACAGATTCCTGTAGGTCACGTAGAGGCAGGGCTCCGCACCCATAACATCTACAGTCCATGGCCGGAGGAGGTGAATCGTCAGATCACCGGTCGTATCGCTACTTACAATTTCTCTCCAACCCCACTTTCAGAGAAGAACCTTCTTGAAGAGAGGGTACATGGTAACATCTACGTTACTGGTAATACTGTTATTGACGCTCTTCATATGGTGGTTGATAAGCTCAAGACCGATCCTATCCTTGCACAGGAGCAAGACAACGTACTCGCTCAGGCAGGTTATGCCGTAACCCGCCTAGTTGATGGTCGTAAACTTGTACTCATCACCGGTCACCGTCGCGAAAATTTTGGCAATGGATTTATCCGTATGGTAACCGCTATGAAGGATCTTTCAGAAAAGTATCCTAAGGTAGATTTTGTTTATCCAATGCATCTCAATCCTAACGTGCGTAAGCCGATCCACGAGGTGTTTGGGAAAGACCTTATCCGTCCTAACTTTTTTTTCATAGAGCCACTTCAGTACCTCGAGTTCGTACATCTCATGAGTAAGGCTACCATTGTCCTTACCGACTCAGGAGGTATTCAAGAGGAAGCTCCAGGTCTTGGTAAACCGGTGCTCGTAATGCGTGATACAACAGAACGCCCAGAGGCTCTTACGTCTGGTACTGTTCATCTTGTAGGAACTGATTACGACAAGATCATGAGAGAAGTTAGCACATTGCTTGAGGATGAAGTTGCTTATGAGAAAATGAGTAAGGCTGTTAACCCATATGGTGATGGTTTGGCTTGTAGTAGAATTGTAGAAGTATTGAAATAATTTTCTTTATATATCATATGAAATCCCTGTGCAAATATATATTGCCGATCTGTACTCTAATTTCTCTATATCTCTATGAAAAGAGTACTTTAGCCAATGTTGCAATTACATCAGTATTCTATGGTGAAGAAGAAGTAATTTCGTCCACTATTATCCTTATACTATTTGTACTGATGAGTATTAGCACTTTTTTTATGAAAGGGATTATGGTAGTATCTGAAGAAGGAAGAAAACTAAAGAATGCATTTCTGGTATATGTATATATATTGTCGGTATCTATTTCTTTATTTGTACCATTTCAATCAAGAATTCTATACTTTGCCATAGGGCTACCTCTACTTTCATTCATGGTAGTTCAGAGGTTTCTTAGAGTTCATAGGGCAATAAATATTTTGTATGGGATAGTAGTATTATTTTTCCTACTAAGTTATCAATACTTGATTAATTACAACATTGTCCATGCTGCAGCATCGGATACTAGTTCAAACAATTCATCCTATTTTTTGTTGTATCTCTTACCTTTTTTGTTATGTATTGAAAAAAAATATTTGAAATGGATGCTTATTTTCATAGTAGTCATTGCAGTACTTTCTTCATTCAAAAGAGGTGGAACTATTGCAGTATTTGCTTCTCTTTTAGTCTATTATTATGTAAATAACATCAAACTTACTGGTGGTTCTTCGAAGATACTATATCTACTACTATTATTGTTTACAGTATTTATAGTGGTATCTTTTCTTAATTCAACGGATAATTTAATAATTGAACACTTGTCAGAACGCTTTATAAATATCAAAAATGATAATGGAAGCGGACGATCTGAAACTATTAGTGAAGCATTGTTACAGTTTACAAATTCAGATGTGATTAGTATGTTGTTTGGGCATGGATGGAATATGGTTGAGCAAACTTTAAAGTCCGGTATTTCTGCTCATAACGACTTTATTGAATGTTTGTATGACTTTGGTATTATCGGTTTTATATTACTATTAAGAGTCCTATTTGCAGCATATAAATATTTGAAATCATTAATTGCAAATCGTAGTATATATGCTGCTCCTTTTGCTGCAAGCTGCACTATCTTTATGCTTAATACGATGGTGTCTCATATACTAATATACCCATATTATCTTCTGCTGTTTATGGCATTTATTTCTTTTGTAATTTATTCATCATCAAATACTGAGCATGTATGAAAATAGGAATTTTAACATACCATTGGGTTGCAAATTTTGGTGCAAATTTGCAGACCTTGTCGACCTATAAATATGTGGAAAATGCTGGTCATACTCCCATAATCATAAACTGGATTCCAGATGATCTAATGAAGGTTTATGAAAGAAAGGTAAGTAAAGAACAATTATGTACTCATCGACAATTTGCTATTTCAAATTACCATAATATAACAGATGTATGTAAAGATAAATATGATATTGCACGAGTTGTTGACGAGAAACAGATAGATATTGTTATCATTGGAAGTGATGCTGTTTTTTCTTATACTCCAATTTTAGAAAGAATTCGCATATGTAGAAGAGGGCTTTGGTACTTCAAACCGATATCTGATTTCGATTGTCCTAATCCTTTCTGGGGGGACTTCTATCCGTTATTAAAACGAAAGGTGAAGCTTGTTGCAATGTCGGCATCCGCTCAGAATACGAATTACAAGAAAATTATCTTAGGCTTTGAGAAGAAACGTTTTGTAAAAGCTTTGGAGCAATTCTCTTATGTTTCTGTTCGTGATATTTGGACAAAACAGATGCTCTCTTACTTAATAGGTAAGGACGTTGATGTACCTATTACACCAGATCCTGTATTTGCTTTTGAGAACAATGTAAGTCCAAATAATCGGAATATTGTTCAAAAATACCTAGGCATAACTAATAAATATGCAATTCTTTCTGTTACAGATTCTGTTAAGGAAGAAACATGGATAAAAGACTTGGAGAAACATTTTTCTGAGGCTGGTATTATTCTTATCGGATTACCTCAAACAAACACGCAATTTAAAAACATCTTTGAGCATAATATGCCATTTCCTATTGATCCATTAGACTGGTACCTGTTTATAAAGAATTCGGTTGGATATATTGGAGAATTGATGCATCCAATTTTGGTGTCTTTGCACAACGCAGTTCCTATTTTTGCTCTTGATTTGTATGGATTTAGAAAGAATGGAAGACTTATTACAGAGTCAAGCAAAACATACCAGATAGTTAAGAGATTCGGATTGTTAGATAATTATTATAGTGTAAAAGACAATAGAGAGTTGCCTAATCCAGCCTATGTTGTAGAGCGCATTGCTGATTTTGACAAGACAAAATGTCAAAGAAATGCATCAATAATGTATAATCAGTATCTTGATATGATGGATACAATACTTAATAGTAAATGAAACGAATTTTGTTTATAGCTCCAGAGTCATTCCCTGTTATGTCATCCGAGTCTATTTGTAACTCTAAAGTGGCGTATGTCCTTGCTTCTGCTGGTTACAAAGTAGATGTTTATACATGTGATGATCGTGATACATATCCAGAGGATAATCTAATTGACGCTTATTTAAGAAATCATAAGAATCTAAGAATTTTTCCTGTAAGAAATTCCAAGGTACTGATCTCAAGATCCAATGGTTTTAAGAGTAATTTTAAAAATCTTATATTTAATTTGGGGATTTTGTTAAAGACCGGATTTTGGTACAATGGTATATCTATTCCATATAGTATTTATAAATCTATAGAAGATAATATTCGTAAAGAAGGAGACTTTGATTATGATTTTATGATAACACGAGCAACATATTGTGATTTGGCAGCTATTTTATTAAAGCGTAAGTACAACATCATATGGAATGCTAACTGGAACGATCCATTTCCTGACAAAAAGTTTCCAGAACCATACGGTAGAGGTTATAATACAAAGTTGCCATTTTTTGAGAACAGAATCTTTAAGGCAATTCAGAAAATGGTTGATATTCATACTTTCCCCAGTGAGAGGTTGCGTAAATATCAACTAAAATGTTTCCCATTGGTGAAGACTGATAAGACCATGGTAATACCTCACATGGCGCATTCTGAGTTGTTACCAATTATCCAGAAGCCCAAGTTGGATTCATCCGTCTTGCAACTTGTTCATTGTGGCAGTGTTGGAAAACCTAGAGACCCAGGCCTTTTCTTGGAGGCTCTTTCTCGTGTATTAATTAAAAGAACATTTGACAGAGGGCAGATTCACTGCTCTTTTGTAGGACGATATGATGAGAATTTGGATCAAATTATTAATCACTTTGGGCTTGAGGATGTAGTAAGTTTGATTCCACCTATGAGTTATTCTGATAGTCTCAGTTACATATCACAATGTGATGTCTCTTTAATAATTGAAGCCCAGTGCGAAGAAGGTATTTATTTGCCTACCAAATTTGTAGATGCGATGCAAACTCATAAGCCTGTATTCTGTGTAAGTCCATCTAATGGAACGTTGCGGGATATGGTATCTTTGTACAATGTAGGTTATTATTCTGATAATACATCTGTTATTTCAATAGAAAAAGTTATAGAGCAAATGTTGCTGGACTTTAAAAATAATAATCTTCCTACTGTTGATAACAATGTGGCATCTGATTTTTTTGAGGATTCAATAATAGACAAATTTAGAAGTATTATTTAGTATGTTTATTTCTATTGTAACTGTTGTGTTTAACGGAGAAAAGACGATTGAACGTACTTTGCAGTCCGTTTTGAACCAACAATTTGATGATTACGAATATATAATACAAGATGGTGGCTCTACAGATAAGACTATAGAGATTGTAGAAAGTTATCGAGATCAATTTGGTGATAAATTAAAGGTATATAGTGAACTTGACAAGGGTATCTATGATGCCATGAATAAGGGAATCAAGCATTCATTAGGGGATTATATATGGTTAGTAAATGCAGATGATTGGATAACTGATGATGCTTTAGATATTGTTTATTCTACTGTGTTACAGAAGAATTTAGATAACTGTATTATTTCTGGAGCAATGAATTTGATAGATCCAATATCATTGAATATAACAAGAGTTGCTCATTCTAATACAAAGGGTCTTGAAATGATGGATAAGACTTTCAAAATGGGTGTGGCTCATCCCTCGACTATTGTGTCGAAGACTGTATATAGAGATTATGGTTTATACGATGATCGTTTCTATATTGCTGCAGACTTGGATTTTGTGTTGCGTATGAAGAAACAGGGTATTCCTTTTATTTTTATAGATAAGATTCTTTCAAATTTTCGTATAGACGGAGTATCGAACCAATTTCCTATAAATAAGAATATGCATGATTATTGTATGCTTTTCGATAAACATATTGATAGTTTTATAAAGAGATTTTTTTTGAAGTGCAAGTTTTTTGTAAGAGCAATTGTTTTGTATTTCCTTGCTCCACATGTAAATGCTATCGTAAATAAAAGAGAGGCATTGAAAGGTAAAATATGAAAGTTAGTTTTGTAATACCTGTATATAAGGTCGAGAAATATTTGGACGAATGTGTCCAAAGTATCTTGAAACAGACGTATAGGGACTATGAGATTCTGCTTGTAGATGATGGCTCTCCTGATCTTTGTCCGGAGATGTGTGATCATTGGGCGAGAGTGGATGATCGCATCAAGACATTGCATAAACCGAATGGCGGTCTTTCGGATGCTCGTAACTATGGCCTTCGGCATGCCATGGGCGAGTATATAGTGTTTATAGATAGTGATGACTTCTGGTGTCATGACGATGATTTGCAAAAGTTGATGGCTGTGGCTGAGAAGAACCCTCAGGTGGACTTCGTGGGTTATAATTGTCAGTATTATTATGAGGACAAGAACGCATACTTTTTGTGGATAGCATACTCAGATGAGCTGTCCGCCCTTGTGACTGGCGACAAAGCTATACAGTTGCTGGTGAAGTCAGGAACCTTTCCTATGAGTGCTTGCCTGAAGCTGATGAAGCGAAGTACACTTGTAGATGGAGGCATCTCCTTCAAGAAGGGGCAGATAGCTGAGGACATCCCTTGGTTCATAAACTTGCTAGACAAGAGCAAGAACTGCATGTTTGTGAATGAGTACGTATACGCCTACCGCCAGAATGTGGCAGGTAGCATTACAGCATCGGGTGGTGAGCGAAGCTTCAATAGTCTCTTCGATATCGTAAAGACTGAGATAAAAAGGATGGATTCACGCTCATTCTCACAAGAGGCAAAGGATGCTTTGTATTCATTTCTTGCCTATGAGTTCTGTATTCTGTTGACAATGTCTTCATGCATGCCAAAAGAGAAGCGCAAGGACCTTCTCCAGTATAAGTGGCTGCTAAAATATACTGCAAACCCCAAAGTACGCAAAGCCGCTCTAGTGAACAAATTTTTTGGCATTAAGGTCACAGAATGGGTATTGAAGTATTATACTAATCATGTAAGAAAATAATCATCTCTATGACATTCCAAGCCCTTGAACACCTTCGGTAGTATTGTTCTCTATTGGACGGTATGCTGTAAGGGTGGGGTACTCTAAAACGATTTGATAGTATTGGCAGGTTTTGTGTGCTATGTTTGGTGGAACTGAGGGTTTCTCGGACTGCCGCTGACGGTTTTCTCCACTTTCTTTGTCGATTGATGGATAGGGAGACCGACATCATAATCAGAAAAAGTGCAAGATGATCTCGGTGGGCGCGATAGTGTTCAACCCCAGTATTCTGTTTATCTTCAAGTACTTCACTTTCTTCGTGCGGGCGTTTATTGGTGCGTTCTTGTTTTTTGAAAGCGGAGGTGAGTATCTATCTTTATGCTTAAAATCTTGCTACCCGTAGATATCAGTTTCTATGCCTTTACAACTCTAAGTTACAGTATTGATATGTAGCAGTAGAGGGGCGGAAATATTATGCCTTAAAACAATAAATAGTAGTATGGCAAGAAATAAGAAGAAGATAATTAGAACTGTAACGGTACCCAACTCCATCGGTTTCTTTAAGGAAGTAATGGTTACAATGTTAAAAGACGGTTACGAAACTGTGGTAGTTACAAGTCCAGGAGAAAGATTAGAAAAGTTTAAATTAGAATGTCCTCAGTTTAAGACTATAGCATTGTCAATGGAGCGACATATCTCACTTGTTAAGGATAGCGTTGCTTTGCTGAAAATGATATGGGTGATGTTACGGGAACGTCCTTACATCGTACATTCTATGACCCCTAAGGCGGGCTTGATTACAATGCTTGCTGGTTTTTTGACAGGAGTGCCTGTTCGTATTCATACTTTCACGGGATTAATATGGCCAACAGCTATCGGTAACAAGAAGAGGATTCTTATGGCTATGGATAAGCTATTGTGTATATGTGCAACTCATGTGATACCTGAAGGACAAGGAGTTTTGAATGACTTGAAGGATAATGGGGTTTGCAGAAAGCCAATGAAAGTCTTAGGTTATGGTAATGTGAAGGGGATAGATATGGAGGTGTTTAATCCTAATAGATTTATACCAACCGTCAGCGAAAATAAGCCTTTCACTTTTATCTTTGTTGGTCGTATTGTTGGAGATAAGGGAATCAATGAATTGGTGGAGGCTTTCATCCGACTTCATGGTAAATACGTAAACACTAAACTGGTACTTGTTGGCAGGTACGAGCATGATTTGGATCCGGTAAGTTCGTTGACTCAGCAACGTATTGAAGTGAATGAGTCTATTGATGCGTGTGGCCCTAAGTACGGTGATGATCTCTTGCAGATGTATGTAGATGCTGATTGTTTCGTAATGCCATCGTATCGAGAGGGGTTCCCAAATACCGTAATGGAAGCTGGCGCAATGGGTTTGCCATCTATTGTTACTGCTATTAATGGTAGTCGTGAGATAATCATTGAAGGTAAAAATGGCCTGATTGTTCCTCCGAGAACAACAGAACCGCTATATGATGCTATGAGGCGTATGTTGGTTGACGATGTTGCAAGAAATACAATGGCACAGAATGCACGAAAAATGATTAATTCAAGGTTTGAGAAGAGTTTTGTACAAGGTTGCATAATAAATTATTACAAGGAAATACTAAAATAAACCAGTTATGTATAAACGTTTTTTTAAGAGATTTTTTGACTTTATTATAGCTTTTACGGTACTTCTTATCATCTGGCCAGTTCTTCTTATTATCACCATTTGGTTATACTTTGCCAACAAAGGAGCTGGAATTTTCTTTTTTCAGGAACGTCCAGGGAAAAATGAAAAAATCTTTAAAGTAATTAAGTTTAAAACAATGACCGATGAACGGGGTGTCGATGGCAAATTATTACCGGACTCTCAGCGAATTACTAAAATCGGCAAATTGGTTCGTTCTACTTCTGTTGATGAACTTCCTCAGTTAATCAATGTCTTGAAAGGCGACATGGCATTGATTGGTCCCAGGCCGTTACTGGTTCGTTATCTTCCGCTTTATTCGAAGGAACAGGCGCGCAGGCATGAAGTCCGTCCCGGTATTACCGGCTGGGCACAGGTGAATGGGCGTAATGTAATCAGTTGGACAAAGAAGTTTGAACTTGACGTGTGGTATGTGGATCATTGTTCGTTATGGCTGGATCTGTGTATTATTTTTAAAACAATAAAAAAGGTATTCATACGGGAGGGGATTTCTCAGGAAGGGCAGACCACGATGGAACCTTTTAATGGTAAGAATTAGCAGATTATGAAAGATATTGCAATTTATGGATTTGGTGGATTTGGCCGGGAAATAGCTTGTGTCATCAATGCCATCAATCAAGTTACTCCGACGTGGAATTTTATCGGCTATTTTGATGACGGGCATTCTGTTGGAGAAGCGAATAAATATGGCAGGGTTTTGGGGAATATGGAAACTGTAAATCAGTACAATGGATCACCACTTGCTATTGTAATGGCTATTGCTTCTCCTGCTGTATTGCAAAACATCACAGGCAGGATTCATAATCCTTGTGTTTATTTTCCTAACATTATAGCACCTAATGTCCTTTTTTTTGATGAGAAGTCTATTTGTATCGGACAGGGAAATGTAATTACATTCGGAGGAAGGGTAAGTTGCGGTGTCACGATCGGAAATTTCAATCTGATGAATGGCTGTGTCTCATTGGGACATGATGTTACAATCGGAGATTGTAACGTGATGCAGCCGGAGGTTCGAATATCCGGAGAAACAAATATCGGTAATGCTAACTTTTTAGGAGTCAGATGTACTGTATTGCAAGGTTTGACAATAGGAAATAGTGTGAGGATAGGAACCGGAAGCGTTGTTATGAGAAAAACAAAAGACGGCATGAGTTATTTTGGTAACCCAGCGAAAATGATAAGAATACAATAACTAATCAATAAAATAAACGTTATGGAAGAGAAATTTATAGAATTAATCAAAGATGTTTTGGAAATTGAAGACCGTGAAATAAATATGAATGATAATTTTCGGGAATATGAAGAATGGAGCTCATTAGCTTATTTGTCTGTTATTGCAATGCTGGACGAGGAGTACGATTGCCAAATAGAAGAAGCTGATTTTCGTAAACTACAGACAATTGGAGATTTGTATAACGCTGCAATAAAAAAATAATAATGGCCTTTTTGCAATATGAAGGAGTAGGTATTACTGCGCTGGCGGCAGCTGTACCTCGCACTGTGATAAATAATTATGAGTATACCCAGTATTTTCCGGCTGATCAGGTAAAAGAGGTTGTGGATAAAGTGGGAATATTTGAACGTCGGTTTGCTGATGAGAATACCTGTTCTTCCGATTTGTGTTATGCTGCGGCTGAAAAGTTGATTGCCGATAATAATATAAATCGGTCGGAAATAGATTTGCTTGTGTTCATATCTCAAACTCCTGATTATAGAATGCCGGCTACTTCGGTTATTTTGCAAGATCGGTTACACTTGTCTAACTCTACGATTGCGTTTGATATAAATTTAGGTTGCTCGGCATTTATGTATGGCATGAGTGTGGTATACGCTTTGATGCAACAAAAAGGATTGCGTAAGGCTTTGATTTTGGATGGGGAAACACGCTCTAAAGTTTACTCTCCAAAAGATAGACGTACTGCATTTCTTTTTGGCGATGGAGGGGTAGCTGCATTGGTAGAGAGAGGTGAATGTTTTGGTAAAAGTTATTTCTCACTGAATTCGGACGGATCACGTGAAGGACTTATTAAGGTTGATGCGGGAGGTTACCGAAAAATGAGTTCTGTAGAGACTGTGAAAGAGCGCGTTGTTGATGAGTATGGTAATATACGTAGTGAGGAACAGGGATATATGTATGGAGGGGATGTCTTTAATTTTGTGATAAGGGAAATTCCTAAAGATATTAAGGCACTGCTTGCATATGCGGAAACTGATAAGGATGAATTTGATTATATGGTTTTTCATCAGGCGAATAACTTTATTAATTCTTATCTGGCTAAAAAGCTTAAGCTGGACACAACTAAGATTCCTTCTACTATAGCCAAATACGGAAACACTTCATCTGTTTCTGTCCCTTTGACCATTGTAAGCGAGCTTAGAGGGAAATTGGATGGTGATAAGAAGTTATTATTGAGCGCTTTTGGGGTTGGTATGACTTGGGCTACTGCAATAATTAACTTCAATAATTGTAAAATTAGTGATATCGTGGAGGTATGAATCCCTTTGATCTGAGTAATAAGGTGATTTGTGTGACCGGTGCTTCTTCCGGTATAGGCAGACAATGTGCTGTAAGTTGTAGCCGGATGGGGGCAACTGTAGTTCTGTTGGCGCGTAATGAACAACGGTTACATGAGACTCTATCAATAATGGATAATCCGGATAAGCATGTTATTATTCCTGTTGATTTGACAGAGTATGCCACGGTAGAGTTGGTGGTTAAGAATATCGTAAGTCAGGTTGGAAGAATTAGCGGAGTATTACATTGTGCGGGAATCTCGACCACGTTACCTTTAAAGTTGGTTACTCCTGAGAAATTGGATGAGTTCTTTCAAGCAAATGTTTTCTCAGCCTATAATCTGACAAGGGAGGTTTGTAAGATGGGGAACTTCTCAAGGGAAGGGGGGAGCATTGTCTTTTTTTCTTCTGTAATGGGAAAGGTCGGTGAAAATGGAAAATCTTTATATGGGATGACTAAGGGGGCATTAGTTTCCGGTACACGATCTCTGGCTTGTGAACTTGCAAAGAAAAAGATCCGTGTTAACACGGTTTCTCCTGGAGTTGTTATTACTCCTATTAATTATAATTTACCTCATATTGCTGATCCCGAAAGAAGAGCTGTTTTAGAACAGCAGCATCTCCTTGGGTTGGGTGAAACGGAAGACGTAGCTAATGCATGTATTTACCTTTTGTCTGATGCTTCAAAATGGGTGACAGGTATTGATTTGTGTGTCGATGGAGGATATACTGCCAGGTGACATGGAAGTGACGCAAATTGTAAATAGGGTATATGCTTCAAATTCTTACATATTGTACCGGTTTCAGCACGATGAAGCATGGTTGGTGGATGTAGGAGATGCGGACGTTATTATCCGATGGATTGAAGAACATTCAAAAAAGTTGAAAGGGGTATTGTTGACTCACACTCATTTTGACCATATTTATGGATTGAATCAATTACTGGATAGGTATCCGGATATGATAGTTTTCACTTCACCGGAAGGCCGGGAAGGATTGTATTCTGATAAATGGAATTTTTCTCGATATCACCATTGTCCGTTTATTTATGCGGGAAGTAATGTGTGTATTTTGTCGGATAAACAGATAATGGAGTTGTGGCCTGGTGTTATGTTACACATAATTAAAACACCTGGTCATGATTGGAGTTGTTTGACTTACAAAATTGGTAGTTGGTTGTTTACGGGAGACTCTTACATACCCGGCTTAAAAGTCGTGACGACTTTTCCTAAGAGTAATCGGATAGAAGCTGCAAAATCTACAGAAATAATATTGACTCTTGCTGATATAACAAAAATCTTTCCTGGTCATGGGAATGTCGAATCTGTAACTAATTAAGTAATAATAGAACAATGGACAAACGAATTTATCTTTGTCTCGCTCATATGAGCGGTAAAGAACAGGGTTTTATAAAGGAAGCCTTTGATACCAACTGGGTAGTTCCTCTTGGTCCTAATGTGAATGCTTTTGAGGAAGAACTTGAAAGTTTTGTAGGTGATAATAAAAAAGTAGTGGCCTTGTCTGCCGGTACGGCTGCTATCCATTTGGCATTGATCCAATTGGGGATACAGTCCGGTGATGAGGTGGTCTGTCAGTCTTTTACCTTTTGTGCTTCCGCCAATCCGGTTACTTACTTAGGCGCTACGCCTGTATTTGTGGATAGTGAAGAGGATACCTGGAATATGAGTCCGGTTCTTTTGGAAAAAGCGATTAAAGACCGGATAGCGAAGACAGGTAAGAAGCCCAAAGCGATCATTCCCGTTCATCTTTATGGCATGCCGGCAAAGATCGATGAGATTTGTGCGATAGCTGAGAAATATGAAATACCTGTATTAGAGGATGCTGCGGAGGCTTTAGGCTCGGAATTTAATGGGCGCAAATGTGGTACGTTCGGTACATTCGGCGCTTTGAGTTTTAATGGTAATAAAATGATCACGACTTCCGGTGGAGGCGCTTTGGTCGTAGCGGATGAAGCTGCCAAGAAACAGACGATGTATTATGCTACTCAGGCTCGTGAACCGTTTCCGTACTACCAACACGAACATATCGGATATAATTATCGTATGAGTAATATCTGTGCCGGTATCGGGCGTGGGCAGATGACGGTTCTGGATGACCATATCGCCCATCACCGGCATGTACATGAATTGTACGAGAAGGCTTTTGCCGATATGGAAGGTATTACTTTAATGTCTAATCCAGACAGCCGTTTTAATGCGAATTATTGGTTGTGCACAATTCTGATCGATAAGGAACTTACGGGGTTTGATTATGAAGAACTGCGGGTAGCTCTTGATACTAAGGGTATCGAGACACGACCGTTGTGGAAACCTATGCATTTGCAACCGGTATTCAAAAATAATCCCTGTTACATAGACGGTACTTCCGAAAAACTGTTTAATAAGGGACTTTGTATCCCTGCAGGTCCTTGTGTAACGGATGAGGATGTAGCTTATATAGTTACAGAGATTAAAAACTGTATGAAGAAATAAGTTCTTGATGAGTACTTTTTTGAATTTGCTGAAAGGACTTTTCTTATTTTTCTGCGTTCCCTATTTTGTTTGGAAGCAGAAGAAAACGACCGTATAAAGTAAACATTGAATTCGTTCAATGCTTTCTTCCTTACTAAAAAGATTTAGATGACGTAAGGAATGCCGGATTACTCTGATGTGAATCATAGTAATTCTGCTTAATATTATTGTTTGTTTGTGCGGTCCTCCTTATATGAAGTCAGGTGTGGCTCAATTTTAAGGAGGACCTTTTCTTGAAAATTTAGTAATTCTTTTGAATATAGTACTACATTTTTCATCTCAAGTGTAGTTGTAGCCAGATTTCCCCATTGTTAATGAGGAGAAGTCTGGCTCTTTTTATGATTCCTATTAATGTATGCGCATTTATAAATCATTAATTAATAATACATTATAACTTTTCTGGGAAAAACTGCCTTACAGCTCTTCTTTTCTTTTGCCATTTATTAATAAACCTCCATCTTTGCACTGTTGATCAGCAAAATATGTGAATGAAAAAAACGATTAGTAACATTAAACGGAGGAATTAATTATGCCTTTATTTTACAAAGCGGTGCAATCACCGATAGCAAACAAAACAGGAGCCAAATTGTGGCATCTGAATCTGGTGAAGGCCGGAGGTACAGTAGCTACCCAGCAATTGGCTGAGGTAATAGCAGAGAAGTCATCCCTTACAGCAGGTGATGTGCAGAACGTGGTGCGCAACCTTATGTCTGTGATGCGTGAATATCTTTTGAACAGCCGTTCGGTACGTCTGGACGGTCTGGGTACGTTTACGATGAAAGCCTGCACAAGAGGGAAGGGGGTGGAAAGTGCCGATAAGGTAAGTCCGAATCAGATCACTTCTCTTAAATGTCGGTTTACTCCCGAATATACACGCCCGGCTGCCATTGGCACGACAAGGGCTTTGACGCAGGGAGTACAGTTTCTGCATGCCGATTTATTGAAAAATGACACTTCGGAAGAAGGACCGTCGGGAGGCGGTAGCGGAAAAGGAGAAGATCCGGCAGCTTGATGAAATGACCGGCTGATGATTGAGAGTCGGAAATGACATGATTAAAGATTGAAAATGTACGTTTAAGGATTGATTGCGCAGTATCCGATTTTTTTACAAGTAATAAACAACTAACGAATAAATAATATGAAGAAAACGATTTGGGATACAATTCTGAAAGTAGTGATAGCCGTGGCCAGTGCTTTGGCTGGTGTATTTGGCGGACAAGCTTTAATGGTTTAATAAATATTTTAAAGTAGAATAACTCTGGAGTCTCCCGATCGTTGCATGACGAATCGGGAGATTTTTGTTATAGGTGATAGAGGATATGGGTTGTTCTATTCCGGTTGACATCGCTTTGAAACATGTGTTACAGAAAAAAGCTGTTTATCTGAGCGTATTTTTTGCATAGTTATGAATTAAATCTTAGATGGATGTAAATCTGTTGAAAATAAAGAGGGTACAAACAAAAATGGACAATTTGACACAACCTTTGGACTAAGTGGTATATGCGGTTACCCGATTTATTTTTAAGACGTGTATAATACGGTGCGCGTCTTTTATTTATGTTCGGATTGCATACCGGTTTAATACGTGCCGTAGCAGGTATATGACTTGGCACACGGCTCTAAAGCTTGCAGTAGAAATGAGGAGAAAATTTTACAGGAACTGAAGAATCAGGGTATCTTTGATAGGATCGAATTCTTTATTTCTTCTCTTTTCCCATAATTTTGTCTATGATCAGCGCGATGGCACCATCACCCGTTACGTTGCAGGCTGTACCGAAACTATCCATTGCGATGTATAATGCAATCATCAATGCTTGCGCAGATTCATCAAAACCTAACATCGACTGTAGGATGCCTAAAGAGGCCATAATGGCACCGCCCGGAACACCCGGAGCAGCTATCATGGTGATGCCCAACATAAAGATGAATCCGGAGAAGAGGGAAAAATCGAAGGGCATACCTTGCATTATCATCAAGGCAAGTGCACAGGCTACAATTTTCAGTGTACTGCCGGAAAGATGAATGGTGGCACAAAGGGGGATGACGAAACCGGCAATATCGGCTGATACTCCGTTTTTTTTAGTTTGTTCCAATGTGACAGGGATAGTGGCAGCTGATGACTGGGTACCTAATGCCGTAAAATAGGCGGGTAACATTCGGGTTAATAACTTGAAGGGATTGCGTTGAACGAACAAAGCAGCGATGCAATATTGGAAAATCAGTAAAAAGACATGTAAGACGAAAATGACTCCTATGATCTTGATGAACACCATCAGAATGGAGAAGACTTGTCCGGAGTGTGTCATGTTAAGAAAAATGCCAAAAATATAGAGAGGTAACAAGGGGAGGATAACGGCACTGATCATGCGGACAATGATCTCTTGAAAATCGCGTGCGGCATTTTTTAAGGAGTCGCTATGCAGGGTGGCTAATCCGAGTCCTAACGTAAAAGCAAGTATAAGTGAGGTCATTACGTTCATTAACGGTGGGATGGAGATGGAAAAGAAAGGCAGGATGCCTTGTGCTTCACTGATTTCTTCGAGCGGCCTGCCCGGTTCTATTAAAGACGGAAATAAGGTGGCACCGGTGAAATAAGAGAGGAAACCGGAGAATAAGGTTGCACCATAGGCTATCAGTGCAGTGACAAGCAGCATTTTACCGGCTCCTTTGCCAATGTCGGCAATGGCAACGGTGACGAGCCCCAGAATGATAAGTGGAATAGAGAAATTAAGGAATTCACTGAAGATGCCGTTGAACGTTACAAATATACGAACCAGCGAAGCTGGAAAGAAATGTCCGACTGCGATTCCTAACAAAATGGCAATAATTATACGGGGCAACAGGCCGATATGGATTTTCTTCATAATCGAAACTTAATTTATTTGCTACAAAAGTAGCATTTTTTCTGTAAATAGACGAACAAATTCTTCTTGTGCGTGTTATATGAATAAACAAGTAAATAGATAAATATTACAATTATGTCAATACAGAATAAAACGGATGTTGGGCTAATAGGATTGGCTGTAATGGGTGAGAATTTAGCCTTAAACATGGCAAGTAAGGGATGGAAAGTTTCGGTGTACAACCGTACGGTGCCGGGAGTAGAAGAAGGGGTAGTGGAACGTTTTATCAATGGACGGGCCAAAGGCTTGAATATTGAAGGATTTACGGATATTGCCGATTTTGTCAACTCTATCGCCTTACCTCGTAAAATAATGATGATGGTTCGTGCAGGAAGTGCTGTAGATGAACTTATGGAACAACTTTTCCCTTTACTTTCTCCGGGTGATATCTTGATTGATGGCGGTAATTCTAATTTTGAAGATACAAACCGTCGTGTAACGTTGGCTGAATCGAAAGGTTTTCTTTTCGTGGGTAGCGGTGTGTCGGGTGGTGAAGAAGGAGCCTTGAATGGTGCTTCCATTATGCCCGGCGGTTCGGTGGCTGCCTGGCCGGAGGTTAAGCCTATTTTACAGAGTATAGCAGCAAAGGCTCCCGACGGAACGCCTTGTTGTGAGTGGATCGGCCCGGCAGGTTCGGGGCATTTTGTGAAAATGATACATAATGGCATTGAATATGGAGATATGCAGCTTATTGCCGAAGCATATTGGGTGATGAAGAACTTGCTTGATCTGACCAATGAAGATATGGCGGATGTTTTCTCCCGTTGGAATGAAGGGAAGCTTCGCAGTTATCTGATAGAAATTACAGCGAACATCTTGCGCCACAAAGATAAGGCAGGAGGCTATTTGCTGGATAAAATTCTGGATGCTGCCGGGCAGAAAGGTACGGGAAAATGGTCTGTTATTAATGCTATGGAGTTAGGGATGCCGTTGGGGCTGATTGCTACGGCGGTATTTGAGCGTAGTTTGTCGGCACAAAAAGATTTGCGTGAGGCTGCTTCACGTCAGTTCCAGTGTAAACATTCGCTGGCAGTTTATAATAAACCGGAA
>ERZ773225.2330-NODE-2330-length-19687-cov-3.460727_pt1 | contig 19687 bp, 18 predicted proteins | sample MGYA00580993_ERZ773225 | MGnify/ENA primary metagenome ERZ773225 (study PRJEB29015, sample SAMEA2737748) | human gut metagenome | biome: human gut; feature: human-associated habitat; material: faeces | place: China | collected 2012 ...
CTGGAAAAAAATAGGAAGCTTATGGAAAACAAGAAAAATTAAATTGAGAAAGGACAATAGAACATGAAATCAAGGCAATTAAAAAAAGCTATTTCTTCTGCCTTTTCGCTTTTATTGGCTATAATCATGATTTTCTCTATTTCTCTGGGGCTAAGTTTCATAAATTACTCCTTACCTGAAAGGGTATAGGCATCTTCGCCAAACGCTGAATAATCAGGAGATTGGCGGGCGTCATTGGTCGAAATTCGCACTGGGGTGAATTTGTTAATTATCCACAAGATTAGAAGGGTAAAGATAAAAGACCATATGCTGGTAATAAGCACAGCGGCGAGTTGTTTTGCAACTTGCAAAATGCCACCACCTTCCAGCAAACCTGAAGGTCCTTTGCTATTCCATGCCTGTGATGCGAAAACACCAAGCAGGATTGAGCCTGTAATTCCTCCCATACCATGTACGCCAAAAACGTCCAGTGCATCATCAACATACTTTTTAACGAACAGTGCGCAGTAGTAGCAGACAAAACCGGCAATAATGCCAATTAATGCGGCAGATTGAATTGAAACATACCCCGCAGCAGGGGTTATGGTGGCAAGGCCTGCGACAGCTCCTGTCAGAAAGCCAACAAACTTTGGTTTACCGGTATGCATTTTCTCAATGAGTAGCCATGTCGCACCGGCAAAAGCAGCTGCAATGTCGGTGGTGACAAATGCAGAAACAGTAATTGTGTTAACCTGTAATTCAGAGCCTGCGTTAAACCCATACCAGCCAAACCACAGTAATCCCGCCCCCAGAGCAATATAAGGAATGTTGTGGCTACCATCGGGTTGAATGACTCGACGCCCGACGTATAAAGCGGAAGCAAGCGCAGCGAATCCTGCTGTCGCGTGGACAACAATACCACCGGCAAAATCAACTACTCCCCATTTAGCCATCACGCCCTGCGGGCTCCAGACCATATGCACAAACGGGCAGTAAACGAATAATGTCCAAAGGGTAATAAAAATCAGGTACGCCTTGAATTTTACCCGTCCGACAAAAGCGCCAGTAATAAGGGCCGGAGTGATAATGGCGAACATCATCTGGTAGACGAAATGTACCAGGATTGGGATCCCTGCCTCATTGCCGGTGAATAGCGTGTTCGCATTGATATTTTGTAAAAACGCATAATGAAGCGGATTGCCAATAATGCCATTGAGGCTGGGACCGAAGGCCAGGGAATAACCCACAGCAAACCATAATATGGCTACCCAGCTCATAGAGACAAAACTCTGAAACATAATGGTGAGTATGCCTTTACGCTGGACTAACCCCCCGTAAAAAAAAGCGAGTCCCGGTGTCATTAACATGACCAGACTGGTGCATAACAGCATAAATGCTGTATTCGCTGGATCCAGTATTTGAAATTGTACAGGTAATATTCCCATATACCCTGTGCCCCTTGCTTAAGGTTTATAAAAAGATGTAACTTGGCTATTTTCCATACGAAAGATAAATTACTACTTAATTTATTAATGGATAATTACTTGTCTTTGAATGAATATAATTTTGATTGTGGGTTGCGTTTACAATATTCAATGACTTGCGGGATGCTGGTAAGGTCTGTTTCATTCAGAGAAACAGAATCACCACCCTTATAAACCGTTTCTTCATTGAGCATCCACCATGCAACTGGAAGCATGGCCTTAGGATTCAGATTGATAAACTCCTGACAGGTCATTTTATCAGGACTGTTGTCTGCCGCATGCGTAACAGGGACGTTTAGCATAAATAAGGATAACAGGGGAGTAAGTGTGATAAGTACGCGTTTCATATATAACCTCATAGTGTCTTTAGTACAATTAATTTACTGAAGCGGGAACTGTTGGGGTACAGTTCTCGCTTCAGTGATATCAATAAAAAAATTACTGGTGTTGGTTTAATTACAGATCTTTTTTGATTTTGTCCCACTCACTGTCAGCTTTTTTCTTAAAATTGGCTTTTTTATCCTGCATACATGCCTGCACCAGTGCAGGGGTCACTGTTTCAATCCCTTTAACATCCAGTACCGCGTCTTCTGGTTTGTCCTTTTTATTCAACGCTTCGGCAAAGCCAACCACTGTGGGTTGGAATGTGGTATCTGTGGCAAGAAAATCTTCACACGTCCATTGACTGACGGGTTTGTGATTTTCTGCCGCCTGACCCAGAGCAGGGATCATGAGTAGGGAGCCAACGATCATGCTTAATGTTTTATTCATCTAACGTACCTCGTGTATCAATTAATATCTATGGGTGAAAAGTCTGATTGCGACATTAAATATATATCCTGGAACAGCGTGGATGTCATATTTTGAATTGAATGGGGTTTTTAATATGTCCAATATTCTCTTTTGTTATTAGATAGTTGTAAGGCGTTTAAGAAGAAATCATCGGACTATATTATTAATGACGTAGTATTTATTGATGATATTTAGAATAAATTAATGTTGTCAGTAGTACTCTGACTAACAGGAGAAGCAAATGTTAAATGTAACACGAGATATTCTATCTAAGCTTGACGATGATGTGCTGGTCAAACAGCGGCGGTTTCTTAAGTTCTTGGCATGCCTGATGTTCTTGGGTGGGGTGCTTTTTATCCTTTTCCCTTATGTGTCTGGAGGCGTGCTCAGTATCATTGTCGGTGGGATTTTGATGTGCAGTGGTGTAGCGTTAGCAGTGGGTATGTTTAAAAACAGGGTGCATAATTTTTGGCCAGTTGTTTCTGGGGTAGTCGTCAGTATTGCATATTTTTTGATGGGGTATTTTTTTATTACTGCACCTGAATTGGGTGTTTTTGCTATCGCAACTTTTTTGGCATGTCTATTTTGTTTAGGTGGAATTATCCGACTGACTAACTTTTTTAAGCACAGAAAAGAGAAAAAGGTATGGTTACAGGGTGTTATAGGTATATTGGATCTCTTTATTGCATGGTGTTTTATTACTGCCACTCCGCAGGCATCAATTTATATGGTGTCAATGGTGACGGGAATTGAGCTTATGCTGAGTGGTATTAGTTGCGCATATATTGCTAATCAGTTTCGTAAAACCTGAAACCAAGTAGTTAGTTGTTACTATTATCTGGCCCCGATAGCGGAGTCATTACATTAAAAAAAACTGCCCTTGCGGGCAGTTAAAATCGGAAGCATACCAAATGTTTTCTCAGGGGATCAGTCTGCACTGATACCGATATTATCGTAAACACTCTTGCGATATGTTGCAAAACCTCCAGTACGTATTATTTAATAAATAAATCCTAACTAACATTGTTTATTTTCTTATCACTATTTTTGTAAAAAAACGATGTACAACAATAAAAAATACGGGAACAAAGAATATCGCCAGGACCGTTGCGGCAATCATTCCGCCCATCACGCCTGTGCCTACTGCGTTTTGTGCACCTGAACCCGCGCCGTTGCTAATAACTAATGGAAGCACACCAAGAATGAATGCCAAAGAGGTCATCAGAATCGGTCTTAAGCGCATTCTGGCTGCGTCTAATGTCGCTTCAATATCGCTTTTACCCTGTTTTTGCATAATTTCAACGGCAAATTCTACAATCAAAATCGCGTTTTTAGCCGATAACCCAATTGTTGTCAGTAGACCAACCTGAAAGTAGACATCGTTGGATAACCCACGCAACCAGGTCGCTGATAAGGCGCCAACTACGCCAAGTGGAACAACTAGCATTACGGCAAAGGGAATTGACCAGCTTTCATAGAGCGCTGCCAGACACAGAAAAACAACGATGATTGAAATAAGGTACAGCATAGGGGCCTGGTCTGTGGATAAACGCTCCTGATACGACATTCCTGTCCAGTCATATCCGATGCCAGCAGGCAGTTTTTCGATGAGTGAGACCATAAATGCCATTGCATCTCCGGTGCTTTTTCCCGGTGCGGCTTCGCCAAGAATCTCCATTGAAGGAGAGCCGTTATAGCGTTCAAGACGCGGTGAACCATAAGTCCAATCTGTATAGGCAAATGCGCTAAACGGTACCATGTCCCCAGAAGCGTTACGGACATACCAGCTATCAATACTTTCCGGAAGCATGCGATAAGGAATGGCTGCCTGTACGAAGACCTTTTTGACGCGTCCATTATCCAGGAAGTCATTAACGTAGCTGCTACCAAACGCGGTTGAGATCGTCTGATTTATATCGTTGAGAGATACGCCCATAGATTCTGCTTTTGCCGCATTGACATGCACCCGAAACATGGGCGTATCTTCCAGTCCATTGGGGCGAACGCCGACCACCTGTTCGGGATGCTGTTTTGCCATTCCGAGGAGCTGATTTCTTGCCTGAGTGAGCTTTTGGTGACCCAGATTGGCTTTATCTATAAGTTCCAGATCAAAACCTGAGGCCGTGCCAAGTTCCGGGACGGCGGGTAAATTGAAGGGATAAACAATAGCCTGATTTATTGTAGCCAGACCTCTGGTGGCACGTTGAATGATCGCATTAATACCATCGGCACTTGCCGTGCGTTCAGACCAGGGTTTCAGGCTTACAAAGGCCAACCCGTTGTTCTGACCTTGCCCGCTAAATCCAAAACCGCTGACAGTAAAAACTGATTCCACATTACTTTTTTCTTGCGTCAGGTAATAGTGGCTGACGTCTTCAAGTACTTTATTAGTTTTCACCAGCGTAGCACCCGGTGGCAACTGGGCCATGGTCAGCAAAACGCCCTGATCCTCCTCAGGTAAAAATGAGGTCGGAATGCGTAGAAACAGTAGCACCATGGCAATAATGATCAGTAAATACAGAATCATATATCGAGAAGTGACTCGCAGAATCTTGCGCGTACTGTCGCTGTAATGCTGGGTAAAACGCTCAAAGTGCTGGTTAAACAGTGTGAAAAAACGAGGTGCAGAATGGGAGGTATCATGATGCGCTGGTTTGAGCAGCGTGGCACATAATGCGGGCGTTAACGATAATGCGGTTAATAAAGAAAGCGCCATGGCGGCGACAATCGTTACCGAGAATTGCCGGTATATCTCTCCGGTTGAACCGCCGAGTAACGCCATCGGTACAAATACAGCCGAGAGGACCAGTACAATTCCTACCAGCGCCCCCTGTATTTGTGACATCGATTTATGCGTAGCCTCTTTGGGGGAAAGGTGTTCCTCTGCAATCACGCGCTCAACATTTTCCACCACCACAATAGCATCATCAACGAGCAGACCAATGGCCAGGACAAGGCCAAACATTGTCAGAGTATTGATGGTAAAGCCAGCAACGGAGAGAACGGCAAATGTGCCTAATATGACAACCGGGACTGCTATTGTTGGAATAAGTGTTGCCCGAAAATTTTGTAAGAATAAATACATAACAATGAAAACTAAAACAATGGCCTCAACCAGCGTTTTAACGACTTCTTGTATGGATATCTTAATGAAGGGCGTGGTGTCATAGGGATAGACGGTTTTGAGACCTGGCGGGAACCAGGGCGAAAGTCGGGCTATTTCTTCTTTGACTAACTTTGCGGTATCCAGGGCATTGGCACCTGTGGCCAACTTAATCGCAATCCCTGCTGCAGGGTTCCCGTTGTATTTTGCTACAGTGCCATAACTTTCAGCACCCAGTTCAATGTGAGCAACGTCGTTCAATGTAACGTGTGAGCCATCTTGTTGAACTTTCAGTAGAATATTTCCAAACTCCTGTGTGTTTTGTAATCGGGTCTGGACGATAATTGAAGCATTCAACTGCTGGTTATTTGCCTGAGGTGCACCACCTAACTGTCCTCCCGATATTTGATTATTCTGTATTTTGACTTTCTGAATAACATCCTGAGGGACAAGCTGATATTGGTTGAGTTTGACCGGATCAAGCCAAATTCGCATGGCATGCTGTGAACCAAATAGTTGAATGCTGCCCACCCCTGCGATTCTGCTAAGCGGATCTTTGATATTGGACGCAACATAGTCGGCAATATCGTACTGGTTAAGCGCCCCATCCTCTGAAATAAATGCGGCAACCAGTAAAATATTGCTGCTGGATTTATCAACACTAATACCTTGCTGTTGTACTTGCTGCGGTAATGACGGGATCGCCAATTGTAATTTATTCTGCACCTGTACCTGAGCGATATCAGGGTTGGTCCCCGACTCGAACGTGAGGGTCAGGGTGGCATTGCCAGAGGCGTCGCTGGTTGAGGACATATACATTAATCCATCCAGACCATTCATATTCTGTTCAATAATCTGCGTCACCGAGTTTTGTACAGTCTGTGCATCGGCTCCTGGGTATGATGCGCTGATAGTTACCGCCGGTGGGGCAATGTTGGGGTATTGAGCAATGGGCAACTGAGTAATAGCAATGACGCCGCTTAGCATCATGATAATAGCAAGAACCCAGGCGAAGACCGGGCGCTCAATAAAAAAATTAGCCATAGAAAAAACTCCTGTTACCCGGCCTTACTGAGGTAAAGGGGGATTTGAATCTAAAGGGGAGGGGAGAGCATGAGCTTTAATGCCAGGCCGAATCTGTTGGAGCCCAGAAATAATGACCCTATCGCCAGGGTGCAAACCGGAAGTCACCAGCCACTTATCTCCTATTGCTTTGGTGGCAATAATTTCACGCGACTGGACAATGTTTTCCGGATCAAGAATAAGCGTTGTTGCTTTGCCGCTGGCATTGCGAGTTACCGCTTCTTGTGGAACCAACAATACATTGCGCTGGATACCCTCACTGAGCACGGCAGTGACGTACATGCCAGGTAATAGCGTGTTATCTGGATTAGGAAAAATTGCTCTGAGCGTAACAGACCCCGTTGTTTCATCCACTGTGAGGTCGGAAAACTGTAATTTCCCTGTGTGAGCATATTGCTTACCGTTATCAAACTCTAATATGGCCGTTGCCTGGCCCTGGCTTTGCTCTATTATGCCTTGCTCCATGTCTGTTTTTAGCCGGAGAAAATCATTGGCGGACTGGGTAACATCCACGTATATAGGATCAAGACGTTGAACTGTGACCAGTGCTTGCCCCTGATTGGCGGTGACAAGTGCGCCGATGGTGACAGTTGACTTGCCGCTTAATCCACTCAGCGGCGAGGTGACGCTGGCATAGTTCAGGTTGATTCTGGCACTTTCAACCGCCGCTTTCGCCACTTGCAGGTTTGCCTGCGCTTCCTTCGCGTTAGTCTGGGCCTCGTCGTAGTCTTGTTGGCTGACATAATGTGATTTAAGCAATGACGTAAAACGATTCAACGTTAAGCGGCTGTTATCTGCTGCTGATTGAGCCTTAGCCAGACTTCCCTTCGCCCGATCCAGTTCTACCAGTAAAGGGGCAGGGTCAATCTGGTACAGCGGTTCTCCGGCATTAACCGTGCTGCCTTCTTTAAACTGACGGCTGAGAATAATCCCCCCAACCTGCGGGCGTATCTCAGCAACTTCATAAGGTACAATTCGCCCGGGTAATTTACTGGTGATATTCACGGATTCTTCTTTAAGCGTAATAATACCGACATCCGGTATCACGGTATGTGGCGGGGCATTCTTACTATCATCACACCCCACAACGAATAGAATATTAACCAGGCCAATTACCGCAAATTTTCTTTTTATCTGCATTATATCCCTCACATATACGTTACGAAGGTTTACGGTTCATCGGTACCAATAGATAATAAATGACGCAATTAAGAAGCCGGTATACACGGCGAGTAAGGAGAACAGCACGTGAACCGCGATTTCAGTACCGGCCCAAATGTAATCTTCGTTTTGCAAATGCGAAAATACCTCCTCTGAAAAAGTAGAAAATGTCGATAAACCACCACATAGCCCTGTGGTGACCATCAGCTTCACTGCCGGAGAAAATGATGTTAGTCGGGTAAAAAAAACTGTAGCAAATCCAATAATGAATCCGGCAATTATATTTGAAACGAGCGTTCCGGGGGGTAATAAAGGGAATAGTGCATTCAATCGCTGGGAAATGCCCCAACGTAAAGCACTACCGACACCACCACCAACCATAATGGCAATTAAAGATGCGAGCATAAAACCTTCTTTTCTAATGGATGTTTTTGAATGTCAATCACTTGTATGCTAAAAATAAGGTGATATCTTCAAGGTAACAAGATCGCTTATTCTTCTAAGTTTTAGCTTGAGCATGATATTAAATTTTTGAATGCGCATTGTTTGCTCTGAAATGTTCAGGGACTGCGTAATTTCATGTATGTTATGTTGGTTAATTATGGAGTTGACAAGTTTAAGTTGGTTGTGCGAGAGTGCCACGTTAGGTTTTTGATATGAAATTTTTTCATCTATGATGAGGGAGAGTAAATTTAATATCTGCTCTTTTCTGCTTACGAACAGTAAAGGCGACTGGCTTTTTAATTTGCTAATGTGAAAGGGGGCCAGGATGATGATCCTTTCAACATTGATGTCATTGAGTAGCTTGACCGTAATTTCATCAATAATATTATTATGATAAGTGTCAATAATGATTTTTACATTGTGATCAAGATCATTAAAGTTAATGTCTGAAAGTTGATTGATTTTGATGGTTTTTTCCTTTTCCTGTAGGTTAAAAACACCCTGGAAAAGGAAAAAATCCTTTGTGATAATGAAAATCATAAAAATGCTCCTTTGGTGCAGATGTCTAGTTATAATGTTTGTAGAAAACAGAGTTTTAACATTGGTGATCGAGTTTGATATGTAGGGGTAATTATCCTGTGTTATGCTTAGATAATAATATAAACATAATCTATTTTTATAATTTATCCAGAGATGTACCTATATAATAATCCTAAGTAAAATTCTTAATCCTGCAAAATATATGATTTTTTGTTTTTAGTATAAGAATAATCCTGGTATTACAAATACTCCTTAGGTATTACTATGAGATATTATGTTTTATCTTATCCAGGATTAATTTATATAAGAGTAACTTGTTGTGTATCTGCCAGAGTATTAGGATTACTATGTCACTTGTATTGGTGACAAACTCGAGACTCCTTTACAGACTTTTGCTGGCGATGGATTCGCCAGCTTTTTTTATTCATCTTTAACAAGATAATTAACGGATGATTACTGATAATGCCCGGAAACGTGGGCCATCCAGGCATTGAATGGAGACGAGGTTATGAAGGGGGAGGTACCGAAACTTAAGGAGATAGCGTCTTTTCCACTTGCAGCGGCGGATCGTACCATCCCCAGCCAGGATACATCATACCATTCCAGTCGGTAGGCCAAACGGGTCCAATACCGTAATCAAAACCCGGTGCTGGCATAATACGTGTTTCTTCCTGCCATACCTGATTGTAACAAATGGGTAACTGGAATTACCGACCCGACCAGAACGGCTCCCGGTCAGGTTACCCAAAACGGTAACGTAGTGATTGCGGAAATTAACAGGGTCGAGAAAAGTTGAACTCCGGGCTAATAATCGTCCTTGATATGGTGTCCCGATTTCTGGTTTCGCATTATAATTAAGCGGTAGTACCGCTATTTCGAGCAACGTTTCATGCGGTTGGTTAACGACATTGATAACCAGTCCACCCAGTCGCGCTTGCTGTCCTACATAGAGATTGGGAGTTTGCTTCAGTTTTAGAAAATCTTTCTGCAGGTCTGGTTGGCCATTACCTTTAATTGATGAAGGAATGGAGGCACAACCTGATAGCAAGAGTGTCATCGCGGAGAAGGCGATATACGTCAGTTTTCCAGAGATATAAATTCTGGGCATATTATCTCCTTAAATATATTCAACGAAAAACAATAATTACATGCAATTACTTGACTCTCCTGTTTAGGGAGGGTCAAGTAATCATGGCGGTGCAGATTGGTAATGATTTATTTCTATTGTGGTTTATTTATAAATATCAGCATTGATCGTTTTGTGTTCCGATTGCCCTTCAATTGAGGTAATTACATAGTATTTGCCACCCTTTTCATCCACCTTTTTGCTGAGCCCGTCATCTGTCATTGTAAAGCCGTCTTCAGTTACGCTAAGTTCTCCTATTTTTGTATATTTGCTGGCTTGCTCTGGTGAGATTTGTTCAGCGGCATATGCTGAAAATGCTAATGTTGAACCTAACAATGCAATAATACTGATTTTTTTCATAAGTTTATTCTCTTATAGATTAGTGATAAGCAATAATTATGTTAGATAACTTATTTTTTAATTCAATATAAATGTTGTTCGGATTTACCAGTAGTAATTCATTATGCTAATAATTATTTGATTTGAATGTGTTTTTCTCTAGTTGAATATTTAATATAATAATCTTAATGCAGAATGATAATAGCACTTTGCAAAGTGTATTGTGTATTGCATCAATTAAATTACTGCTCTTTTGATCATTGGTTAAGGGAACACGAGATAAACCGGATATCTGTGCCTGTATCGAACGGATAAACGCGCAACAAGAATAAAATAATAATCTATATTATTCAGAAAGATGAAATATAAGTTTGAATTACTGTGGTTGGGCAAACATTAATTCTGAGTAATATAGCCCAATAGAGGTATGTTGGTGAATATTAGGCCTAAAAACAATCACTTGTCTCATGGGGGATTTTAAAGAGAGGCTGTTTGATGCCGATAACCATGGTGAAAATATGGTTAATGGAGGGAAGTGGCATGTGGTGGGTTTATCGAATGCCGATGAAAATGAAGTTAATAATCGCGCTACAACCCCTATTGCTGGCGTTGTGTTGGTTTGCAGGTTCAGGAATATTGGCGCGTATTGAGACAGAACGGCAGATGGAGAATATTGCCCAACTGACAGCGCTCGCACGCAGTGCCGGAAATGTGGTGCATGAACTGCAAAAAGAACGGGGAATGAGTGTCGGATTTCTGGGGGCTGCAGGGACTACGTTCAAAGATGAGTTAAACGCGCAGCGGGCTTTGACCGATCGCGAGATCGAGGTATTCGTGCGCTCGTTGTCCGATACTGCATTACCGGAAGGGGATGTTGCTACCTCTGTCGCTGCGTTTAAGAAAAACATTCTTTCGCTCGCCACCATCCGGGAAAATGTCACGCAGTTGGGGCTTCCAGCCGCAGATGTGGTCAAGTTTTACACCAACGTCATTGCTGATGTGCTGAGTTTTGTCGGTAAGTTGGGGCAGTTGACGGATTCTGGCGAAATGGCAAACGCATTCGCCGCCTACTACAATCTGCTGAATTTGAAAGAACAAGCGGGTATTGAACGGGCACTGTTATCAAATATCTTTTCCTCCGGTCATTTCGCCGACGGACAGTTACATCAGCTCAGTGATGTCGTCAGTAAACAGAACGTCTGGCTGGCACAATCGTTGCGCCTGAGCTCGCCTGAACAGGCGGCCATGTTGAAAAATCGCTTACAATCTGCAGAAGCGTCAAAAGCCCTCTCATTTCGTGAAACCGCGTTTAATCATGTCGAGAACGGTGGATTTGGTGTTGATCCTACTACCTGGTTCAAAGTACAAACTCAGCGTATTGAAGTGATGCGGCAGATAGAAAATGTGACGGCGAATCTTCTGTTGGCGAATGCAGAAAAACTCGCGCAGGATGCACGAAAAAACTGGCAAATATATATGGTCGTCAGCTTGTTAGCGCTACTGGCATCATTGACCTTCGCTGGAGCCATCGCAATCAATATGCATCGACAATTCAGCGACACGCTGCGCAAGATTGCGGGGATGAATGGCGATCTGACTCAACGTCTGGCGACGCCGGGTAAAGATGAGCTTTCCTCACTTAATCGTGCCTATAACACGATGCTGGAAAGTATTCAGCATATCGTACAGGAGATTAAACAAGGCGCCGTGGTTTTGTCCGATGCCAGCAGCAGTATTACGGTGGGAAATCAGGATTTGGCTCAACGTACAGATGAACAGGCTGCATCAATAGTACAAGCCGTGGCCAGTATGGAGCAGCTATCAACTGCGATTACGCAAACAGCGGATAATGCCCGCGAAGCGGAGCATCTGACAATCAGGCTGGAAAAAGAGGTCCGACAGGCCAGTAACGTTGCCACTGCGGCGAACCAGAGTATGGGGGATATTCGCGCTTCCAGTGAGAAAATATCGAATATTGTGACCTCAATTGATGATATCTCGTTTCAGACTAACTTACTGGCGCTGAATGCGGCAGTGGAAGCTGCGCGGGCAGGAGAGATGGGCAGGGGGTTTGCGGTTGTGGCCAGTGAAGTGCGGAATCTTTCGCAGCGTTGCGCCAAAGAAGCTAACCAGATCCGCGAGCTGGTTGCGCAGAACATGGTTAAAATTAGTGAGGGCGTTGAGCGGGTCACGGCATCAGCTACCGCGCTGGAAGCGGCAGCGGACAATACCACCAGTATGAAGCAATATATTGCGGATATCGCGCGCGTGGCGACAGAACAGTCGCAAGGGGTAACCCAGATAAACCAGGCTCTGCGACCGATGGAGCAGGTTACGCAGCAAAATGCGGCGCTGGTTTCTCAGGCCGCGAGCGACAGCCAGCGGCTGGACAATCTGTCGGTCACCATGAAGGGGCTGGTCAATCGTTTTGTTGTCTGACATGACGCCGCTGTACCGATCCGGTAAACGCGCCGGATCGGTCAGTTGTCGTCATCTTAGTGTGATGGTATGAAGCAAATATTGGGCGGGTTAAGCAAAGATTCCTGACATAGCAATCTTGTCGCTGGTAAAGTGAACAACCGATACCGAGATGTGGCCAGAAGGGAATTTCGTGTGACTGAACGTATTGATTATGAGACTGAAAAATACAGCTTTACTGAGGCGACTGAGAGTTCCCGCCTTACCGGCCAGTGGGCTGATGTTATTACTGAATGTCGCGAATTGAAGGCGGGACCGCAAGAGCGTCTGCGTATTGCTTTATTGAATGTGGACTACGTGACCAGTTTTGAGTTGCCTTTCCGCCTGTTATTACTCCGTACCCCGCAACTGATTGCCAGCGTGCGTGAAGAGCTGCAGCTTAGTCAGAAAAACGTCATCTTTAACGGCAAACGCTTTGGTTGTGTTTACAGCCTGAAAGCGAGTCTCGGTGGGATACCGGATGAATTTCAGTACCGCCTGTCGCATCGAATCCGGCGCATTAGTCCTGCAGGTTCAAGCGAAGCGCCATATCAGCAGATTGCTAAAACAGTAAAAGCACCACGCGAACGTCTGAAGCTGGCACTTGAATCGGGCCTTGATGTCACTGCGCTGGATGGGCTTTTCTGGTTTGGCAGCCAGCGTATTGCCGCTGATGTGTTGAGGCTGAGAAAAGCAGGGATGCGGATAGCTACAAAGCAGACAATGGTGTCCGACAATCTTACTGCAACAGTGAGGAATGTGCCGTTCTACCGCCTGGCCCAGTGATGAACTGGCTGGTAATTGATTGGATTTAAACAAGATGCATTAATTTCAGAGTGTCCCCTGCAGGAATCGAACCTGCAACTAGCCCTTAGGAGGGGCTCGTTATATCCATTTAACTAAGGGGACGAAGCGGCACGAGTATAGCGTTTTTTACTCACAACGGTAAGTCTCAGGCCGCCCGACTGCTCAAACAGTCACCATTCAGGCCTGTTTTTTCTGGTTTTTCTGCGTTTGCTCATCACGCTTTGCTTGTAACCGGGCTTCTTCCTTGCGTTTGTTGCTCATATCATTGCGGATCTGCGCATGGCTCATCAGCGCGAAAATAAACGTTCCGCCACAGATATTCCCGGCGAGCGTTGGTAGCGCAAAGGGCCAGAAAAAATCACTCCAATGTAGCGTGCCATTAAAGACCAGATAGAGAATTTCCACCGAGCCAACGACGATATGCGTGGTATCGCCTAACGCAATCAGCCAGGTCATCAGAATAATGACCACAATTTTTGCCGCCCCGGCGGCGGGGAACATCCACACCATGGTGGCAATTAACCAGCCAGAAATGATGGCGTTGGAAAACATCTCCACAGGAGTGTTTTTCATCACATCCATGCCAATTTTGACGAAAGCATCGCGGGTCTCTTCATCAAAAATCGGCATATGTTCAAACGCCCATGCTGCAACCCCGGTGCCAATAATATTACCCAGCAGTACCACGCTCCACAGGCGCATCAACAGGCCAAAATTGCCGAGGGTAGGGTTTTGCATCACCGGCAGTACGGCGGTGACGGTATTTTCGGTAAAGAGTTGTTGGCGGGCCATAATGACAATAATAAAGCCGAAGGTATAACCGAGGTTCTCGAGTAAAAATCCCCCTGGCACACCTTCCAGCTGTACGTGAAAAATCCCTTTAGCCAGTAGCGAGGCGCCCATCGACAGTCCGGCTGCGATGGCTGACCACAGCAGGGCCATTGCGTCGCGCTCCATCTCTTTCTCCCCATCCTGGCGAATATGTTCATGGATCGCCATGGCGCGGGAGGGGAGTCTGTCCTCATCAAGCTCTATCTTTTTCCCTGTTAGTTTTTCATCGCTTTCCACTTCGAGTTCGTCGCTGTGTCGATCAATCTTATCTTTCTTGATGTCATTCATGGTCGAATCCTGAATAAGCACGTATTGCTAAAGCGTAGCGGCTTTTGTCTGAAAATCAGCGGGAGAAAGTCTGAGATAGCAAAAATGGTAACGTTTGTTTTTTTCGGGTTAGTTAGAATAGAACCGCCGCGGAGTGCGTATTACCAGGCTATGATCAAATCAGTAAGACAGGGTATATAGACATCATTTGACGTGCTGTTACAATCGCTCACATCTAAACAGGCGGATACGTCATCGTTCCGTCATGGATGGCAATCAGCGATAGCCATAAAACACAGGGAGATACTTATGAAGCTTCGCCTGTCGGCGCTTGCGCTGGGAACCACACTTTTGGTGGGGTGTGCGAGCTCCGGTACTGAACAGCAGGGGCGTTCGGACCCATTTGAAGGGTTCAACCGTACCATGTACAACTTCAACTTTAACGTGTTGGATCCCTATGTTGTTCGACCGGTAGCAGTGGCCTGGCGTGATTATGTTCCGCAGCCGGCGCGTAATGGTTTAAGCAACTTTACGGGGAACCTTGAAGAACCGGCCGTCATGGTCAACTATTTCCTGCAAGGCGATCCTTATCAGGGGATGGTGCACTTTACCCGTTTTTTCCTGAATACCCTGTTAGGTATGGGCGGCTTTATCGATGTGGCAGGTATGGCTAATCCGAAGTTGCAGCGCGTTGAACCACACCGCTTTGGCAGTACGTTAGGCCACTATGACGTGGGTTACGGGCCGTATATGCAGCTTCCGTTCTACGGAAGTTTTACACTGCGTGATGACGGTGGCGATATGGTCGATACCCTGTATCCGGTACTGTCCTGGCTGACCTGGCCGTTGTCGATAGGCAAATGGACGGTTGAAGGGATTGAAACTCGCGCGCAATTGCTCGACTCTGACGGTCTGCTGCGTCAGTCTTCCGATCCTTACATTATGGTGCGTGAAGCTTACTTCCAGCGTCATGACTTTATTGCGAACGGTGGGAAACTCAAACCAGAAGAAAACCCGAACGCGAAAGACATTCAGGACGATTTAAAAGAGATCGATTCTGAGTAAGGAATTGGGCAAATAAAAAGGTGAGCTAAAAAGCTCACCTTTTTTACGTCTGAAGAAAATCAGAATGCGTAGTTCAAGTTCATACCGTACAACCAGGCTTTCCCTTCAGATTCAAAGGAGTATGGGCCTTCTTCGAACTTCACTTTCTGACCGTGCATATAAGAGATGCCAACATCCAACGAGGCATCCTTATTAAAGGCGTAGGTTGTGCCCGCGCTCAGCCAGAAGCGGTCCTGATCCGGAATAGAGATGGAACGACGGTTTGCCGGAACCGGGCTATCATCAAAGGCGATACCGGTACGGAACGTCCAGGTATCATCATAGTAATAAGTAGTACCGAGCGCGATGCGATAGGAGTCTTTGAAGCCTTCTTCTTTATAGAACAAGGTTTGGCCGTTGTTGCCTTTTGCTTTCAGCTCCTGGAACTGACTCCAGCTGGTATAAGCCATGCTGTAGTGAACCGCCCACTGTGGTGCAACGCGGTTATAACCTGAAAACTCCCACATTTCTGGCAGGTTCAGATCAAGTGAACCATCGATCGTACTGCCGTTGGTTCCTGCTGGCAGGCTGGCGAACACCGGACGCAACTGCGCAGGAATACGATCCATTGATGGCAGATTGCTGCGGTAATCACCGTTGAAGTCAATTTTTACTTCAGAACGGTAGGTGAAACCGTAGCGGTTATCTTTGTCTACTTCATAAAGAAGACCAGCATTCCAACCGAAGCCCCATTCGTCACCTTTCAAGCGCGCAATCTGTGTATCTGCCGGATATTGCGCAGCCAGTGATGGAGGAATTCTACCCCCGGAGCCTGCAACGATCTGCTGTGGTAAATCGCCTGCATAGCGTTCAAGCTTCGCTTTGGCATAGATGGCGTTTAAACCGAGACCGAAGCTAAAATGATTGTTCAGGCGATAAGCACCGCTCAGGTTTAGATTGAGCGTTTCCAAATCGGTTTTTCCGCCCATCGAGCCTGCTGTGTAATTATTGTTAAACTCCGTAGCCAGGCCGTAGTTAGAGGTGACTGAGGCCCCCCAACCAAACTGATCGTTAATCGGAGCAACAAAATGCACGTTCGGTATCCAGGCTGTTGGGGCGATATTATCCTGGCTGGCGTCATTGCCAATACGCGAGCGACCGGAAATATCTACATCCGGGTCAACGAAAATTGCACCCGCAGAAAAAGTAGGGCGATCGAACATCATAATCAGTGCCGGGTTACGACTGGCGTTTCCTGCATCATCCGCAATTGCGCCTTCACCCGAATATGCCCGGCCAAGGCCAGAGGAAGAAAATTCGTTTAACTGAAAGCCTGCAGACCAGGCCTGTGTGGAGATAATTGCCACTGCGACTGCGAGAGCAGACTTTGTAAACAGGGTTTTCTGGCTCATGACCATAACCTCATAGATTTATTTTTATACAAACAATGTTACATACCGTAACAGGAGCGCGAAGTGTAGGGTCTGAGGTACGACTTAGAAATCAGACCAGTGGCGTGAGTATAGGTCGGACCAGCTGGAATGTTGCAAGTATGTTTATAAATATTTTCAAATTTGATCAGAGAAACGCGATCCAGCTGGCAAAATTGCGGAGGTGCGCACTCACCTGTTTGGGCGATTTTTGTTTTAGATCATTTTTAAGTGTGATTTCGGTCACTTATCGCATTTCGTACAATTAACGACTGGAGAGGCGAATAATGGGAGCGTAAAATATCCCCATCGTTTATCTGGCACCTCAGGTGCGAATACAGAGGAAATCTACAATGAGTAAATGCAGTGCTGATGAAACCCCGGTTTGCTGCTGTATGGATGTTGGCACCATCATGGACAACTCCGATTGCACCGCGTCCTACAGCCGTGTGTTCGCGAATCGCGCAGAGGCAGAAGAAACACTGGCCGCTCTGACTGAAAAGGCACGTGGCGTGGAATCTGAGCCTTGCCAAATAACTTCGACCTTTACTGAAGAGTCAGAAGGTGTGCGTCTGGATATCGACTTTGTTTTTGCCTGTGAAGCTGAAACGCTGATTTTCCAGCTGGGCCTGCGTTAATCCCCCTCTGCAAAAGCCCTTGCTATCTGATAGCAAGGGCTTTTTCGTAACTGTCAGTGATTATTCACTGTGTCTTAGCTCCCACTTTCTTTTCTCCCCGCTTGGCTAAATGTAAAAAATTGGTTAAGACTATGATCAGGTCAGACCACTTATTTTATTTTTTACAGGGGAGTGTTATGAGTCAGGCTTTACCGCTGGTTACCCGCCAGGGCGACCGTATTGCCATTGTAAGTGGATTGCGTACGCCATTTGCTCGTCAGGCTACCGCGTTTCATGGCATTCCCGCCGTTGATTTAGGAAAGATGGTCGTCGGTGAGCTGCTGGCGCGCAGCGAAATTCCTGCCGATGTGATCGAGCAACTGGTTTTTGGCCAGGTGGTGCAAATGCCTGAAGCACCAAATATTGCTCGTGAAATTGTGCTGGGAACCGGTATGAATGTACATACCGATGCATACAGCGTGAGTAGGGCCTGCGCGACCAGTTTCCAGGCGGTGGCGAATGTCGCGGAAAGCCTGATGGCGGGGTCTATTCGTGCTGGAATTGCGGGTGGTGCGGACTCCTCGTCAGTCTTGCCTATTGGCGTTAGTAAAAAGCTGGCGCGGGTGCTGGTGGATGTCAATAAGGCCCGGACAACCGGTCAACGTCTTAAACTCTTTTCCCGATTGCGCTTACGTGACCTGATGCCTGTGCCGCCAGCCGTCGCCGAGTATTCTACCGGTTTGCGTATGGGGGATACGGCTGAGCAAATGGCCAAAACCTATGGTATTACCCGAGAGCAGCAGGATGCTCTGGCGCACCGCTCTCATCAGCGTGCCGCTCAGGCATGGGCTGAAGGAAAGCTGGCAGATGAGGTAATGACTACCTACGCGCCACCGTTTAAAGATCCTTTTTCAGAAGATAACAACATTCGCGGTAACTCTACGCTGGCCGATTACGCCAAACTACGTCCGGCGTTTGACCGCAAGCACGGCACCGTCACCGCGGCAAACAGTACCCCGCTAACGGACGGCGCTGCCGCCGTGATCATGATGACGGAGTCGCGTGCGAAAGAGTTGGGGCTGGTGCCGCTGGGGTACTTGCGTAGTTTTGCTTTTACCGCCATCGATGTCTGGCAGGACATGCTGCTGGGACCGGCGTGGTCAACACCGCTTGCCCTGGAGAGAGCCGGTCTGACGATGGCAGATTTAACCCTGATCGATATGCATGAAGCCTTTGCCGCGCAAACGCTGGCGAATCTTCAGCTGTTGGGTAGCGAACGTTTTGCCCGCGACGTGCTGGGCAGGGGGCATGCCACTGGCGAGGTTGATGACAGTAAATTTAACGTGCTGGGCGGATCGATTGCCTATGGACACCCCTTTGCTGCCACCGGTGCGCGCATGATCACTCAAACCCTACATGAGCTGCGTCGTCGTGGCGGCGGTTTTGGTTTAGTGACAGCCTGTGCAGCTGGTGGTCTGGGTGCGGCAATGGTTCTGGAGGCGGAATAATGGAAATGACATCGGCTTTTACACTAAACGTACGTCTGGATAACGTTGCTGTTGTCACCATTGATGTGCCCGGAGAGAAAATGAACACCCTGAAAGCAGAGTTTGCTTCTCAGGTGCGGGCCATTCTGAAACAAATCCGCGATAACAAAGCATTGCGTGGTGTGGTGTTTATTTCGGCTAAACCCGATAACTTCATTGCCGGGGCGGATATCAACATGATTGGTAGCTGTCGCAGCGCGCAGGAAGCCGAAACGCTGGCCCGTCAGGGGCAGCAGATGATGGCGGAAATTAATGCTTTACCGATCCCGGTTATCGCCGCGATTCATGGTGCATGCCTCGGCGGTGGCCTGGAGATGGCGCTGGCGTGCCACAACCGTATTTGTACCGATGATGCTAAAACCGTACTGGGTTTACCGGAAGTACAACTTGGCTTGTTGCCCGGCTCCGGTGGTACGCAGCGGCTGCCGCGCCTGATTGGCGTCAGTACCGCACTGGATATGATCCTCACCGGAAAACAATTACGCGCAAAACAGGCGCTGAAAGTTGGTTTAGTGGATGAGGTTGTACCGCATTCCATTTTGCTGGAAGCGGCCGTTGAACTGGCTAAAAAGGACAGTTCTGCGCAACGAACACTGCCCGTAAGAGAGCGAGTGTTGGCGGGGCCGCTGGGGCGGG
>ERZ773225.2331-NODE-2331-length-19680-cov-17.056917_pt1 | contig 19680 bp, 20 predicted proteins | sample MGYA00580993_ERZ773225 | MGnify/ENA primary metagenome ERZ773225 (study PRJEB29015, sample SAMEA2737748) | human gut metagenome | biome: human gut; feature: human-associated habitat; material: faeces | place: China | collected 2012 ...
TCTCATGGAACACCTCACAGTTCTGAACAAAGAAGGAGACAACTGCCTCACAAGCCTCTCTGGATGTAGAGCACGTTTTTGCCATTACCCAATTTACGAGTTGGTCAAATATGTCACTCTTGTTATCTGAAAGACCCTCCATTTTAATAAAGCAACTTTTAATCTGAAGGCTGAGCGCATCCAAACGAAAACCGTTAATCCCCTCCAGTTCTTTAAAGCGGTCACGGATGTAAGGATAGTAGCTGGTCACATTCATGCTGACCCGGTTTTTCAAGAGGAACTCATTTGTGGAGAATTTTTTGGTTAATCGGGCGGGTATGTAGCTCAGCGTGGCGGCTTCGTCTTCACGCAAAAAACAAACTTTTGCCACAACATCTGCAATTTGCGGTTCCAGCCCCATTGTCAGTGTAGCTTCGTGGAGGTCTGTAAGCTGTAGAAAATGTTGCTTTATCTTCAGGAGTTTTAGGTAGTCCTCCACCGTGGTGTGGTAGTCCTGCTGATTGTGACAATCTTTACATAATGCGATCTTGTTTTCAAAGGACTCGGAATTATCCCCCAAACGAGGCAGTTTACTTAAAAGTTCATACTGTTCTTCAGTCGGACTATTCGGAAAAATATGGGCAATCTCATATAACTTATTTGCCTTTCCTTGTTTATTGTGTCGAAGGATTTTTCCACAAAGAGGACAGGAAAAAGAAACCTCTTTTAGGTACAGTTGCTGCTCAGCTTCAGTTGGGGCTTTGCGCTTTTTCAAATAGGGATCAGCCGCAATTGCTTTTGCAATAGCGTCGCTCTTTGCCATATTAAATCACTCTCCCTAATTGGTCAAAATAAAAGACCGCACGGGAACACACCCATACGGTCGCCTTGGTGGCGCAAAGGCCTACCGTAAAGATATTATAGTGCATAACGCTGAAAATTTCAAGATATTGTCACAACTACACGTAAAAAACGGCGAAAACACACCAGTTAGGGATGGGTTAGGGATTTTGTGGTCTTCAGCGTTACTCTGTACCGAAGACGCAACGGCCATTTTACCGCTCTGACCACAATTAACATGTGGTCAAGCGCACTTCGAAAATTGAACTTATAACGCAGAAAAACCGCCTAAAAAGGCGGTTTTTCAAAGAAAGGTGGTCGGAGTGCAGGGACTCGAACCCTGGGCCTCCTGCTCCCAAACTTATCAGGAATACTTTTTCCACTCGTTTATAGCGGTTTTCGGTGCTTTTTAATTTGTTTTACTTACTCTTTGACGCTCTTATCTCCACTGTTTCCGGGTGCTCCAGCGCCGTCTGTAGTAATCTATGTGGTCAAAAACGCTTCCCACTCAGTTCTCGGTGAAGATTCACCGGTGCCGGACGGGAAGCGTTTCGCGTTTCAGACTGCCTGCATTGTAACTCTGAGGAGAGAGTTATGCAAGAGATTTCTAAAAGGCATGCGGCTCAAAGGTTGAGCCGCTATAGACAAAGAATAGGCGGGAAGATAGGCAGAGGTACTTTTCTTGCTCCCTGAGTATAAATCCCTTAATACAGGCATAATGGTAAGGGATTTATGACACAGCCTATTGACTATTCCCTTATTTTATATTATTATTTAAGGGAAAGCGAATGGAGGTAAGGGAATGAGAACCTTCAATTACTCCGCAATCAAGGAGCAGAAGTGGGACTCGGATGTTCTTGGACTGATTGCGGCCATATACAAGGAAGCTGGAAAGCAGGAATTGTATTTGAAGCAGCGTCCGGAGGAACTCGAAAAGCTCGTGGAGATTGCTAAGATACAGAGCACTGAGGCATCGAATGCCATCGAGGGCATCGTCACCACGAGTACCCGAATCCGGCAGCTCGTCGAGGAGAAAACCACGCCGAGAAACCGTGACGAGCAGGAAATTGCCGGATACCGCGATGTGCTGAGCATTATTCACGAGAGCTTTGACGCGATACCAATTACGCAGAACTATATCCTGCAGCTTCACAAAATCCTCTACAGCCACATGAATAACCCGCTTGCGGGCCGCACAAAAATCACGCAGAATTATATCACCGCTACCTATCCGGACGGTCATGTGGAAACGCTGTTCACACCGCTTGCCCCTTATGAAACGCCGGAAGCGCTGGACAGAATCTGCGAGGAATACAACCGCGTAATCGGGAATATGGAACTGGAGCCGTTGATTGCGATTCCAGTTTTCATCCATGATTTTCTGTGCATCCACCCATTTAATGACGGAAACGGAAGAATGAGTCGGCTGCTCACGACGCTACTTCTGTACCGGAACGGATTTTATGTCGGCAAGTATATCTCCTTGGAAGCCAAAATCGCAAAAAACAAGGACCTGTACTACGATGCGCTTGCACAGGCGCAAACCGGCTGGCACGAAGGCACGGAGGATGTAATTCCTTTCATCAAGTACCTGCTCGGAACGATTCTTGCCGCCTATAAGGACTTTGAGGATCGCGTGGTGCTTGTGGAAACCAAGCTGCCCGCACTGGAAATGGTGCGCAGAGCGAGCAAGAATAGAATCGGACGGTTCAACAAACAGGATATCCGGGAGCTTTGCCCGACGCTCAGTGACAGTTCCATTGAGGGTGCTCTGCGGAAACTGGTTGCAGCCGGAGAACTGAAAAAAGAAGGTCGCGGGAAGAATACCTGCTATTTCAGGCTGAATTAGATATCCTTCAATACGCGCAACTTTTTAGAGGGCCGCGCCTGTTCATACGAGCAGGTGCGGCCCTTTTGGTCTCTTTACGGAAGTTGGCGCATAGTTCAACGGTTGAGCCGCTATAGACAAGGAATACACCCAAAGTCTCCTGCCGAGATGTACATTCGCCTTATCCGAAGAAATACTGCTTCATATCAGAGACACCGCCATCCTTATCACAGAACCATTCATAATCAGAAAGACAGTTACGGCAGTGGGCAATTACATCAAATCCGCCTGGTGAATGCTGGTTGTCGGCAATGCTCATGACCTCCAAGGGCTTCCCGCAGGCTGGGCACAGTCTGATTTTTCTTGCCTTACGAGTGGCACGCTCTCTCTGCTCTGTCTCAAGTGCACCTAAAAGGTCATGCCAAAGATTCGGATTCGGCTCGTGTTCTGCGTAATCTTCAAGATGCCGCCTAATCTCATCGGCAGCCAGTACGAGAAACTTATCATCCAGAAGCTGAATGTGACGCTTAATATAATCAGCGACTACCATTGGCATACAAGTATTCCTGCCCATCGCATACCGCATTGCCGACAGCAGGATCAAGCGAAAGTCAGAGTCGCAGATCGGGGCGAGCAGATTCTGAGGGAACAGCAGAAACTCCTTGCCATTATTCATACATATGCGTAGCGGTCGTTGTTCTTCCGTTACCAGATTCAATAGGCTGCTGGTTTGATCCTTCTGCTCATCAATGGTGATTGATTCGTAGTCCCGAAACGGGTTTGCTTCATAATTCATTATTTGACCTCCAATCAGCTTGTCCTCGTGATGAGGTGTTGGCATTGTAGCTCTGACTGCCCGGAGGTTCAATGCTTTTTCTTCGAGGGCGTCGTTGATATTAGAATTATCTTTGCCGCGTGGTCATACAAAATCTGATACACCTTGGTTATAGAGGTAAGAGTCCCATTTAACCTGGACACGCTGTGTCCGGTTTGAAAATATTATTTGAAACTTGATATTACATTCAGTATCAATTCAATTTCCGAAAACGCAAATTGATACACGAGTGTCGCAATGTAATATTCGCAAACTCGCCAAATATATTGATTTCTCAAATGAAATATGATATCTTTATAAAGATATCTGTAACTGCAGAACTGCACGAAAGACGAGGTACACTATGGGGATTAACTATAAGCGACTTTGGAAACTTCTTATTGATAAAGACATGACAAAAACCGAATTAAGGAAACAGACCGAAATAGCATCAAGTACTCTATCGAAGATGAGCAGAAATGAATATGTCTCTTTGGAAGTTCTTGTTCGCATTTGCTGTGTATTGAACTGCGAACTAAGCGACATTGCTGAAATTGAAAAATAATGAGGGTACATGTAGATATGGAAGAAAGAAAAATTGTGTCGGTTAGTCTGTTTTCTGGTGCTGGAGGATTGGATGTGGCCAGTTTCCTTGCTGGTGTTCCTGTGATTTCAAGCACAGATTTCGATTCCGACTGCATTAAGACGCTTAAAATGAACGAACTTTTCAAGAACTCTGAGATTATAGAAGGAGATCTTCATCAAATAGAGAGTAGCGTGTTTTCCAATATCATAGCAAAACACGAACATGACAAGTTTATTGTTATTGGAGGCGCTCCTTGCCAACCATTCTCAAAAGCTGGGTACTGGGTCGGAAACAATACAAGAAGAGGCATTAATGATCCTCGTGCGACACTGGTAGATGAGTATCTGCGTATTGTCTGCGATTTACATCCAGACGGATTTGTATTTGAAAATGTGGAGAGCCTACTTCACCCAACAAATCGCATTATTGTTGACCGATTCATCGAAATCATAACCGAGCAAGGGTATAAATATAAAATCATTCGTGCCAATGCGCTGGATTATGGAGTATCTCAAAAGAGAAAACGTCTCTTTATCATTGGAACCTTGGGAGAATTTCAAAGTGATGCGCCGCGAAAAACACATTGTGTACCCGGAGAGTGTGAACAAACGGGCTTGCTACCTTATGTGAATGTTGGTGAGGTAATTGCGGGGTATGATGGCCCCGAATACTATGAACCTGAGGAAGAAACTAAAGGGGGTACCTATTATAGTGATCTTTGTGAAGTACCCCCCGGAATGAATTACAAAGCACTGACAGCTTGGTATGGCTATGAGAACCCCAAATTTGTGGCAGACAAGCGTTTTTGGAGTTTCCTTTTGAAACTGTCACCCGATATGCCTTCGTGGACTATTACTGCACAGCCTGGTCCGTGGGTTGGGCCTTTCCATTGGGATAACCGAAGACTTAGAGTTCCTGAAATTGCAGCTATTCAGACATTTCCGAAAGGATATAAATTTTATGGAAGCCGAAGATCTGTACAGAAGCAGATCGGTAATGCTGTCCCTGCACTTATGGGCAAAGCGATGATTGAGTTTGTGAAAGAGAGTTTACAGAAATGAGTGTAAAAGTCCTAAGCATTTTCTCTGGCGGTGGCGGAATAGACTGCGGTTTCAAAAAGGCAGGCTATGATATATGTTTTTCCACCGATTTTTGGCAGCCGGCTTGTGACACATTGGAAAAGAATAAAGTCGGTCGTTTAGTTAGATGCGCAGATATACGCCAAGTTGACTACGCTAAAGAATTAGCATCTATCGGTCTCTCTGTCAGTGATATTGATGTATTAGCTGGTGGACCGCCGTGTCCTGCGTATTCAAAATCACGTTTTTACCGTACCGATAAAAAGCGAGCACTCGAAGATGAGAATTCTTTTACTTTGTATGAGTATTTCCGCGCTTTAGATGAAATACGACCCAAAGTGTTTTTCTTTGAGAATGTATTCGGGTTTGTGTATAAGCCTCATAAGGCCGCATTTGATTTGCTAAAAGAACGTGCAGATACGCTTGGTTACGATATTAGTTTTAAAGTAGTCAATACAGCGAATTACGGCGTTCCTCAGATTAGAGAACGTTTTATTTGTATTGGCGTTAGACGAGATGTTGGGAAACCTTTTGCTTTTCCGAAAGAAACACACTATAACCCGGAAAAAACTTGTGGTGATGCGACTTTAGGATTGAAACCATGGGTTACCTGTGGTGATGCTATTGGAGATCTCGATTATGATCTCCCCGAAGATAAAGATATGCAAGCCGGTTCCAAACATAAAGACTTATTGAAACTGGTACCCCCCGGTGATAATTATCTGTATTTCACAGCGGAACGTGGCTATCCAGAGCCTATTTTCAAGTGGAGATCTCGCTATTGGTCTTTCCTGCTGAAACTCTCTCCTGAAAAGCCCTCTTGGACTATCCAGGCAAGTTTCTCAAATAATATGGGCCCGTTCCACTGGAAAAACCGCTTTCTGCGCATTAACGAAATCAAACGAATTCAGACCTTTGATGATGAATACGAATTTTGTGGTGATTTTAAAGATCAGTGGAGACAGATCGGTAACGCTGTTCCTCCAAAGTTAGTCGCACAGATTGCACAGGCTATAAGAGATCAGTATTTTGAGGAGGATTAATATGCCAAACACACTGCCTTTTGGCACACAGTTTTCTCCAAACCAAATAGAACTACCGCAATTACTCCAACTTGTTATTGAGAATGAGGGCGATGATACAGCGCCTCTGATTACGGCTATTGTAGACACTTTTTTTAGTGCCAATTCTGCGGGACAACAGCGAAATATGGCAGGAAACTGCAAGAATTCTTTGGTTTCGTATGGAATTCTTGAGAGTGGTGGCGGTGTACATATCACTGCATTTGGTCATCAACTATATGAAATCACTGATGAAACCGAACAATGCGAAGCTTTGGTGAAGCACATACTAAAAAACCTTAACGGTATGATTCTCATCGATGTTTTGCGCGGTATGCATCGCAATGGCGAACGGATTTCCAAAGAAAATGTCGTTGAGGCTCTGAACTCTCGTGGGTTCGATCTTAGCAGAACCTCTAATAATGTCCCTGTTATGAAATTGTGGTTAAACGAAGCAGGTGTTCTTCGCGGATGGAGAATCGACGAGCATAAGCTGAGTGAATTAACTGAGTTGTCTGAAGGTGAATATAGATTACTCAGAACGCTGCGCCCAGAACAGTACTATTTTCTTCGCGCTCTTTGTAATACGGCGTCAGAAAACTATCAGAGAGCTGCAGATGTCCGTCAATTGGCAACAGCAACCTATGGGATAACCTTTGTCGAGAGCAGTTTCTCTCAATCGGTGATTCACCCGTTGACAGAAAGAGGGCTCATTGAAATTCGGCGTGCCACGGAAGGCCATGGTGCGCGCACCCCTTTGGTGAGACTTACAGAATTGACAAAAAGGGATATTATATTACCTCTGTTGCAACAGTTGGAGGGTATAATTGACAGAGAGGTTATAGAATATCTTCAGAAGCCTTTGGATGAATTACGTGCGGATATTGATTCAGCGGACACCTATTTGAAAGGTCTTGCGCTTGAGGCTTTTGCAATTAGAATTATGCGAATCATTGGATTGGATTTCATTCAGACACGCCTTAAGGGGAACGAAACGGCTGGTGCCGAAGTGGATGTACTCTTTGATTCCAGTCGGTTGCTCTATTCCAGATGGCAAGTACAGTGCAAAAACACTCACAGAGTTTCACTCGATCAGGTCGCAAAAGAGGTAGGGTTATCTCATGTCCTGAAGACAAATGCCATTGTTATTATGACAACCGGCGTTGTAACGGAGAAGGCCAGAGAATACGCTACCCAAATCATGAAAACAATGAATCTTTGTATAATTATGGTCGAAGGTTCTGATATTGATGCAATTATTGCGGAACCCACAAAAATACTGGAAATTTTTAACCGCGAATCTTTAAATGCTAAACACATAAAAGTTTTTGAATAGGAGGGGGATTATGCCGGAATATCAATGGGCACTCAGTAACGGAGATATAGTTTCAGCAGATTATAATAGAGCAAACGACTCACTTTCGAACGAGCAAGTTTTGGCAGAGTTGCAAACTGCTTTTCAGCAGTTTGGTCATTCTGCCCATTGCGAACCCGTCAACGAACAGCTTTCTGAAGTCTACACTATTTCTTTTGAAGATGCATCGCAAAGTAACATCACAGTTTGCGCCAAAGGCACAACTCCTGGCGGGCGCGCTAATTTAAATGATGAGCAGCGAACCCAACAGAAAAGTAAATATATAAACTTTGCCTATTCAAAATTGCAAGCAGGAGAGCCTGCTGTTCAGCTGGGCATATATAAGCGTGATGGACAGACAGTGTTCTGTGCGTGGAAATTAAAACAGTCTTCTGCTGAGGCGGAAACCCCAATTTCAAAGCAAATTAAGATTACAACAATCGCACAAGCTATGAAGGAGGGGTTCGTTCAGCAGGACAAAGGTTCTGGTGAATACGCCTGTGCCTTTCGCAAGGAATTCATATATTTCTACATCCGAAATGCAGAATGGCTTCATGGTTCTCTTGTAACAGAACTGTCCAATCATACTGCTCCGCTACCTGAGACTGGTGTAGGTGATGAAACTCACGAGGCAGAACAGCTACAAATGCCTTGTTATAGCGCAGGATATCAGAGCGAATTTCCCCGCAATCGTATTCTCTTTGGCGCTCCTGGTACTGGTAAAAGTTTTACTCTAAATCATGAAAAAGATGTTTTACTTGCCGAAGGCGGTGAATACGAGCGTGTGACCTTTCACCCAGACTACTCCTATGCCAATTTTGTTGGTACATATAAGCCGGTGCCCTGCAAAGACAACGGTGACAAGGATGCCATTACTTATTCCTATGTACCCGGTCCATTCATGCGTACCTATGTAAAGGCGTTACAGAACAGCAAAACTGGTGCGCCAAAGCCCTTCCTTCTTATGATTGAGGAGATCAATCGAGCCAATGTAGCAGCTGTGTTTGGTGATGTGTTCCAGTTGCTTGACCGTGGTGATGATGAGGTCAGTGATTATCCGATTCAGGCATCCGAGGACATTAAAAAGTATCTGGCGGGAGAACTTGGAGGCAATCCCGAGGATTACTCCGAAATCCGCATCCCAGATAATATGTTCATTTGGGCTACCATGAATAGTGCTGACCAAGGGGTATTCCCGATGGATACCGCTTTCAAGCGTAGGTGGGATTTCACCTACCTTGGTATCAATGACAGTGAAGCTGGGATTGTAGGTAAAAAGGTCACGCTCGGGCAGGGAGAGTATAGTCGCAACGTTGAGTGGAATGTACTCCGCAAGGCCATCAATGAAGAACTCCTTACCTACAAGGTGAACGAGGATAAATTGATGGGACCGTATTTCATTTCCAAGAAAAATCTTCCAGAAGGAAATGAGATTGATCCTGTTTTGTTTACTCGCATTTTTAAGAACAAGGTTCTGATGTATCTGTTTGATGATGCGGCAAAGCAAAAGCGCCCCTCACTATTTGCTGGGTGCGAAGATGAGAACAAAAATCTGTATTCCCAAATTTGCAAAGAATTTGACACAAAGGGTGTGTTTATCTTCTGTAGCAAAATCAGCAATCGTTTCTTGCCAGAGGATGATGAAGAATGATTTCGGTATTTTTGCGAGAACAAAAGCGCTATACCCAGGAAGACCTGGGCAAAGAGTTTCATTGCTCCGAGGAAAAGACTGTCCGCATTCTGAAGCGCCTGAAAGAATATGGCGTTCTGAAGACCGTAAAAGCAAATGACACACAGAAGGACCTCACCGATTTGTTGGATGAGGACATCGAAATCGCTGATGTTGAGGTTGGCGAAAATGAATATCTGTATGTATTCACTTTTGTAGGTGTAATTACAATTGAGGGGCGTGTGCTGAAATGCTATCCGAAATATCTGCTTGATGCCACGACCCCCAAAGCAGAACTGAAACAAGTGCTGAAGGTTCTGGAAAAGTACAATTCCAAAGAACAGATTATTCGTATGTACAACGATACGAGTGACAGCAACGCATTTAATATGTTGGCTGTTATGCTGTTCCTCCTCCAGGATTATTTCGAGTATGGTGCCTATACCAACACACAGGACATCATCGAATCCAACGGATCCGGTGACATCCTTTGGGATAAGACCATCAACGAAACATTCACTCTCTTAAGCAACAACCGGCCCTATTACCCAGAATTGCTGACCATGAAGCGGGTGAATGACGATTTTGATTTCTTTAAGCGACTGCATGAGTGCATTCTTACCCATTGCACAACGGAATTGCGGGATGCCGATTTGCTGGAACTCTTCGATATTATGGGTGTCGATATTTCTGACGAGCAGATTGAAGACTTCGGTGACAAGGAGTATATTCTGGATCGTATTGCAAAGGAACTCAATGTTCAGTTTAACACCAGAAAACAACTCCTGCTGAAAACCCTCTATGCTTACATAGCGAATAGCAGCACACTGAACGATTTGGACTGTTTCAGTATGTTCGGTACGAATAGCTTCAACCTGGTGTGGGAGAAAGTCTGTGCAGAAGTGATGGACAACCAGTTGCAGAAACCAATCGGCGCTCTGCGCCTGCCCGTACCGTTGGCTGAGCAGTATCGTGATATGCGGCATAAAAAACTCATTGATTTGATTGATAAACCGCAATGGGCTGGAACTGCGCCCAGTGGCGAACCATTTGCAAAACAAGCCGAGGAGACGCTTATCCCTGATCTTATTTCTATTATTGATGTCGATGGTGACTATCAGTTTATTATCTTTGATGCCAAATACTACAATATTCAATTGGAGCATAACAAAAAGTTGCGTGGTCAGCCTGGCATTGAGTCCATCGCCAAACAGTATCTGTACCAGTTGGCATATCAGCGGTTTGCGGAAGCACACCAGATTAATGCGGTACGAAATTGCTTTCTCATGCCAACCGATTCTGCAGAAGTAGTTGAGAAAGGAACTGTGTCTCTCTCCATGTTAAGTAATCTGGGATTGCAGGATATTCAGGTACGATTGTTGCCCGCAGAGACCGTTTATCGCCATTATCTTGAAAATACAAAGATGGATATCAGGATACTAAACTTGTAAAAGAGCTCTCAATGAAAACGACTGATTAAAACGAAAATACCAATAAATAGATGCGGATCCATTGTGCTGGTGCCAGTTGGCAAAGCGGTTTAAGAGCATGGAAAATAATGCAGGGGTGTAGCTAACCTGCGAGCCCGCACCACGAGTACCCCACATTCCCAATAGCGGCTGAAACGCAATGTTCCAGCCGCTATTTTTCTTAAAAGTTTCAGTAGCTGTTTCCGCCGAACTGTGGTATATGTTTGTGCTGCAAGGAGGCGGGCGCATGACATACAAGCTGCTGAAAGACTTATATGACTGCTTTTATACCCCACCCGAACTCCAGGCTCAGAAACAGGAAATTGATGAATGCCATCAAGCACTTAGCAAGGTACTGGGCAAACTGGAGCGTCGGCTGGTGCTCCAGATCATCGACGCAAAAGACCGTATTGCGGAGGAGACCTCCATCGACAGCTTTATCGCTGGATTTGAACTGGCGTGGAAACTCTCCGTAGAATTGAATCACTACGAAAACGAGCGCTCAGTCTCCTGCCAAACGGCAATGGGATCAGGCGCTCGTTTCGCATCTAAGGAGGAAGAGAAATGAAGAAACTCATCATAGTGACAATGATTGCCGCATGTGTCGCCCTGTGCGCCGCTGTGTGGCCACATGGCAACGCGGTCGAGGAAGGAAACACCCGTCCCAGCCGCAGAAACCGCTGTGAGCGCCAAGGAAGCGACCGTTGCGGAAATTGAGGAACCAGCAACACTGGCAGAGAAGGAAAAAAGAACGATTCCGCAACAAGAAGCGCCCCAAGAAGAGCAACCTGAACCGAAGATAGGGCCTATTGAAACACCCGTAGCTTCCGAACTCCAGCCTTCCACTGGGCAGACACCTACTAAGAATTCAGTGCCGGAACAGACTCCACCTCAACCGCCTAAAGAACTGCAGCCCGGTGACAAAGTCTATGTGGCGGGCTTCGGCTGGATAGAGTACGAGGGCCCCAATCACTGTGAAGATGGCACGGGCATTTACGAAAACGGCAACAAAATTGGAATCATGAGGTGAAATATGCAGAAAAATTTCAAAATGAGGTCAAATCGCTATTGACAATCAAACTTTCTATGCTATTCTATAGTGATTTAACCTCGATGTTAAATGGGTGGCATGAGCGAGAAGGAGAGTATATATGGCGTATGAGTTCGTCTACGAGTCCGAAGCAAAGCGCTATCGTTCGGATTGCTCGGACATCCTGAAGGAAACCTGCGAGCTACTGAAGGAGAAGGGTATTTCTGCACAGTTTTCTCTTATTGGAAGCGGCGCAAGGAATATGATCACGAGAAACGGGGAGGGTCTATATGACCTTGACTACAATCTTTTGATTATGAAGGCAGAAGAAAGATATTGGAATGACCTGCGGTTACTGAAGGAAACGGTAAGAAGTGCTCTGAACCGGGCGGAGAGAAACGAATTCTTTTCGGATGCACAAGATTCAACATCTTGCTTGACTGCACTGCTGCATTTTAAGGATACTCCAAATGTTGAATTCAGCTTTGATGTTGCGATTATCAAGAAAAATCCGAACGGGAACTATATGCGGTTAGTACATAATAAACCTTGGAATCAGTACACATGGAATGAAGTGCCACGCTCACATCAAGTGACAGATAGAGCGGATGAAATAAAGGAAGAAGGCTTATGGCAGGAGGTTCGGGACAAGTATCTTGAGAAGAAAAACATGTATCTGTCTTGGCAGGATCATAACCATCCATCCTTTGTGGTGTATGTGGAAGCAGTGAATGAGGTTTATAACAAATATTTCAACAGAGAGGGGTGGTACAATGTGCAATCGATTTTTCGACTACGATGACGGCGACTTCGCCGTGAGCATTTCGGACAGCATGGCGATGGACTCCGATGGGGATCTCATGCTGCGCATGGGCGACCACATGGCGATGGATATGGACACCGGCGATATTCACATGATCTCATCGTGGCCCGATGACGATGACTAAACCTTAGGCAGCAGCTCAGCGGTTGAGCCACTATAGACAAGGAAAACACTTTCAAAATCCATACAGAAGAAACAGCGGGACAGGCCATAAAGGCTTGTCCCGCTGTCTGTATCCTATGGCAGATATTCTTCTGTGATCCGATACCGGCTGATGCCGAAGGCGTTGCTCCGCTCCACGATCTCCGCCGGGATCTTGGGCAGATACTTCTTGCTGAAGCTGGTATCTCCGAAATAGGCGTCAAAGTTTGCCACCGGCAGGACCACCCACCCGCAATCATCCTGCCGATTGGCGAGGTAATAGCGAATCAGCGCACAGACAACTTCGACTGGAATCTCCTTTGGAAGTACCGCGTTCACTTTCTCTGTCAGTTCAGGCGGCAGTTCCGGCTCCTCTCTGCGCAGCGGGCCAAACTCCAGCGCATCGGCAAGGACATCATCAAAGCGCAGCGTCCAGGCGCCCTTGGTTTGGGATGCAAAAATCGGGACCTGATACTGTGTTACCTTGCTTCGCCATGCGGTAGCGAACTTGGACTGAATGACCTCCGCATACTTGCGTGAGGTGCTGCGCACCTTTTCCGGGTGCGTCAGCATGAAGTCCGCAGCGCGGAGGACATGGTGGAGGAACCAGCCGGTCCCGTCCGCATCCACCAGTTCCGGGAACTCCGTATGAAGCTCCGAAAAGTCCGTCTGGAATTGCCATTCCTTGTCTGGCGCACGCTTCCCGTCCTCCGGTACACTGCACCAGGCGCAGAGCGCGCGGCGGGCGTAGTCGATCCGATCATGCGGATCACCCGAAATGACCGCGCCGTCCTTGCTGTGGAACAGATACCCGCGGGCCAGAATAGTCAAGATCCGAGCTATCCCCTCAAACTCAAGGATTGTGGCGAAGGTGAAGCGGCCCAGCCATGTCGTATCGCTCTTCTTGCTGGCGGTATAGGAAACTGTTCCGGTATACGCGCAGAATTCCTCCCATTCGTTAATCATCCCGCACCTCCAGAACATTTTTCTCGATGTACTCCGGCAGCAGATCCCACAGCAGGTCACGCCTGCCGAGGGCTACCACATAGCGCACGGCCAAAGTCGGTCTCACGATAGCGGTCAGCAACTCCCGGCACTTGGCCGTCACGGCGTCTCGGTAACTCCGGAAGGCTGACTTGTCCGCAAAGGCTCTCATCATGGCAGTGAAGACTTTCGAGTCGCTTTCACGGAACAGCTGCTTTTTCTCCCTGCCGGTGTTCTCGTCCTCCATGTCACAGACAATGTCTCCGAGGATGCGGTAGCCGCCGAAGCGGAAATCGGTCAGCAGATCGTAAACATCTTCAAACTCCGGCAGCCATTCCCGCAGGAAGCGCTCCCGTGTATCCTCGTCCATGAGGTGCCAGGTATGTTCCCGCATGGCCTGCCGCAGGGCGGACACCTTTTCCGGCGGCAGACTGCCGAACAGGGCGTACAGCTCGTCGGGATCGTATGCATCTTCCTGCCCTCTGGCATACAGGACACGCTCCACATCGCTCTTCCACTTTTTCTCCTTCAACGGAACGCGGCAGGCCCGGATGCGGGAGAGGCAGGCATCGTAATCCCGCAGCAGCGCATCCACCGCCGCCAGCTTATCGGAGTCCAGCTGCTCCCTCCAGTCCGGATGCTGGGCAGCAAAGGAAAACAGCTCCTCGTCCCTGGCGGGCCTTGCCTTGATGCGCGGCGTGTTCTTTTTCAGCTGCTGTGCCAGATACGGCAGACGCTCTACATTGGAGTCCACCTCGTCCCAATCCACCCTCTTGAAAAACGCCTTTACCTTGGCCGCATGGGTAGGCTCGTACCAGGCGCGCCGGGTCTCCACCGCCTCTGCCAGCGTTTTATATTTGAGGAAGTCGCTGCGCTTGACGGTCTTGTGGGTCAGGTACTCATCCAGATCGGGGCGGATGCCGCTCTTAGCCGAGTCGATCTCCAACCCGGTGAGGATGGCCAATGTCTCCGTCTCCTCCCGGCATCGCTCCCGCTCTGCGGCGTCGGAGTTTTCGTTGTAGGCGATAATGCTGCGATCCAGCGCGGCATTGCAGATCTGACCGACGCGGGAGGAAAAGGTGCTGCGAACCGTTTCAAACCGTGCCTCCCAGTCGTCGGCACTGCGGATCTGGGGCTGGGCCGTGGGAATCATCAGCAGCGGCAGGTTGTGCGACCGGGAAAATATGCTCCGCGGCCGCGGGGGATCATGATGGATGTTTCGCTTCACACAGTCGTTCAAAAGGGAATCACTGATGGTCTTGATCATGTCGCCGTCGTAGTCGGCCCCACCCAAACGCTCCGCGGCAAGGGAACTGTAACCAACCATGACAACATCCGTCAGATGGCCGAGATATTGGTCATATAGATACCCTCTCTCTTTGATGGGATAAAGCTGCATCTCTTCATTCCGGGCAATGTGCGGATTGCGCAGCAGCGTGCAGACATGACCGGGTTCATAAGCCGCACCCGGAGCAAAGAAATTCTGATGGTTCAATGTCTGCACCCAGCGAAAATCGATAAAGGTGTTCGCTTTTTTACTTGTTCCGGTTTTCGCAACAGGCAGGCGGTTCAGAAAATCCAGCAGATCCCCGGAGAGATACCGATTGTCTCCCGCCACAATCAGGCGGCCGACGGCGTACTGCTCCACGATTTTATCGGCTTCATCCTCCAGTCGCTTGGCATAGACCGGTTCGTTGATGAAGCGCGGATTCTTTTTCAGCACGGCGGCAAGGATCTGGTCCTTGCCCCGATGCCGTTCCCACCAGCTGACCCGTTCAAGCTTCTCCAGAAAATAATTCTGCCGAAACGATTCATCGGCGCAGAAGCTGTAATACGCCAGCTCCGTCTGCTTAGTGAGCCAATTTCGCGGGTCTTCCTCCGGACTGTGATCCCAGCCGTCCGGCAGATCGGCGGGGCGGAACTCATCCGCTTTGAGGGATACCGTATTCAAAAACTGATAGTTCAGTTCCGTCGTTTTCTCCGGCTTCTCCTTGCTGACATTCGTGATGTACAGTGCGTGGCGGTACTTGCGGAACACCGCCCAATAGTCCTCCCAGCTCATGCCGCTCTCATTCAGCCAGCCGCAGCCCTTGAACGTACTCTTGGTGAGGATGATATCGACCTTCTGAATCGGATGCTGCACGCCCCACAGATCGGTGATGGTGTCCGCACCGCTGCGGTCAAGATAATCCTTGAAATCTACCTCATGCAGCATACCCTTCACATATGGCATACGGATCTGAAACGAGGTGTGGACTTTCTTCCCGCATAGCTTCTCGTCAACAAGCCGGGCGTATTGTTTGGAGATCAGGCCTTCGCCGTCGAAGCAGGTGACCTCGACGGCGGCCATCGTCTCCACCCGATGATATTTGCGGGTGCTGTTCTGCGTTCCATCATCCTCCACCGTGATCACCTCTGTGGGCGGGGGCGTTCGTACCGGGTTGTCAACGACCACCACCCGGTGGGGCCGGTCAATGCCGATGCCGTCAATGCGGATACCGCTGGACAGCATCAGGCCGTTGTAGGCGTAGAGCTTGCTGAGCTGGCAGCTGCCGATGGTCATATCCATCATAATGCGGCGGCGCACGGCATCATAAAAATCCTCCCGGATGAAGGACAGCCGCGCCTGCCGGCTCATGCTGCCCGAACGCTCAAAGGCAAGATAGCGATGCGGGCCGGAGCCAAAATCAAGGCTCACGCCCTCGGGACGGAACAGGGCCTTCGCTTTTTCCTGCCGGATCCGGTATTTCTTTCTGGCACCGCTCCGGTCGAATGTGCCGGAGAAGTCCATATAGAAAATGACATCCGAAAGGTCGGTCACCAGCTGCCCTTCAGGTGCTCCGGTGAAAGCATCGCCGTGCAGTACGCACATGGTCTGATAGAACAGTGCGTTATCGTCCTGCTCATGGGGCGCGGAAAGTGATTTGCATTTCTCTGTCTCGGCGGCGCTGAGATGAAAGGCGTATGCACCATCTTGCTGTCTGCCATAGCTGATCACGGCTCTGGCGGACAGTTCGTAGATCCTGTATTTTACCAGCGGCATCGGCTCACCTCCTGATGCTTCTATTCTATCATGAGGTTTCAAATTTGCAATATGGATACTGCTCCCACTTTTTCAGTGGGAGCTTTTTACTTGCAGCTCTCAATAAAAAATTATAAAGGAGGAATCCAATGCAAGAATCCACATTCACCAACTATGACCAGCTGCCGCTGTTCCTCAACGCGAACACGGTGGCGCAGGTGCTGGGCGTGTCCATCTCCAGTGCCTACGAACTCATGCACGAAACGGGCTTCCCAGCACTGCGGATCGGCAACCGCATCGTGGTGCCAAAAGAAAAGTTCCGTCAGTGGGTAGACGCGCAGACAGGAGGTGATGCCTGATGTTCCAGCGCTGGCCTAAACGGGATCCGAACAAGCACTACTATCTCGTGCCCAACGAGGTCTTTAATCTCGGACTCAGCTCTCACGAGATTGCCGTCTACAATTACCTTCTGCGCTGCGAGGATCGCAGGACCTATCAGTGCCATCCCAGCTACCGCACCATCGGAAAGGCTGTGCAGCTAAGCGAAAACACTGTGCGGAAGTATGTGGCCGGTCTGGAGGAAAAGGGCCTCATCCATACCGAGCCCAGTACTATCACCACGAAGGACGGTCGCGTGCGCAACGGCAGTCTCATCTACACCATCCGCCCCATTCAGGAAACGCTGGAGCTGAACTATCAGCGGCAATTCCTGCGGGCGGAGCGTGACATGGAGCGGGCAAAGGCAGAAAAGCGGCTGGCCGAGTTGAATCGGCAGGAGGAAGAAAGCGCATGATGCAGCAACTTGCAAACTTTATCGTAGACCATGATCCGATGATGGTCATCCGGCGCACGCACGACACAGTACGCTACATCCGGTGGGCGTGGAACAAGGAGCATATCCAACCCATCGACGAAGAGGAGCTTCGCCTGTTCCTCTGCGATGAACGCTGCGGTGATCTGACCGATGCGCAAAAAGCCGTTGCCCGTCGGTGTCGAGATGAGATGCGAAGTGTCTACAGCACGGCGGTGCTCCGCATGCTACTATGCAACGAAATGATGTGCCGCGGCATGGTGCCGGATGTCAGTACCTACCGCAGCATGTTCTGCCCGGAAGGGGGTGATGCGCCATGGATGCTTGACCAAGCGGGATGACTGCCTTTTCCGCAAAGCGCCGCAGAGCGGCTGAAGTGCGCGTCAGCGCCGAAAATTCTCGCTTCGAGAATGACAAGTTTCGCCTTCGTGGTACGGAACGGGGCGATTGCCCCGTTCCGACCCCTTCGGCAGGCGGGCTAAGCCCGCACCCCTATCAACACAAAGAAAAATGAATTTAAAGGAGATAAAGATTATGACGAAGAACACCTATAATCCCTATGAAATTATGATGGACAAGTACGATAAGGAAGAGATGCTCGGCAATGTACGGGAAGCCATGCTCTATCAACTCGGCGCGGATGTCTCCTGTGAGGAGTTGAATCACTTTTTCACCGGCAAGGGCAAAGCCGCACTGTCTGGCTGTGCGGAGTGGCAGCAGTGCTTTGCAGTCGAAAAGATGCTGGAGTTCTATTATATGCATGCACGGGATGAGACTCTGGCTAAGCAGATCGAGACGATGACTATGCCGGCACGCCAGGGTGACGAGCGCCATGGCTAAGAATCAATTTATCCGCGCCCGCGTTGCCGGGTGGGAAAAGGACTGCATCCGCCGCAAGGCGGATGCAGCTTATATGACCGAGAGCGAGTTTGTGCGCCGGGCGGCCATGAATCGGGAGGTCACTGTCATTGAAGGTATGGATGAGCTCCTGCGGGAGTTGCGCTATCAGGGAAATAACCTGAACCAGCTCACGGTCATGGCTCGGCAGGGGCGTATCACGCAGGTGAACTATGAACCCTTTACGGAGGTGTACCGGAACGCATGGCAAACATTAAATTCATTGCTGTCTCACGCAGTCTGAGCGGTATCCTGGACTATGTTACAAACCGTGAGAAAACGGTGGAGCGTCTCATATCCGGTGTCAACTGCATGGCTCAAACAGCTCAGGATGAATTCGAAGCGGTAAAGAAACAGTTCCGCAAAACAGATGGCCGTAGCTATTATCACATCGTCCAAGCCTTCGCCCCGGACGATCCGCTGGATTTTGATACAGCGCATGAGATCGGGTTGAAGTTTGCGAAATACTTCAAGGGCTACCAGTGCGTGGTGGTCACGCATATGAATACGGCGCACATCCACAATCACATCATCATGAACTCGGTAAACTTTGAAAACGGCCAGAAGTTTCACCAGAGCGCCCGGGAGATGCAGCAGGCCAAGGAATACAGCAACCAGCTCTGCCGGGAGTATGGCTTGTCCTTCACCGAGAGCAAGGCGGATCCGTTCCGTATTCCTGCTTGGAAGAAACGGCTGTGCCGTACCATTAAGGAAGCTATGGAGAACTGTGCTACCCGTGAGGAGTTCATCGCATTCATGGCGGAGTACGGCTACAAGGTGCGATGGGAGGCAAATCAAAAATACATCACCTACACCACACCGGAGAATGTCCGATGCAGAGACAATAAACTCTTCGACCAGACGCTTCTGCGCAGCAGCATGGAAGCCTACTTCGATATGGGCGGCTGTGAGTATCTGGAAAGCCGCATCGATGCCACCGAGTACGGTGAACTCCTGCCTACGGTGGACGATGCCGTCTGCGGTTTGATCTCCATTCTGGATGCGATGAACACCGGTGACAATGACCGCTTCCATCTGGAAACACTGCATCACAGCAAGCAGGAGATCCGGCGTATTCTGGAACGCGGCGGCAAGATCGACCGCACGGTGGAATACGCCGTAGATGACGAAGATGAAGAGTACGACCAGTACCACGGGTTTTCTATGCGGATGTAATGGCAAACCATTTCAAAGTTCTGATAGCTATTTCCGCAAAAGTGTGGTAGTTGTTTGTGTTACAAAAAGAAAACGAATCCAAAGGAAGTGAAATACATGGCAAAACGAAGACCGGCC